>Ga0134125_10004826_pt1 | contig 15377 bp, 14 predicted proteins | sample KB31751_FD_96464 | JGI IMG/M metagenome (GOLD analysis project Ga0134125, IMG submission 96464) | Terrestrial soil microbial communities with excess Nitrogen fertilizer from Kellogg Biological Station, Michigan, USA - KB3-175-1 | ecosystem: Environmental > Terrestrial > Soil > Unclassified ... | reverse complement strand
CCCATCTCTACTGGCGTCGACCGGGTGGCAATTGCCGGCTTTGTCCAACCTGTTCGCGGCCAATGACGATGATCAAGCGCCCGCGCCGATGCCGGCCGTCCCCGCTGCGCCGCCCAAACCCGATCATCCCCAAGGCGTCGTGATCCGCGACGTCAATCTTCGCGCCGCGCCCTCCACCACCGCCGAGGTGATCGCGGGCCTCACGCAAGGCACGGCGGTGGCGATCCTGGACACCCAAGGCAATTGGGACCATGTCGAGGTCGTGATTTCCGGCGGGACATCACGCCAAGGTTGGGCCTACGGAAGTTATATCGGCGACACAAGCAAAAGCCCCGCCGCCAAGCCCTGACCCGGGCGGTGACGCAACCGCGCCTTTGTGCTATCCGTTATCTTGCATTCTTCGCCAATTTCGTGCCGGAGGTTCCCATGGTCACCCTCAAGATCAATGGCGAGCAACATGATCTCGATGTCGAAGCCGAGATGCCGCTGCTCTGGGCACTGCGCAATGAAATCGGCCTCACCGGCACCAAATATGGCTGCGGCATCGCCCAATGCGGCGCCTGCACGGTGTTGATGGATGGCCATCCGGTCCGCTCCTGTTCGCTGCCGGTCTCCGGCGCCCAGGGCCATGAGATCACTACCATCGAAGGGCTTTCGCACAATGGCACCTTGAACAAGGTGCAGCAGGGCTGGATTGCCGAAGACGTGCCGCAATGTGGCTATTGCCAGTCCGGCCAGGTCATGTCGGCCACCGCGCTGTTGAACCGCACGCCCGATCCCGACGATTCCGATATCGACGCGGCGATGGCGGGCAACATATGCCGTTGCGGCACTTACGTCCGGATTCGCCGCGCCATCCGCCGCGCCGCGGGAAAGGTGTGAGGCCATGACCAAACCTTCCCGGTATTCCCGACGTCAAATCCTCGTTACCGGCGCCACCCTCAGCGGCGGCCTTGCGTTGGGCCTGTTTATTCCCGGCACCGCACGCGCCGCCGTGCCGGAGCTGGAAGCGCGCTACTGGGCCGATGACGCGCACGATCCCAATGAAGTCAATGCCTGGGTGGTGATCGAGCCCGACGACACCGTGACCTTGCGTTGCTGCATGGCCGAAATGGGTCAGGGCACCGGTTCGGGCCTGCCTCTGCTTCTGGCCGAAGAGCTGGAATGCACCTGGGACAATGTGAAAGTGGAGTTCGCTTCGGTCAATCGCAACATCCGCGAGAACACGCTTTATGGCGATATGCTCACGGCAGGCAGCCGCGGCATTCGCACCACCTGGTCCTATGTGCAGCAGGGAGGCGCCTCGGCGCGCGAACGGTTGATCCAGGCCGCGGCCGCAAGGTGGAAAGTGCCGGCCAAGGATTGCGTGGCGCGCGAGAGCAAGGTCTTCCACCAGCCCAGCGGGCGCTCGCTGCGTTATGGCGAACTGGTCAAGGACGCCGCCAAGATCAAACTCGCCGCCGAACCGGCAATCAAAACGCCGGAGCAATTCAAGCTGGCCGGCAAGCGGCACCCGCGCCTGGACTCGGCTATCAAATCAACCGGCCGGGCCAAGTTCGGCATCGACACCCGCGAAGCGGACCAGCTCTATGCCTCGATCATGTCCTGCCCCGTGTTCGGCGGGAAGTTGGTCTCGGTGGACGACAGCGCCATCCGGAGCGCGCGCGGCATCAAGCAGGTCGTGAAACTGGACGACGCGGTGGCGGTGGTCGCCGACAATTACTGGCGCGCCAACGAGGCGCTCAAAAAATTGAAGATCACCTGGGATGGCGGCGCCGCGGCCAGGACCGACAGCGTTCAATTTGCCCAGGAATATCGCGACGCCCTGGACGGCCCGCTGGTGGCGGCGCGCAATGACGGTGATGCCAAAGGTGCCATCGCCAGGAGCAAACACGTGGTGGAGGCGGTCTATGAAACCCCGCTTCTCGCCCATGCCACCATGGAGCCCTGCAACGCCACGGTGCATCTGCAGGACGACCGGCTTGACGTTTGGATGGGATCGCAGTCCGCGCTGGACAACGCCAAATTGGCGGCCAGGGAAGCCGGATTGAAGCCGGAGCAGGTCTATTTCCACCAGCTTTATCTGGGCGGCGGGTTTGGCCGGCGCACCTTCGGCGACGAATTGCGCGATGCCGTGCGCGTGGTAAAGCGCGGCAACATCCGCCAGCCCTTGCAACTGCTCTGGTCGCGCGAACAGGACATGCATGCCGACCGCTATCGCCCGCAATCGGCGATCCGGCTGAAAGGCGCGCTCACGCCCGACGGCAAACTGGAAGCGATCTTCATCCAAAGCGCCTGCGGCTCGATCGCGCGTTCGACCGGCCGGCCGGTGCCGGACGGTATCGACTTCACCGCGCTGGAAGGAATCGGGCCTTCGGTGCCCTATAACAAGATCCCCAACTGGTACACCGGGCAGGTGCTCAAGAACACCCATGTGCCGGTGGCCTATTGGCGCTCGGTGGGCGGGTCCCAGAACTGCTTCTATCTGGAAAGCTTCATCGACGAACTGGCGCATGCCGCGGGCAAGGATCCGCTGGAATTCCGCAAAAGCCTCACCGACCGCGTGGATTCGCTGGCCGTCTTGAACAAGCTGGCCGAGATCAGCGGCTGGGGCAAACCCCTGGGTGCGGGCCGCGGGCGCGGCATCTCGCTGGTGGACAATCATGAAGCGGTGGGCGGCCAGGTTGCGGAAGTGACCGTGCAGCCGTCCGGCGAGGTGAAAGTCGATCGCGTTTTCGCCGCCACCGACGCCTATCATGTGACCAATCCCAATCTGGTGGACGCCCAGATCGAGGGTGGCGTGATCTTCGGCATGACCGCCATGATGTATGGCGAGATCACCATTAAGAATGGCGCCGCGGTCGAAAGCAATTTCAACGATTACCGCATGGTGCGGATCAACGACGCACCAAAGATCGAGACCGCGCTCGCGCTCACGGGCGGCAAGGACGAAAAGGGCAGGCCCAAATGGGGCGGGGTGGGCGAATGCTCGACCGCGCCCATCGCCGCCGCCATCGCCAACGCGATCTTCGACGCCACCGGCAAGCGCATCCGCTCGCTGCCGTTCAAGAATCTGAAGCTGACCGAGTTGGCCAGCCTTTAGACCGCCTGGGTGCTTTCATAGATCAGGCGCAAACCCAGCGCGCCCAACAGCGCGCCCGCGGCGCGGTCGATCCATTTGCGCGCGCCCAGATAGGCGGCGCGGGGCCGCTGTGACGACATGGTCACCGCGACAAAGGCATACCAGCCGCCTTCCATGGCAAAGTCGATGGGCGGGATGGCCAGATACATCCAAAGCGGCACATGCGCCGGCAGCAACGCCGCATAGATGCCGCTGATCACCACCACCGTTTTGGGATTGGAAAGCTGGGTAGCCAGCGCCAGCATAAAGCTTTTCTCCAGACCTCTTTTGGGCGCGGGCATGTCGGGTTTGTCCAGAGTCCCGCCCATGCTGCCGCGCCACAGTTGGAAGCCCAGATAGAGAAGATAGCCGCCGCCCAGAAGCTTGAATCCGGCATACAGCCATTCGACCTGGGCGATCACCGCACGCACCCCCACCAGCGCCAGCGCGGTGACGATGGCAGCGCCCAGTCCCATGCCGGCCGCCGCCGCCAGCCCGTCCTTGCGCGACATGGCCACCGAAGTGCGGGTGACGAACAGGAAAGACGGTCCGGGGCTGATCGCACCCAAGGCCTGGGCGGCAAGAATACTGAACAGGGCGACAATGGGTGTCATGCGGATTCCCCTTCCACGGAGCCATCATGCCAGAGCCTTCGGCATACGCGCCAATGACAAAAATTCAGGCCAGATCATCGGTCAGGAAATCGATTATGTCGCAGGCACGTGCCACCTGATGGTGCGTTCCTTCGGCAGTGGAGGGACTGCTGTGGGGACTTCTTGTTGAGCTTTGGGCCGAAAATCCATGACCGCGGACTCTGGCGCGCCGCCCACTTGATGCATCAGGCGCACGGGAAGCAGGCGGCGTCGGAAGCCGTCTCCCGCGCGATGGCCAGGCGGCTCCGCGGCGACGATGCCGGATTCAATGTCTGGTCCTGGCTCTCGGCGGCGATCCGCGCGCTGGAGCATCGCCGCAAAGCCGGCGATTAGGTGAAGGCCATCCAGATCGCCATGGCGACCATCATCAGATTCTCCGTGAGCGAGACAAAGCCGAGCGGCACATTGGTGTCGCCGCCCACACAGGCGCATTTGATCTCGCGCTTGTCGATATAGACCGTCTTGATCACTGAAATCGCGCCGATGGTGCCGATGAACAGGGCCACGGGTATGGAAATGAATTTCAAGGCGCGCGCCACCATCAGGATGCCGGCCAGCGCTTCGGCAAAGGGATAGACATAGGAATAGGGCACCCAGCGCCGCGCCAGCATGTCATAGCCCAGGAACATGGTGGAGAAGCCTTCCACATCGCGCAGCTTCAAGATCGCCAGCACGCACATGCTGAAGGCGATGAACCATTCCCCGGCCCGGATCGTGAAGGGATTGCCCGTGACGGCATAGCTGGCCGCCAGAGCCATCAGGAACGTGACGGCGAACACCGCGATCACCGGCTTGTAGGTGAGCGCCTTGGGATCCTTCACTGTCTTGCCCAGGAAGCGTCGCAGATCGTCATAGCCGCCCACGCGCTTGCCGCCGATCAGGATCTGCGGCGTGGTCTTGACGTCGTTAGCGGCCTTGTAGGCGTCGGTCTCGGCCTTGGTCTTGAGCCAATGATCTTCGATCTCGAAGCCTTCGCGGTTCAAGAGATCGCGTGCCTTCAATCCCCAAGGACAGACATGCTTGTCCATCACCATGCGATAGAGCGTGGCGTGGCGGGCGGGAGCGGCGGTCATGGGATACTCCTTGCGCTTGGCGAAGCACGCGGCTTTTATAGACTCCGTACCATGGTACGGAGTCAATCGTGGAATTCACCATTGCTGGTCTGGCCAGGGCCGGGGGCGTGGGGGTCGAAACCGTCCGTTATTACCAGCGGCGCGGGCTTTTCCCCGTTCCCAGGCCGCTTGGCGGCATCCGCCGCTATGGCGCGGCCGAAATGCGCCGCCTCAAATTCATCCGCGCGGCGCAGGCGGCCGGCTTCACGCTGGAGGAAATCGGCGAGCTCCTGGCGCTGGATGCCGGGCACGACCATGCGCGGGCGCGCGCGCTGGCGAAGGAACGCATCCAGGCACTCGATGCGAGGATCGCCGAACTGGAAGGGGCTCGCGACGCGCTCAAGCGGCTGGCCAGGGATTGCGCGCGAGGCCGGGGACCATGCCCCATCATCACGGCCTTCGAGCAGAACTAAGGGTTGGGCGCCTCCGCGGACGCGCCCGCCAGATCGGGGAATTCGTCCGGATCGTCGGTGTATTCGCACACCGCTCCCACCGGCTTGATCACATGGCGGCGATAGACTCGCCTCAGCCACGCGAATTGTCCGGTCATGTACAATCGAACCGGGTGCCAGGCGAACCAAGGCCGCCAAGGCCGGACCTGCAAGGCGGCATCGGGTTCGCGGGGGATGGCTGACATCGGCATATCCTTTGTTTAGGGAACGCGCGAGGCGCCTAATGCAGCCTCGCAGAAGATCGAGCGATTGCGAGGAGTCCGGAACTTCTAGGGAATGACGCGCCTGAGACCGAATTGCTAAGCCGGGCGTTATGCCTGTTGGATCGTAGCGGGAGCATTCCATGGAAAAGAAGATCATCGCGGGCTTTGCCGCGCTTTTATTGTCTGCCGGGGTCGCGGCAGCGCAGAGCAACAGCAGTTCCGCCCAAAGCAGTTCAAGCGCGGGAACCTCCGCCTCGGCGGGTATGCAGGCCAGCGGTGCCGCCGATACCGGCACGGCCACATCCAAGAAGAAGACGCATGTCGCCAGCCGCTATCCCAGGGCGGAAGCGCGGCTCAATGCCGACGAGGCTCAGACCACCAAAGAACTCAATACGGAAGAGTCGCAGGCGGTGGCGTCCAATAGCGGCGGAAATGGCTCCATGTCAGCAAACGGCAATGCCGGCATGAGCGGAAGCATGGCGAGCCCAGGATCGTCATCGTCGGGCAGCAGCGGGAATATGAGTGGCAGCATGAATGCCGGGACGCCGCCTTCGTCAGGGGCGGGCAACGGCTCATCGCAGCCGCAATGATCGCGCGGCCTTGCCGTCCCTGGACGGCAAGGCCGTTCCCACCATCCTGCTAAGGTAATGCCCGGCCGAGGCAGATGAGGCCGGGATAAGGAAAACTGCCATAGGGCGCTACGGCCACAAACCCGAAGCGGCGGTAGAGGGCGATTGCGGGCGCCATATGAGGCAAGGTATCGAGCTTGATCTCGCGATACCCAAGACGTCCGGCTTCCAGGAGGATCCCCGCCACCAACGCCTTACCTACGCCCAATCCGCGGCCCTGCTCTGCGACGTAAAGGCGCTTGATCTCCGCCACACCGGGCGCAAGGCGCTTGAGCGCGATGCAGCCCAGGACGTCGTCGCCTGTGATGCCATAATTTTGGCGCGCCAAGAGCAGCGCGCCGCTCGGTGGCGCATAGGGACCCGGCAGGTGAGCAATCTCGTCCGCGAAGCCTTGGGCATCGAGATCGACGGGCAGGCTTGCCGCATAGCGACGGAACAGCGAAGCGACCGTGGCGAAATCCCCTTCGCCGGCCGGCGCGATTCGCATGGAAGGAACATTTGTCATGGTGCGCTCAGGCTAAGGCGTGGAACCGCACGGCACAAAGGGAATATGGCGAGCGCAGCCGGTATGTGGGACCGCAACATGGCGGGGAATGGGCCAGCACAGGCGCGCGCCCCGCTTACGATTTTGTATTTCGCAGTGTACGGAACAAGATGGCGTCACGCGTCTTCCCTGCATGGGGCTTGTGAGCATGCCGTGGGTCCATCTTTTACCCTGCTGCCCGTGAAGCAGCGTCTTGTTCAATACCGGCAACTCTCGGAGGACGCCTTGCATCGTGCGCATGCTTCGACCGATCGCGAGGTTCGCGCCGGCCTGCTGAACTTGGCTGCGGGTTGGTGTTTTCTTGCCGAAGAGGTGGAAAAAAACCAGGACGGGGCCGATTCCATCGACCAGCCAAACTCCGCGTCCGACGGCAAGGCTTGAAAGCGTGAATATCCTCATTTGAGTATTCCGCCTTATCGCGCGAAAGCATGTGAACGATGTGATCCGGTCTGGTCTCGCGGCCAGGGCACGAAGGCTGTGCCTGGGCTCGAACTCTGCCCGCAGCCCGGCGCATGTGATTTCGGACCGGACTGGCCAGCAACGCAGCACGCCAACTCACTTACTTGCCTTTGCTGCGACGGCTCGTCATTGGTCGTGAAGCGCCCAGCCCATGACGGAAGTCTTGCGGATGACAGGTTCACCATTCCAACATCTGGGCTAAGATTAGGTCTCTCTGCGGATCGAACTTCAGGTTAGGGTTCCAGAAACACCGAAAGCGGCGTAAAAAAGCGAATAAACGGGGAGGAAGGGGCGATGACGGAAGGGAAAAGCACCAGGCTTAATCGCCGGCTCTTGCTGAAAGGTTCTTTGGCCCTGGGTGGCCTGGCGGGATTGGGCGGCTGCGCCACCATGCCGGGTGGCCAGCGCCTCAACACCGCGGGGCTGGACTATGAGGACATTCCGCCGAAGCTCGCGCCCATCCGCGCCCATCCCGACCGCATCTTCGACATCCGTTGCTGCATCCGCCCATTCCGGGTGAACGGGCCCAATCTCGACACCGAAACCATCGGCGATGCCTTGATTGTCCATAATTACGGCCATGGCGGCTCGGGCTGGTCCCTTTCCTGGGGCTCGGCCAATGTCGCGGTGCAAAAGGCGATGTCGGTCTCGCCCAAGGAGATCGCCGTGGTGGGTTGCGGCATCATCGGGTTGACCGCCGCCATCACCGCCCAGCGTGCCGGCGCGGCGGTGACCATCTATGCGCGCGATTTGCTGGAGCGCACCCGCTCGGTGCGCGCCAATGGCAGTTGGACGCCGGATTCCCGCGTCTGTCTCACCGAGCAGGCCGGCCCCAAATTCGGCGATCTGTGGGAGCAGATGGCGCGCTTTTCCTACAAGACCTACAAAAGCTATCTGGGTCTGCCGGGCCGGCCGATCGACTTCCAGGATCAGTACCGGCTGTCGGACACGCCGCCCCGCCCGCGCGAGGAAGGGCCCGATCCCAACATCAAGGGCAGCTATGCGACCACCGGGCTGCCGCAGCAGAATTTCGAGTTCGGCAATTATTCCGACCGCATCCGCGATCTGACGCCCCGCCCGCAGCAATTGCCGGAAGGCGCAACCCCGTTCCCGGTCAAGTATGTCAGCCGCTCCGAGATCATGTTCTTCAATTTCGGCTCCTATGGCCATCTGTTGTTGAGCGAGTTCTATGGCGCGGGCGGCAAGATCGCGGTGCGCGAATTTCACAAGCCGTCGGAACTGGGCGGATTGAAAGAGAAAGTGGTGATCAATTGCCCCGGTTATGCCGCCAAGGACATGTGGAAGGACAAATATATGATCCCGGTGCGCGGCCAGATCGCCTGGTTGATCCCGCAGCCGGAAGTGAATTACGGCCTCTCCTATGGCGGCGCCAGCATGTTGTCGAAAAGCGACGGCATCATGGTGCAGGCGCAACCGGGTCCCGCCAAAGGCGACATGGTGGGCGTCAACGACGCCAATGAGGTGCCAAGCCGCAAGGAAGCCGAAGATGGTGTGCGCACAATCGAGGCGCTGTACAAGCGCTTCCCGGCGCAATCGGCCTGAAAGGAAAAGCCATGAGCCCGACAATGATGCGTCTGTTTGCAGGCCTGGCCGCGATCGCGCTGGGCGCGGGTATTCTGCCGTTCAGCGCGCGCGCCCAGGCGACGGCCGGCCAATCAATATGGGACGGTGTTTACACCGATGCCCAGGCGGCGCGCGGCCAGGGACAATATGGCCAGCATTGCGCCGTCTGCCATGGGCCGACTGGGGAAGGCAGCTTTGTCACCCCGCCGCTGACCGGCGAATTCATCGCGGACTGGACGGGCACCACGCTGGCCGATCTCTATGACAAGATCGAAACAACCATGCCATTGAACGCGCCGGGCACGCTGAGGCCCGCCATTGCCGCCGACATCCTGGCCTATCTGCTCAAGGAGAATAATTTCCCCGCCGGGCAAAAGGAGTTGGGTGTGACGCCCACCGAGCTTGGCGCCATCAGTTTCGATGTGACGAGACCGAAACCGGCGGCGTCATCGCGCGCGAGAGCGCGATAGGGAGCACACGAGCACGTGGGCCCTCGAGTTTGGCCCATCTGCCGAATGACTTCCCCACGGGTCAACTTGAATTACAGAGCGGTTCCAGGAAAAGTGTGCAGCGGTTTTCCGTCCGGAACCGCGACAAAACAAAGCCCGGCCGTTTCGACTTGAGGGCGTTGCCCTCGGCCAATCGCCAAGCCAGTCCAGGCATTAAGCGAACGCTGCTCTCCAATGAAAGCTTGCCGCTCGTGGAAATTGCATGGCCCTCGTCGATCGGGTGCTCTTTGCGGATTGCCGGAACGATAATCTTCTGGTAATCTTTTACACGGTTCTTCGGGGCGTTCCGAAGGAAGTTGACGGATGGGTCTATTGCGCTCCGCAGATGGAAAGCGGTGGGCCCGCGTTCAAACAATTACGCGTTCAAACAATTACGAGGGCATCACAATTTAAGAAACACATCAGTGGGGGGTCTCATGCTCAGCTTGAAGCATTCGTTGTTGGCCGGCATTTCGGTTTCCGCCTTTACGATGATCGCGCCCGCCATGGCGCAACAAGGCGGCGGCGCCAACACGGAAACCGTGATTGTTACCGGTACCCGCGTCCAGGGCATGACCGCAGCCGACTCCGCCGAGCCCATCCAGGTTCTCGGCACCGATGCCTTGACCCACGGCACCGGCTCGACCGACCTGCGCCAGCAATTGGGCTCGACGGTTCCTTCCTTCACCGCCCAGCAATTCGCCAACGACACCGCCAACCTCACGCTTTCGGCGTCGCTGCGCGGACTGTCGCCCAACGACACGCTGGTCCTGGTCAATGGCCATCGCCGCCATTATTCAGCCAATTTCCACGTCGATGGCGGTTTCGGTTCGGGCTCGAGTTCGGCCGACATCTCGCTGATCCCGTCCTCGGCCATCGACCATGTCGAAGTGCTGCTTGACGGTGCCGCCGCCCAGTACGGCACCGACGCCATCGCCGGCGTGGTGAACATCATCCTGAAGAACAAGTCCTCGGGTGGTTCGCTCTCGGCCAATGTGGGCGACTATTACAACCGTGGCAGCTTCTCGGGCGGCAGCGCCAAGGGCGAGAAGTACGACATCTCCTACAATATGGGCCTGCCCCTGTTCGACAAGGGCTTCGTCGATTTCACCGTCCAGAAGCAATACCAGAATTTCACCCAGTTCGGCGGCGCCGACGCGCGCTTTGTCAATGCCGCCGATCAGGCGCCGGTGCAGGCCACGGTCACCAGCGTGCAGTCCAACGGCATCGCCAAGCTCTCCACCCTGGGCAACACGATTCCGGACACTTTGGCCCCCAACACTGTCGGCTATCCGCGCGACAACGCCATCAACGGCAACCTGGAATATCAGTTGACCTCGGGCGAACTGAATGCCGGCTACGATTTCAGCGACAATTTCTCAATCTATATGTTTGGCACCATCGGCCACAAATTCGGCCAGTCGCAGCAGAATTACCGCCTGCCTGACCAGATCATCGCCACCCAAGGCTCGAACCAGCCCTGCTCGGCCGCCAATCCGGACGGCTACAATACCGGCTCCAGCACGTCGGACGGCACCAAGGCTTCCTGCACCGGGCCTTACGCGCTCAAGACCGCCAACGGCTACAGTGCGCTGCCAGGTACGCCGGGCGCGGGTCTCAATCCGGCCACGGGACAGGTAATCTCGACCGGCCAGGCGGGCAATCTGTACAGCAACAAGCTGATCAACGCGCAGACTGGCGCGCTGCTGCCCACCGCCACCGGCGAACCCCTGCTGGGCACGGCGCCGGAACTGGTGCTCTATCCCCAGGGCTTCCGGCCCGCCGAAGTGATCAAGGAAGACGACTATCAGTACAATCTTGGCGAGAAGTTCAATCTCGCCGGCTGGGCCATTGACGCCGATGTCGGTTATGGCAAGGACATTGACTATGTCTATACCTGGCACAGCGGCAACCGCACCCTGTTCATCGACACCCACACCACGCCGATCAACTTCTATGACGGCTCCTTCACCGCCAGCCAGTTGACCGGCACCATCGACGCCACCCATCCTTTCAATATCGGCATGGCGTCTCCGCTCACGGTGGCGATGGGCGCCGAAGCCCGCGAGGACACCTATTTCATCGGCGCGGGTGATCCGCTTTCCTACTACAAGGAAGGCCCCCAATCCTTCCCGGGCTTCCCGATTTCGGGCTCGGGCAGCCACAGCCGCAAGAATTATGCCGGCTATGTCGACTTCGCGGTGGCGCCGATCGAGCAATTGCAACTCGACGTGGCGGGCCGCGTCGAGCATTACACCGATTTCGGCGACACCGAGATCGGCAAGGTTACCGCGCGTTACGATATCACGCCGCAATACGCGATCCGCGGCACGGTCTCGACCGGCTTCCGCGCCCCCACCCTGGCGGAAGAATTTTATACCGCGGTCAATGTCTCGCCCACCAACGCCACGCTGCAATTGCCCGCCAACTCCGCGGCGGCCAAGCTGGTGGGCCTGGAGAATCTCAAACCCGAAAGCTCCACCAGCTTCAGTTTGGGCCTCGTTGCCCATCCGCTGGAGGATCTCAGCGCCACGGTGGACGTGTACTCGATCGCCATCGGCAACCGCATCGTCAACTCGGGCACGGTCAGGGCAAGCGGCAATCCGGGCGATATCATCGCGCCTGATGTCGTCTTCCCGGCCATCGCGCTGGCGGGCGTGACACTCGATCCCACCGCCACCGCGGCCGGTGTCACCGCCTTCCTGAACGGCATCTCGACCCTGACTCAGGGCGTGGACCTCACGGTCAACTATCCGACCGACTTCGGCGACATGGGATTGATCAACTGGACGTTGGCGGGCAACTACAACTCCATCCATGTGGGCCGCACCGCGCCGCCGCCGGCGGTGCTGTTGGCCTCCAACCCTAACGCCAGCTTCTTCAATGCTTTCTCCGTGTTCGGGTTCGAGCACCAGACCCCTGCCTTCCGGGTGAATATCACCGCGGATTGGACCTTGGATGAGTGGGGCGCAACCGTGCGCGAAACCCTTTGGGGCCCCAGACATGGCTACACCGGCCCGAATAATTCCGAGAACATTCCCAACAACCAGGCCAGTGTGGGCATCACCGACTTGGAAGTCCGCTACAATGTCAGCGAGGGTGTTCAACTCGCTGTCGGCGCCAACAATGTGTTCAACATGCATGCCGACATCAACGGCGCGGCGCCGGACTGCGCCAACCTGCCTGCGGGCACCATCATCCAGGCCGGCGGCACTTGCACTTCGGGTCCCAACAAGCCAAGCGGCCAGGTCCTGACCAACAGCAATGGCGTGGTCTATCACACCCCGATCGGCGGCTTCTTCGACCCGAATGGCGGCTACTATTACGCCCGCATCAATTACAATTTCTGACCTGGAGTCCCCCTCTGGGCAATTTCGGCTCGGACTAACAATCCGAGCCGTCTTTTTGAAGCGCGCGCAGCAGGCGGTGCATTTGCTCTGAGGCTGCCGGCAGGGCGCCTCCGTCATCGGGTTCCCGCCGCCATATCCATGGCTGGAACCCTGGCCGGAACGATCGTTTTCTCGCCTCGTTTTATTACAGGACGGAAAAACGACTGTCGGATGCGACTGGCGGCAAAGAAAGGTGACACATGAGAAAGTTTCACACCGCGCTTGGACTGACTTCGTTCCTCGCTATCGCGGGCGCAGCCTTGCTGGTTCCCACGGTTTCCAGCGCCGACGTCGAAGGAAGCTATGTCGCGTGCAACCAGACCGGCGACTGCTGGCGGGTACACAAGCTGTATGCCTATGGCGCAGACGAGCCGATCACTTATTACAACTCCGATTGGTACAACGCCCATGAGCATGATGCTCATGTTCACTGGCGCGCCGACCCCGCCGATGACCGTGGATATTACGTCGAAGGACGCTGGCACGCGGATCCCGGCGCTCGCGCGGTGGCGGGTGGCGCGACCGGCGCCGGCATTGGCGCGGCGATCGGGTGCCTGGTGACGCTTCCGATCGGGTGCGCGCCCGGCGCCGCGACTGGCGCGGCCATTGGTGGCGGGGTGGGCGCTGTCGGTGGCGCAGCCTCGACGCCTCGCTAATCCGGCCCCGCGCCGATTGGCGCGGGCGGTTCGGTTACGCTTCTGCGAGTCTTCAGAGAGGAGGTCCGGATTTGTCCGGGCCTCCTTTGGCGCGGAGGCTCGCGCCCAAATTCCGCTGTCGCGGAATTTTTCGAACAAGGGTTCGTTCACGATCTCCGATCCGCCATTAAAAAAGGGGCCGCAAGGGCCCCTGTTTTAATGGCGGACAGAGAGGGAGTGCCCTGTTTAAGGGATATCAAAGCGCTAGCTTGGCTAAGCTAGAAAACCGTCCCAATAGCTATCAATAGCTTATATCGAGCTTGGCTACCTGACCACGTCGTTCAAGCAAGTGGCTGCTTCTGACCCAAAGCGGACATTACGCCTGAAGCCATACGCTTTGTAGGCTCACAACGATCAACTGTGAAGTCGAAGCGCATCGACTACCAAAGCAAATGCGGGCGAGAGTTGCCTCCGGCTAGGGTAGTAAAGATGGTAGCCTGCAAAAGGGGGCGACCAATCCTCCAACACTCTTAGGAGGCGTCCATCCGCGATAGCCTGTTCGACATAATCGCTTGTGACGTAGGCGATTCCGAAACCGTCGAGCGCCGCTGCTACGATCATCCTGCCGCCATTGAAGGCGAGAGAACCTTCGACACGAACACGCAACTCCCGACCATCTTTCTCAAATTCCCAGGCATATATGTCACCAAGGGTAGGAAGCCGGAGATTGATGCAATCGTGGTCTGCCAAGTCTTGAGGAGTATGGGGCGGCGGTTTGCGAGCGAAATATGAAGGCGAGGCAACCGCCGCCATTCGCAATTGCGGACCGATGCGCACAGACACCATGTCTTTGTCGACCAGTTCGCCCAGTCGAACGCCTGCGTCGTAGCGGCCAGCAACAATGTCAGTTAGCGCCGCCTCGGCTGTTATTTCCACTTGAATATCGGGATAATTTGGCAGCAGGCGTCTGAGAGCCGGCCATAAAACGGTCTCCGCGACCCGCTCAGTCGCATTGATGCGAACTGTTCCAGCGGGCCTGTCCCGAAGCTGTGTTAGGTCGGCCAACTGCCTGTCGATCCCCTCGAAGGCAGGAAGTAGCGTGTTCAACAGCCGCTCACCGACTTCAGTAGGCGCGACGCTGCGGGTATTTCGGGTGAGCAGACGCAGACCCAAGCGCGCCTCCAACCGTCCAATAGTCTGGCTCAGGGTCGATTGCGAGGTGCCCAACTTCGCTGCTGCCCGCGTAAAGCTGCGCTCCTCCGCCACGGCCATAAAGGCATTCAGTTCGCCAAAGTCTTGCCGCCGCATTTATCTATTCCTGATATAGGCCTATGTCGATTATAGCGTATTATCAACAAGTAGGCCTCCCCCTATCTTCCTGACAGAACAGGAGAAGCAAATGGAAAAGCGATCACTCGGTATCGGCGGTCTAAAGGTTTCCGCCATTGGCTTCGGTTGCATGGGATTGAATTCGACCTACGGAAAGCCGCTGACTGATACCGACGGCATAAGCATCGTTCGCGCGGCGGTGGACCTTGGTGTGACCTTTTTCGACACAGCCGAAGTCTACGGTCCTTGGGTAAACGAGGAACTGGTGGGCAAAGCACTCGCCCCCGTCCGAGACCAAGTCGTAATCGCGACCAAGTTCGGCTTCGGCATCAACCCGGACGGATCACGCTACGGGGCGGATAGCCGACCCAATGTGCTGCGCAAAGCGGTCGATGGCAGCTTGATTAGGCTGAAGGTCGAAACGATTGACCTACTGTATCAGCACAGGGTCGATCCCAACGTGCCGATTGAAGATGTCGCCGGCGCGGTAGGAAAACTTATCGCGGAAGGCAAGGTTAAGTACTGGGGACTTTCCGAAGCCGGCGCAGAAACCATCCGTCGTGCACATGCAGTGTACCCGGTGTCTGCTGTTCAAAGCGAATACTCTCTTTGGACCCGTGATGTGGAACACAATGGGGTTCTCGCGATTTGCGAGGAGCTAGGCTCAGGACTCATTGATTGATCCAGAAGATGACGGTGGCGGCGATGCAGATGGCTGAGAAGAAGGTGTGGGCGCACCTGTCATAGCGGGTGTGGATGCGTCGCCAGTCTTTGAGCCT
>Ga0134125_10004825_pt1 | contig 15377 bp, 12 predicted proteins | sample KB31751_FD_96464 | JGI IMG/M metagenome (GOLD analysis project Ga0134125, IMG submission 96464) | Terrestrial soil microbial communities with excess Nitrogen fertilizer from Kellogg Biological Station, Michigan, USA - KB3-175-1 | ecosystem: Environmental > Terrestrial > Soil > Unclassified ... | reverse complement strand
GGACTCGGGATCATCGAGCGGGTCGGTGAGGCGCGCGTCGATGTGGTGGACGTGGTGCGTGTGCCGGTAGCGCTCGTAGGGCAGCCACAGCGTCAGCGGCACCACGGCGAACAGGCGGTTCAGCGCCCGCCAGCGCGTCGGGTGACCGTGCACGATCTCGTGCTGGATCGAGCTGTGCAGGGTGAGGACCAGGGCGATCAGGGGGGCCAGCACGTACAGCGGCCAGCGTCCGTAGGCGAGCGTCAGTGCGCACCACGCCCCATAGGTGGCGAGGATCAGCAGCAGCGTGGGGATTTCGACAGCAGGCCGCCGCGGGCCGCCGGCGGCGGCTTTCTGGGTCGTTGCAGTAGGCTCGAACGGCGTCATGCGCCAATACCCCTCTTTCCGCCGGCACGGAGATCGGGGAGCGGCTTATCCACCTATACCGGGCGTCGGAACTGTCAGGCCCCTGATTCTAGCGAATCCTGGGTCGCCGCGCCGGCCACGGCGGCGCTTTTCGGGAAATCCGTCTCAGTCGATGCGCACGGTGCGGCACAGACGCCGCTCGAGCCCCGCCAGCACCTCATAAAGGAGCACCGCCATGAGCGCGGTCACGAGGCCCCCCTGCAGGACGAAGGCGTTATTGTTCGACAGGAGCCCGGCAATGATGACCTCGCCCAGCCCCTTGGCGGCCACCGTCGAGCCAATGGTCGCGGTGCCGACGTTGATGACGAGCGACAGGCGTATGCCCTCCAGGATCAGGGGCAGCGCCAGCGGCAGTTCCACCGCCCGGAGGCGCTGGCGCGCGCTCATGCCCACCCCGCTGGCCGCCTCCAGCACCGCCGCCGGCACGGTCCTCAGGCCCACGATGGTGTTCTCGAAGATCGGCAGCAGCCCGTAGGCGAACAGCGCGATCAGCGTCGGCTTCTCGCCGAAGCCGACCAGTGGCACCGCCACCGCCAGCACGGCCACCGGCGGGAAGGTCTGGCCGATGTTCACGAGCGTGCGCGACAGGGGCAGAAACTGTGCGCCGCTCGGGCGCGTCACCAGAATGCCCAGCCCGACCGCCACCACCGTGCTGGCCGCCGCCGCCAGGCACACCGTGCCGAGGTGCGCGAGCGCGAGGCTCAAGAGATTGCCCTGATCGTAGATCGGCGGTGCGCCGTACTGGGTGAGCGGGGCGAACACGGGCGCGAATGCCTGCGGGGCGACGAGGAAAGCCACGAGCAGCGCCAGGGCGGCTATGCGCAGCAGCGCGGCGAAGTGCCGCCCGCTCACGGGCGGCCGCGCGCCAGGATGAGGTCCAGCGTGAGGCGTCCGCGCGGGCGGCCCTCGGCATCGAGTACCGCTACGGACTCGGCGCCGCACCACAGGAGCTCCGACAGCGCCTCGCGCAATGTCGCCGAGGCCGGTACCGCTGGCCCCGTGGAGCTGCCCGGCACCGCCGCCTCGCCCGCGGTGGTCAGCGACAGCAGGCGCATGGCGCGCTCCGCCTGGCCCGTCAGGCGTGCCACGAACGGGTCGGCCGGCCGCGTCAGCAGCGCCGCCGGCGGATCGTACTGCAGCAACCGGCCCTCGCTCATGACCGCGACGCGGTCGCCGAGGCGGAAGGCCTCGTCCATGTCGTGGGTCACCAGCACGATGGTGGTGCCGAAGCGGCACTGGATGTCGAGCAGATCGTCCTGCGCCTTGGCGCGGATGATCGGGTCGAGCGCGCCGAAGGGCTCGTCCATGAGCAGCAGCGCCGGCTCGGCCGCGAGCGCACGGGCCACGCCGACGCGCTGCTGCTGCCCGCCGGACAGCTGGTGCGGGAAGGCCTCGGCATAGGTGGCCGGCTCGAGCTGGAACACCTGCAGCAGCTCCTCGACCCGGGCGCGGATGCGGGCCGCGTCCCAGTCGAGCAGGCGCGGCACGGTGGCGATGTTCTCCGCCACCGTGCGGTGCGGAAACAGTCCGTGGCCCTGGATCACATAGCCGATGCGCCGACGCAGCAGGTGCGCCGGCTCGGCGCGCGTGTCCTTGCCGTCGATGAGCACGCGCCCGCCACTCGGCTCGACCAGGCGGTTGATCATGCGCAGCAGCGTCGACTTGCCCGAGCCCGAGGTGCCGACCACGACCGTGATCGAGTTGCGCTCGATCTGCATCGACACGTCATCGACGACGGTGGCCGCGCCGTACTGCTTGCTCAAGTTCTCGACCGTGATCATGCCTTGGTCCGCTCCAGTACCTCCACCAGCGCATCGAGCAGCACCGCCGCCGTGAAGGCCAGCGCGACGATGGGAATCGCCCCGAGTAGCACCAGGTCCATCGCCGTCTGGCCGATGCCCTGGAACACGAAGGTACCGAGGCCGCCGCCGCCGATGAGCGCCGCCACCGTCACCATGCCGATGTTCTGCACCAGCACCACGCGGATGCCGGTGAGGATCACCGGCAGCGCCAGGGTGAGCTCGACCGCGCTCAGCACCTGCCAGCGGGTCATGCCCATGCCGTGCGCCGCCTCGACCGCGGCGCGCGACACGCGGCCCAGGCCGGCGGCGGTGTTGGCCACCACCGGCAGCAGCGAGTACAGGAACAGCGCCACGGCGGCCGGCGCCGCCCCGATGCCGTGCACGCCGAGCGCCGCGGCCCACGGCCAGGCGGTGGCGAGCGCGGCCAGCGGTGCCATGAGGATGCCGAACAGCGCGATCGAGGGCACGGTCTGGATGACGTTGAGCGTGCCTAGTACCCCGGGTCGCAAGCGCGGCACGCGGTGGCACAGGATGCCGAGCGGCAGCGCCACCAGCACCGCGGCGCCGAGTGAGCCGAGCGCCAGCCACACGTGCCGCAGCAGCTCGCGCCAGAAGCGCTCGCTGTTCACCGCGTACTCGCGCATGACCGACAGGTGATCGAAGGTGCCGTGCGCGAGGCTCAGGCCCATGACCACGAAGAACCCCGCCAGCAGCAGCACCCGCGTCAGGGGGCCGGGGCGCAGGCGCGTGATGGCATCGGTCGCGAGCAGCCCGAGGCACAGCAGCAGCACCCAGAACGCGCCGCCGGGGGCGACGCGTACCACGTTGTTGCCGGGCGGTGTCAGGATATCGCCCGACGCGGCGACGGCCAGTGCCAGCGCCACGAGCCCCGCGAGCGCGCCGCCGAGCCGCAACCGCGCATCGCGCGCCAGCACCGCCACGAGTGCCGCGAGCAGCAGCGCCGCGCCGCAGCCCCAGGCCCCGGCCGCCGGCAGCACCGCCAGCAGCGAGCGCGGCTCGCCGGGCAGGATACGGTTGGCCTTGAACAGCACGAACGGCAGGCCGAAAAGCGCCAGCACACCGACGGCGGTGAGCAGCACCCCGAGCGCGTCCGGGCGCAGGCGCGACGCGGCGGCCGGGACGTACGGAGCTGCCACCGGTGCGCTCATCGTGGGCCGGGCAGCAGGCGCTGCTTCCTCAGGTAGTCCTCGGCGACCGCCTGCTCGGACTCGCCGTCGATCTGCACGCGCGCATTCAGCTGCTGCAGGCTCTCGCGCGTGAAGGATTCCATGAGCGGCTTCACGATGGTGGCGATCTGCGGGTACTGCCGCAGCACCGCCTCGCGGATCATCGGCACCGGCGCGTAGATCGGCTGATCGTGCCGGTCATCCTCGAGCAGCTGCAGGTCGGCAGCCGCAATGCCGCCGTCCGTGCCGTACACCATGGCGGTATTGGTGCCGTTGGTGCGCGCCGCCGCCGCGCCGATGGTGGCGGAGGTTTCCCCGCCCGCCAGTACGATCATCTGGTCCGAGCGCAGCGTGAAGCCGTAGGTGCGCTCGAGCGAGCGCAGCGTGCCGGCGTTGGCGAACTCCGCCGAACAGGCGAGCATCACCTGCCCGCCGCCCGCCACCCAGCGGCCGAAGTCGCTCAGGGTCACCAGCTGATGGGCGCGCGCCACGTCGCGCCGTACGGCGAGCGCCCAGGCGTTGCTGGCGCGCGCCGGGGTGAGCCAGACGATGTGATTGGCGGCGTAGTCGAGCCGCGCACCGAGCACGTAACCCTGCTGCAGGTCCTTCCAGGCCGGGTCGGCGGTGCGGTTGAAGAAAAACCCGGCATTGCCGGTGTACTCGACGTACAGGTCGACCTCCCCCGCCAGCAGCGCCTTGCGCGCCACCGGGGTGGCGCCGATCTTGGTGCGGTCGACGGTGGCGATGCCGTGCGCATTGAGCAGCAGCCGGATCATCTGGCCGAGCATCGCCGACTCGCTCGAGAGCTTCGAGGAGACCACTACCGCGGCATCGAGCGGCGTGGCGAACGCGCCCGCCAGCATCGCCGCCACCAACCACAGCCTGAGGATGCGCGTCAACCGGACCCCTCTTCCGCGCTGACACGTTGTCGGTTGTTGCCCGGCGCGTCAAGCGCACGCGCCCTGTGCGGACTGCCGCCGCCCCGTTCTATCATGCTGAGCACGCATGGCCGACACTTCTCCGCCCCAGCCCGCACCCGCCCGGCGCGCCGCGGGCGGCCGCTATTCCGCGTGGCGCCTGCTGCGCGAGGGCCTTACCGGACAGCGCGGCTGGACACGTGCCTGGGCCAAGGCCGCCCCGCGGCCGCACTACCGCATCGTCATCGTGGGCGGCGGCGGCCACGGGCTCGCGACCGCCTACTACCTGGCCAGTGAGCACGGCATCACGGACGTGGCGGTCCTCGAGCGCGGCCCGATCGGGCTCGGTAACGTCGGGCGCAACACCACCATCATCCGCTCCAACTACTTCCACCCCGACAACATCCGCTTCTACGAGTTTTCGCTCAAGCTGTGGGAGGGCCTCGAGCAGCGCCTGAACTTCAACTCCATGGTGAGCCAGCGCGGCACCCTGAACCTGTTCCACACCGAGGCGCAGCGCGACCTGTTCACCCGCCGCGCCAACCAGATGCGCCTGCTCGGGGTGGATGCCGAGGCCCTGGACCGCGCGCAGGTGAGGCGCCTGGTGCCGCTGGCGGACCTCGACAACGGCCGCTACCCGGTGCTCGGCGGCTTCCTGCAGCCGCGCGGCGGCACGGTGCGCCATGATGCGGTGGCCTGGGGCTACGCCCGCGCCGCCTCGGCAGCCGGCGCCGACATCGTCGAGCACTGCGAGGTCACCGGGATCACCCAGGCGGGCGGGCGCGTGACCGGCGTGCAGACCAGCCGCGGCGCGATCGGCGCCGACCTCGTGTGCCTGGCGGTCGCCGGCCACTCCTCGCGCCTCGCCGCGCTCGCGGGGCTGACGCTGCCCATCGAAACGCACGTGCTGCAGGCGTTCGTGAGCGAGGCGGTGAAGCCGCTGCTGGACGTGGTGCTGACCTACGGCGCCGGCCACTTCTACGTCAGCCAGTCGGACAAGGGCGGCCTGGTGTTCGGCGGCGCCATCGACGGCTACAACACCTACGCTCAGCGCGGCACGCTGCCGATGGCGGAGGAAGTGGCGGCCTCGGCCATGACGCTGCTGCCGGGGCTGGCGCGCCTGAAGATCCTGCGCCAGTGGGGCGGGGTCATGGACATGACCATGGACGGCTCGCCGCTCATCACCCTGACGCCGCTCACCGGCCTCATCCTCAACGGCGGCTGGTGCTACGGCGGTTTCAAGGCGATCCCGGCGGGCGGGTTCACCACCGCGCACCTCATCGCCTGCGGTACGCCGCACCCCCTTGCCGCTCACCTGGGACTCACGCGCTTCGCCTCCGGACACACCGTGGACGAGCGCGGCGCCGGTCCCTTCCCCTACGCGCACTGACGACACGCCGCCATGCTGCAAATCCCCTGCCCCTGGTGCGGCGTGCGCGATGAGACCGAGTTCCGCTATCGCGGCGACGCCAGCCGCAGCCGGCCGGCAGCCGATGCCGGCGCCGCCGCTTTCCACGCCTACGTGTACCAGCGCGCCAACGAGTTCGGCTGGCACGTGGAATGGTGGCTGCACGTCGCTGGCTGCCGCCGGCTGCTCAAGGTTGTGCGCCACACCGAGAGCCACGAGATCCGTGCGGTGACCGGCCCGCAGGACGAGCCGCCCGCGGGGCCGCCATGACGGCCGGTCCGGCACGCATCGCGCGCGGCTGTCTCACCGACGCGGCCCGCCCGCTCGGTTTCCGCTTCGACGGGCAGCCGCTGACCGGGCTCGCCGGCGACACGCTCGCCTCGGCACTTCTCGCCAACGGCCGCCGCCTGGTCGGCAGGAGCTTCAAGTACCACCGGCCGCGCGGCATCCTTACCGCGGGCGCCGACGAGCCGTGTGCCCTGGTGGACCTCATCGGGCCGGCGGGCCGCGAGCCCAACCGGCTCGCGACCACCCTGCCGCTCACCGAGGGCCTCGTCGCCGAGAGCCAGAACCGCTGGCCGTCGCTGCGCTTCGACGTGCTCGCGTTCAACGACCTGCTGTCGCGCTTCCTGCCCGCCGGTTTCTACTACAAGACCTTCATGGCGCCGGGGTGGGCCTGGGAGCGCCTCTACGAGCCCCTGATCCGGCGCGCCGCGGGACTCGGGCGGCTCGCCCCGGTGGTGGGCGAGCACGCCGCTCCGGCCGAGACCGTGCACGATCACACCGACGTGCTGGTGGTCGGAAGTGGCGCCGCAGGGCTGGCGGCCGCGTGCACGCTCGGGGCGAGTGGCCTGCGGGTTCTGCTCGCCGATCAGGACGTGACGCTCGGCGCCGGCCCGCTGCTCGCGGCCGACTGGGTGGCGTGGCGCGAGGCACGGCTCGCTACCCTGGCGCGCCTGCCGGCCGTGCGCACCCTGCCCGCCACGTGCGTACTCGGCGCCTACGGGCACGGCGTGTTCGGCGCCCTGCAGACCCTCGAGGCCGCCGAGGCGCAGCGCTGCGGCGGACTGCGCGAGCGGCTGCGCATCGTGCGCGCGCGGCGCGTGCTGCTCACCACCGGCGCCGCCGAGCGACTGATCGCCTTCCCCGGCAACGACGTGCCCGGCGTCATGCTCGCCGGCGCCGCCCTCGCCTACCTGCACCGCTACGGCGTCGCGGCGGGCCGCCGCCCGGCGCTGTTCGCCAACAATGACGAGGCCTACGAGTCGGTGTTCGCGCTCGCCGCCGCGGGCATCGACTGCGCCGGCGTCATCGACCCGCGCACCGACTCCCGCGCGGCCGCGCGCGCCCGCGCTCTCGGCATCCCGGTGCACGCCGGTACCCAGGTCACGGCGGTCGCCGAACGGCGTGGCGTGCGCGCGGTGACGATCGCCCCGGCCGGCGGCGGGCCCCGTTCCGCGCTCGCTACCGACTGCCTGCTGATCTCCGGCGGCCACACGCCCGCGAGCGCCCTCGCCAGCCAGCTGGGCGCCGCGCTCGAGTGGCAGGACGCCGTGGCGGGTTTCGTCCCGCTCCTCGCCCCCGCCCTCGGCCAGGTGGCCGGTGCGGCTCGCGGTGTCTTCGGGCTCGCCGCCGCCGCCGCCGACGGTGAGCGCGCCGCACGCCGGCTCGCCGCCGAGCTCGGCGTGCCGGTGACCGTGGCACCGCTCGCGGTGCCGCCCGACCCGGAGCGCAGCCCGCCCGAGCCGCTGTGGGAAGTCGAGGCTGCGGGCAAGGCCTTCGTCGACCTGCAGAACGACGTGACCGCCGCGGACGTGCGCCTGGCCTGCCGCGAAGGCTACGAGCACCTCGAGCACATGAAGCGCTACACCACCCACGGCATGGCCACCGACCAGGGGCGCAGCGGCGGGCTCGTGGGGGCTGCAGTGCTCGCCCGCGCACGCGGCGTGGCGCTGTCCGCGGTCGGGATGCTCAGGCCCCGCCCCTACGCGCAGCCGGTGCCGTTCGCGGCGCTGGCCGGCGCGGAGGTGCGCGAGCATTTCAAGCCCAGGCGCCGCGTACCGCTGCATGCGTGGCATGAGGCCGCCGGCGCGACGTTCGTGTCGACGGGACTGTGGCTGCGGCCGCTCGTCTACTCGCGCCAGGGTGGCTGGGAGCCGGTCCTCGAGGAGGCGCGCGCGGTGCGCAACGGGGTCGGGCTCACCGACGTCTCGACGCTCGGCAAGATCGACGTGCAGGGGCCGGACGCGGCGCGCTTTCTCGATTTCATCTATGCCAACACCTTCTCGACGTTGGCGGTGGGCAGGACGCGCTATGGCATCATGCTGCGCGAGGACGGCATGCTGCTCGATGACGGCACGACCGCGCGGCTCGGCCCGCAGCAGTTCCTGATCACCACCACGACCGCCAATGCGGCCGCGGTGCTCGAACACATGGAATTTCACCTGCAGACGGTGTGCCACGAGCTCGACGTCGTGCTCACCGACGTCGGCGACCAGTGGGCGCAGTTCGCCCTCGCCGGACCCCGCGCCCGCGAAGTCGCGGCGCAGGTGGTCACCGACCTGGATCTCGGCAACGCTGCCTTTCCGTTCATGGCCGCGGCAGCGGCGCGTGTCGCCGGGATTGCCGGACGGGTGTTCCGCATCTCCTTCTCCGGCGAGCTCGCCTACGAGCTCGCGGTGCCGGCGCAGCACGCCGCCGGCGTCTGGGCGGTGCTGCTCGAGGCCGGGCGCGTCTCGGGCATCCGCCCCTACGGCCTGGATGCCCTGAACACCCTGCGCATCGAGAAGGGGCACGTCACCACCGCGGAACTGAACGGCAATACCACGGCCGATGATCTCGGCATGCAGCGCCTGCTGAAGGCGCGCGGCGACTTCGTCGGCCGCACGCTCGCGCAGCGCCCGGGCCTCACCGCGCCGGAGCGCCTGCAGCTGGTGGGCGTACGCCCCGTCGACCGCTCCCGCCGCCTGCGCAACGGTACGCAGCTGGTCATGCCGGCAGCCTCCGACCGCAGCCTCGGCTACATCACGTCCTGCACTCCGTCCACGGAGCTCGGCAGCTGGGTCGGGCTGGCACTGGTCAGCGCCGGTCGCCGCCACCTCGGCGAGCGTCTGATCGGGCTCGCGCCGGTGCACGGCGAGAGCACCGACATCGAGATCATCAGCCCGCACATGCTCGATCCGGAGAACACCCGTGTCCGCGCATGAGGTCACGCTCGCGAGCTGCGGCTGCGACGTCGTGGAAGTGAGCGCGCTGCGCGGCGCCACCACCGCCGTCGCGGCGTGCCTCGCCGCGCGCGGGGTGAGCCTGCCGCCGGTCGGTCAGCTCACGCGCGCGCCCGGCACGCTGGCTCTCGGCTGCCGCCCCGACCGCACACTGCTGCTGAGTGTGCCGGCAGTCCCGGGAGCGGCGGCCGCCCTGTGGCACGCGACCTGCGGTGCGCAGGCCGCGGCGGTGGATCTGTCCTCGGCGCTGAGCGTCCTGCACCTCGGTGGTGGCGCGTTGCGCGAGGCGCTCGCCCGCGGCTGCCGCCTGGATCTCGATCCGGGTGTCTTCCCCGCGGGCCGCGTCGCCGCCACAATCATCGCCCAGGTGGCCACGATTCTCGCCGCGCTCCCCACCGGGATGCTGATCCTGACGCCCTCGAGCACCGCGCGGCACTGGCGCGAATGGCTCGCGGCCGCGGCCCGGCCCTTTGGATATCAGGAACGGCCCGAGGTGGACCTGGCCGCGCTGTGCGGAGATGTGCAGTCATGAAGGCTTCTGCGCGAGTGGTCGTCATCGGCGGCGGCGTGGTGGGCGCGAGTGTGCTCTACCACCTGGCCAAGGCCGGCTGGAGTGACGTGCTGCTGCTGGAGAAGAGCGAGCTCACGTCCGGCTCGACCTGGCACGCCGCCGGCGGCATGCACACCTTCAACGGCGAAGCGAACATCTCGCGTCTGCAGAAATACACCATCGACCTGTACCGCGAGATCGAGGCGCTCTCGGGGCAGTCGTGCGGTCTGCACCCCAACGGCGGTCTGATGCTCGCCGCCAACCAGGGCGAGCTCGACAGCCTGCGCCTCATCTGCTCGCGCGCCCGCTACCTCGGGATGCAGACCGAGATGATCTCGCTCGAGCAGGCACTCGAGTACAACCCGCTCATCGATCCCAGCCACTTCGTCGGCGCCCTGTGGCGCGCCGACGGCGGCCACTGCGACCCCTCCGGCACCACCAACGCCTACGTCAAGGCGGCGCGCACCCTGGGCGCCGCGGTCGAGCGCTTCACGCGCGTGCTGGCGCTCACGCCGCGGCGTGACGGGTCCTGGGAGGTGCGTACCGACAAGGGCACGGTGCACGCCGAGCACGTGGTGAACTGCGCGGGACTGTGGGCGCGCGAGGTCGGCCACATGGTCGGCCTCGAGCTGCCGGTGCTCGCGATGGAGCACCATTACCTGCTCACCGAGGACATCCCGGAGCTCAAGGGCCGCAGCCACGAGCTCGTCAACACCACCGATTACTCGGGCGAGATCTACCTGCGTCAGGAACGCGGCGGTGCGCTCATCGGCACCTACGAACCGCACGGCATCGTCTGGTCGCCGCTGCGCACACCGGACGACTTCGCCATGCAACTGCTGCCGGAGGATTTCGAACGGCTGGCGCCCTACTTCGAGGTCGGGTTCAGGCACTTCCCGGCGCTCGGTCGCGTCGGCATCCGCAAGGCCGTCAACGGTCCGTTCACCTTCGCACCCGACGGCAATCCGCTGGTGGGACCGGTGCGCGGCGTGCCCAACTACTGGGTGGCCTGTGCCGTGATGGCCGGCTTCAGCCAGGGCGGTGGCATCGGGCTGGTGCTGTCGCGCTGGATGACCCAGGGCGACCCGGGCCAGGACATCATCTCCATGGACGTGGCGCGCTTCGGCGCCTTCGCCACTCCCAAGTACACCTCGATCAAGGTGCCGGAGAACTACGCGCGCCGCTTCCGCCTCGCCTACCCGAACGAGGAGCTGCCGGCGGCGCGCCCGGTGCGCCGCTCGCCGATCTACGACCGGCTCAGGGATGCCGGCGCGGTCATGGGCGCGAACTTCGGACTCGAGCACGCGCTGTGGTTCGCCCCGCCAGGTGTCGCGCCAACCGAGACCCCGACCTATCGCCGCTCGGAGGCCTTCCCGTTCGTACGGGCCGAATGCCGCGCGGTGCGGGCCGGCGTCGGCCTCTACGAGACCACCAACTACGGCAAGTACGAGGTGAGCGGGCGCGGGGCCCGGGCCTGGCTCGACCGCGTGTTCGCCTGCCGCATCCCGCAGCCGGGCCGGCTGCGACTCGCACCGATGCTGAACCCTGCCGGCCGCATCGTCGGCGACCTGTCGATGGCGTGCCTGGCGCAGGACCGCTTCATGATCGTCGGCTCGGGCTTCGCCGAGGAGTTCCACCTGCGCTGGTTGCACGCGGCCGCGCCGCCGCCGGACGTGTGCGTGCGCTCGAGCGCCTCCACCCTGTGCGGCGTATCGATCGCCGGGCCGCGCGCGCGCGAGCTGGTGCAGCAGCTGACGCGCCTCGATCTGTCCGCCGGCGCGTTCAAGCTGTTCCAGGTCGCCGAGACGGCCGTGGGCTTTGCCCCCGCGATCCTGACCCGCGCCGGCTTCACCGGCGAGCTCGGCTACGAGATCTGGACCACGCCGGACTACTTCGCCTCACTCTACGAGGACCTGTGGCAGGCCGGCGGCGCGTACGGGCTGACCCACTTCGGCGGCCGCGCGCTGTCGTCGCTGCGCCTGGAGAAGGGCTACGGCTCGTTCAACAAGGACTTCCGTCCCGACTACACTCCCGGCGAAACCGGGCTCGACCGCTTCATCGACTTCGACAAGCCGGACTTCACCGGCCGGACCGCGGCGCTCGCCGAACGGGCCGCTGGCGCCAGGCGCCGCTTCGTCATCATGGAAGTCGCCGACACCGACGTCGAGGTGGTCGGCTACGAATCAATCCTGAAAGACGGCGCCGCGGTCGGCTACGTGACCTCGGGTGCCTACGGCCACTGCATCGAGCGGAGCCTGGCGGCCGGTTACGTGCTGGCGGCGCTGGCGCAGGACGGCGCGCGCTTCGAGATCGACATCCTCGGCGAGCTGCGCCAGGCCACGGTACGACTCGAGCCGCTCTACGATCCGCAGGGCCTGCGGCTGCGCAGCTAAAAGCCGACGGCGGCCGCTTGCACGGCCGCCGTCGGCATCGTCACCCCTGCGCCCGCGCGGAGCCGGACAGGCTCCGTGCAGGGCAGTCCGCCATTACCACCAGACCCAGTGGTACCAGGGCTTCTTGGCCGCGTCCGCGTTGGCCGGCTTCTTGGCGTTCTCCGCCCCGGTACTGGCCAGCTTGGCCGCCGTCAGCTGCTGCGGGTTGGCGCTGTGGGTCGCGCCCGTCGTGCCGCCGTGCAGATCACGGGCCTCGTTGCCGCGGTTCATCGCCGTGGCCGACTGCAGCTTCTCGCCCGTCAGGCGGCGATCGGTCGCAGGCTGTCCGCCGCTGTGCGCCAGGCGCAGATCCTGGTGGTCGCTGCGCAGATCGTTCCGATCCGCGTGCAGGTCGGTGCGGTCCGAGCGGAGGTCACGCCGGTCGGCATGTATGTCCTGACGGTCCGACCGCAGGTCATGCACGTCCGAACGGATGTCCGCACGGTCCTTCATCAGGTCGCGACGATCCGAGCGCAGGTCCGCCCGGTCCTTGCGGATGTCGGCCTGGTTGTTGGCACCGCCCTTCTGCGCGGCATAGTCGTGCCGCAGGTCAGTCTCGTCCGAGCGGATGTCCGCACGATCCCTGGCGATGTCCTGCCGGTCCTTCGCGAGGTCGCGACGGTCCGAGCGGATGTCGGCCTGATCGCTGCGCAGGTCGTTGCGGTCCTTCGTGACATCACGATGGTCGCTGCGCACATCGGTCCGGTCGTGATCGAGATCGCGCCGGTCGTTCGCCAGATCGCCGTGCCCCGGACCCTCGGTGGTGCGCAGGTCGCGATGGCCGTCGCGCATGGAGTCACGATCCCGGTCGAAGTCCCGGTGTTCGTTGTTGCGCGCCATGTTGTCATGGTCGTCATCGCCCTTCTGGCCGTAGTCGCGGTGACCATCGCGCATGGAGTCACGCTCCCGGTCGAAGTCCCGATGCTCGTTGTTGCGTGCCATGCCGTCGTGGTCGTCATCGCCCTTCTGGTCACGGCGCTCGTCCTGACCGCTATTGGCGATGCCCGCATCGCCACGGATGCCCTGGTGCAGACCCCGGATGTTGGCACGCACCTCATTCATGTTGTCCCGGGCACCTTGGAGATCGGCCTTGTCACGGTCGATGTCGGCCTGATTGTTGGCGCCGTTTTTCTGTGCGGCGTAGTCCCGTCGCAGGTCCTCCTGGTAGCGCTCGATGTCCTGCCGGTCCTCGGCGAGGCGCTTACGGTCGGACTGGATATAACGCTTGTCCGCCTGGATCTGCTTTTCAGCACCAACCCGGTCGGCCTCCGTCGCCGGGTACTTGCTTTCGCCCGACGACGTGCCATAGCCGCTCGCGCCGCTCTGCCCGTTCACCTGGCCATCGGCATTTGCCTGCCCGCTGGCGCTGGCACTGCCCTGTGCGCCGCCGCCGGCCTGCCCGCCGCTACCGACCTGACCGGTGGGTCCCGGCTGGTAGCTCGTGCCGCCAGAGACTGGCGTCTGCTGCTGGGGTGGGTTGTCCTGGTCGGGCGTCATCTGCGGCTGCTGGGCATCGGCCCAAGCAACCGGCAGCGTCGCCGCCAGTATCGATCCAACCGTCATTGCAATCAGGGTTTTGTGCTTCATGGCACCTCCTTCGCCTCCTGAAAAGCGTCAAACAAAACTGAACTTGGGGCTCCCGACCGGGAGCTGCGCTGGTGCGCTACGGATTGCGCGCCTGCTGCGGCCGCTGGTCCTGCGGCTCGGAGCTGTCACTGCGGTCCCGGTCGTCGCCGCGACGCTCACTGCTGCGGGGCCGCTCTTCGTCACGCGCCTTCGCGAGGCGCTCCTGGTCGACGTAGCCCTGCACCAGAGTAAAGAATGTGTTGTAGAAACCCGGATCCGTGATCGTCTCGCGGCGCACCGTGCCGAGCACCCGCGCCGAGCCCGACGGCATGGTGAGCGTCGCCGGCCCCACACCGACGCTGGTCGTCTGCTTCATCTTCTGCAGCTCGCTGTCCTCGCGCTGGGCGGTGACGAACACGATGCTGCTGCCGTCACGGTTGTCCGCACACGTGGTCTGCAGCCGGTAGCTGACGTTCAGCTTCGGGTTCGGCTGGAAGTCACGCGTGCCGGTCAGCACGCCATTGTCGTTGGAGCGGTCGAGCATGTAGCCCTGGCTGAGCAGCGCCCGCTTGACGCTCCAGCACACCGCATCGCCTGAGCCGGTGAAGGTCTTGCTGAACGGCGCCTGCGAGCTGATGCTGTCGCGCGCGAGCTCGTGCTTGCGCGATGCGCACCCGCTCACCACCAGCGCCGCCGCGACGAACACGGCACAACGCCCTATCCCCTGTGTGAATTTCGAGCTGCTCACGCTGGACCTCCGTTCCGGGTATGGTCGTACACAGACCCTACGAGTGAGACTCATGCTGCCCGGCATCTGGTTCCTGCCACAGCCGGCGCAGAGGCTGGAGCGGCCGTCGGCGTGGTGCAGCTTGGGTCGTCGGAATATTCTTACGGCCCCACAACGCCACCAGGAGGCGCAGGCGGCGTGATCGTTCATCTGATAGATGGCACGTACGAGCTGTTCCGACACTTCTACGGCCTGCGCCGCTTCAGCAAGGGCGGCGACCCGCCCTTTGGGGCCGCCGTCGGCGTGCTCAACACCGTGCTGCAGATGATAGAGGAAGGCGCCACGCACGTCGGCGTGGCGACCGATCACGTGATCGAGTCGTTCCGCAACCGCCTGTGGGCCGGCTACAAGACCGGCGACGGCATCGAGCCCGCGCTGCTCGCGCAGTTCCATCCGCTCGAGGATGCGCTCGCGAGCATGGGTGTCGCGGTGTGGCCGATGACCGAGCTCGAGGCTGATGACGCGCTCGCCTCCGCCGCGCGACTCGCCGCCGCCGACGTGCGCACCGAGCGGGTCTGCATCTGGACGCCCGACAAGGACCTGGCACAGTGCGTACGCGACACGTACGTCGTGCAGGTCGACCGCCGCAGCAAGCAGATCCGCGACGCGGCGGCAGTGCGCGCCAAGTTCGGTGTCGACCCTGAGCGAATTCCCGACCTGCTGGCGCTGGTCGGTGACAGCGCCGACGGTTATCCGGGCCTGGCAGGCATCGGCCGCGTGACCGCGGCGCGCCTCATCGCACGCCATGGTGCGCTCGAGGATTTCCCGCCGGAGGTACTGGGCGAGAGGCGGGAGCTGGCGCTGCTCTTTAAGGACCTCGCCACGCTGCGCAGCGATGCGCCGCTCTTCGATGACGTCGATGCACTCGCCTGGCGCGGAGCGACAGCAGGGTTCACGGCACTGGCAGCGCGCCTGGATGCGCCGCGTCTTGGCGCCCGCGCCGCGGCAGCACCGCTCGGGCCGCAGCCGTGAGGCGCCCTTAAGCGGCGCCGAGCACGCGCTGCAGAGCGGTCGGGTCGACCGGCTTCACCAGGTGCTCGTCGAAGCCCGCCGCGCGCGCCCGCTGCCGATCCTCGGCCTGGCCATAGCCGGTGAGCGC
>Ga0134125_10004824_pt1 | contig 15379 bp, 11 predicted proteins | sample KB31751_FD_96464 | JGI IMG/M metagenome (GOLD analysis project Ga0134125, IMG submission 96464) | Terrestrial soil microbial communities with excess Nitrogen fertilizer from Kellogg Biological Station, Michigan, USA - KB3-175-1 | ecosystem: Environmental > Terrestrial > Soil > Unclassified ... | reverse complement strand
GGATGCGGATCCGGAGCCGAAGCTGGCCAATCCGCTGTTGCTGGCGCAATCGGCGGCGCGGCCGGTGGCGGCGACCGGGTTGCCGCAGGCCTTTGTGCCGGTGGCGACGACGGCAGCGCGGGCGGTCGGCCCCGCACCGGCCCCGCCAACGCCCGCGGCGGCGCTGGCGCAGATGGTCCCGGAGGCACTTTCCCGGCAGGCGTCGGCGGCGCCGTTGCTGCAGACACTGGCGGACGTGGTGGTGCGGCTTCCCAATGTGCTGCCGGAGCCGGTGCTCCGGGCTGCGATGGGTATGCTGGCGCAGCGGATCGTGTCGCCTGACGGGCGGGTCAGCGCGCGGGCGATCGAAGAAGCGGTGACGCGGTCGGGGATCGGCCTCGAAGCCTCCCTGGCGCGCGGCACGCCGCAGCCCATGGACGCGAAAGCCGGGCTGCTGGCGTTGCGAGATGCGCTGACGAAATGGCTCGGCGATGCGCCGCCGCTGCCGCCGCAGGGGCGGGCGCCGAGCGATACACCGCCGCTGAAGGGATTGCCGCTCAGGGCCGTACCGGCTGATCCGCCGCCGCTGCCCGACACATCGCGTGACGCTGGACGTTTGCTGCACCAGGAGACGGATTCGGCGATTTCGCGGCTCAAGCTGATGCAGCTCGCCTCGCTACCCGATGCGGGAGGCAATCCGGCCCGTCCGGCGTCCCTGCGGATGGAACTGCCGTTCCTCATCGGGCACGAGCTGGTGATGGCGCAGATGCAGATTGGGCGCGATCTGGGAGGAAGCCGCCGCGACGCGGCGGGTAAGCGCGGCTGGTCGATGCGGTTCGCGCTCAACTTTTCCGCGACCGGTGAGGTGGGAGCCGAAGTGGGCCTGCTCGACAAGGCGGTGAGCGTATCGCTGTGGGCGGCCGAGCCGGAGACGGCCGCGGCGATGCGCGAAACGCTGCCCGAGCTCAAGGAAGCGCTCGAGGGGATCGGACTCCTCGCTCAGGGCCTCAGGATACGCGGTGGCGTCCCGGAACCGGAGCGTCCGGCATCGGGCAAGATCCTGGACAACGTCTCATGACAGGCGAGAGCAAACCGCGGCAGCTGGCGGTCGCGCTCGACTACGAGATCGGGACGCATGCAGCCCCCGTGGTGGTGGCCAAGGGGCGCGGGCACATCGCCGAGAGCATCCTCGAGATTGCGCGAGAGCACGGGATCAGCATCGAGGCCAATCCGATGCTCGCCGAAGCGCTGAGCGGCGTCGAGATCGACCAGTCCATTCCGCACGAGCTATACGCTGCGGTGGCCGAGGTGATCGGCTTCGTGCTGAGGACGCGCCGAAAACCCTAAGATTCGTGCGTTTGCTCGGATTTGTGCGGATTAAGGGATGAAAGGCCGGGTGCTGTCGCCTAGATAGGTCGGATACGGCAGGTTCTGCCGATTTCGACGGACTCGACTTTGGACCTCTTTTCCCCCGGATCGTTCGCCGCGTTCCTGCAGGTGATCGCGATCGACCTCGTTTTGGCGGGGGACAATGCCGTCGTCATCGGCATGGCGGCGATGGGCCTGCCGCCACGGCTGCGGATGAAGGCCATTGCCATCGGCATCCTGGCGGCCACAGCTCTGCGGATCGGCTTCGCATTGATCGCGACGCAGCTCCTGGCATTCACCGGCCTGCTTTTGGCCGGCGGGCTGCTGCTGCTGTGGGTTTGCTACAAGATGTGGCAGGAACTGCGCCACGACGAGCATGCCGAGGGCGCGGGTTATGCGCTTCATACCGCCCAGGCGCTGGTGCATGCGGGCGCGCGCAAGACGCTTGGGCAGGCGGTGGCGCAGATCGTCATCGCCGATGTCTCGATGTCGCTCGACAATGTGCTGGCCGTCGCCGGTGCGGCGCAGCGGCACGTGGAAGCGCTGGTCTTCGGGTTGGCCCTGTCGGTGCTGCTGATGGGCCTGGCATCGTCGGTGATTGCGCGGCTGCTCAACCGCTTCCGCTGGATCGCCTGGGTTGGCTTGGCGGTGATCCTCTTCGTGGCAGTGCGGATGATCTATGACGGCGCGGACTTGCTCCTCAGTCACACGTTGCCGGCGATCCCGCTGATCAAGGGCCCGATGCCGATGCCGATGCCGTGGCCGGCCCTCAGCTGAAAGCGACAGAGCGTTTCGCTCGCATTTTCGTTGTCGCCAAAGGATTGCCCCTAGGCCGGCGCGCATTTTGGCGCTCAAATGCGCCGAGATGCCGTATTCGCCGTTGATGTCGCCGCCCAGATGAGCCGCAAAACGCTGCCAGTGGCCGCGCCGCGTTCCGCGCCGGCGCTGACCCTGCAACTCGTCGCGCCGGAATTGTGGGACCGCACGGTCGCGCAGTTCGATGACATCTGCCGGGAGCAGCTCGAGGTCTTCGCCAAAGCGCACCGCCCGGGTGCCCAGTATGATCCGGTGCTGTTCTGGCTCGGTGGCGAACTCGTCGGCGGCGTCCTGATGGCGATCGAGCCGCTGCCTTTGCGGCTCGGGCGACGCGCCATGGCTGCGTCGGGCCCGATGCAGCCGCGGTCCGACCGGCCGGACCGGATGGACGTCTATCGCGCGATGATCGACGCTCTGGTCGCCGAATACGCCGTCAAACGCGGATTTCTGTTCAGTGTGCAGCCGCGCGCCGCGGTTTGCGCGTTCAACGCCGAGTACGACCACCTCGTGCACCGCGGCTTTTCGCCAGGACGGGAGCGGGAGCCGACCGAGCACTATCTGGTCGATCTCGGGCTTTCGGACGACGAGCGGCGCGCGAGCCTCGTGCCCACATGGCGATCCGAGCTCAGGAGTTCGGAGCGGGCAGGCCTGAGCTTCGAGGAGGCGCCGGCCTCGCGATTTGCCGAGTTCGCAGCGCTTCGTGAGCGCATGCCTGAAGGTGAGCGGCCGGACCATCATTCAGGATACGACGCGATGCCGGCCCTGCTGGCGCTGGACAATGAGCGGTTGCGGCCTGAGCTGTTCTTCGTGCGGCACCTCGGGGAGGTTATCGCCGGCGCGATTGTGTTCAAGGCGGGCGATCGCGCGGTGTACCTGCACGGCGCGAGCAGCGACAAGGCACTGCCGTTGCGAGCCGGGTATTTCATGCAGTGGAACATTATTCGCTGGCTGCGGGACCGGACGACGGCCCGCTGGTACGACCTGGGCGGCGCCGGCGGCTCCAGTGGGCTCCGTCAGTTCAAGGCGGGCCTCGTGGGCGAAGCCGGGGCCATCCAGCCGGCGCCCCCGGAGGCGAGCTACGCGGTGCGTTGGTTGCCAAGAGCCGCAAATGCACTGTTTGGCCGCTCGATCGCCGGCGACTGAGAATTGGCCTCGCAGAGGTGGACGCAGCCTTCGAGGTCAGCGCGGGGTCAGCCAGCAGTCATGCTGGTGGCAGAGATTTGCCGAAGGATATGCCGCCGGAGGCTCGGGCAGGGCTTTCCCGTGCGGCGGGCCGCGGAACAGAGGGAATGCGACCAATGCGCCTCGGCGAAGTGGTCTTCTTGCCCAAGAGGGGAGCAGTGGCTAAACCACGACAAAAGACCATTGGGAGGAGACAATGAGCGACAATCAGGTATTCCCGCCAAGTGCGGCAGCAAAGGCGCGGACGCTCACCACCAAGGCGCAGTACGAGGAAATGTATGCGCGTTCGACCTCGGACCCTGAGGGGTTCTGGGCGGAGCAGGCGAAGCGCCTCGACTGGTTCAAGTTTCCGACCAAGATCAAGAATACCAGCTTTGAGTACCCCAATATCTCGATCAAATGGTTCGAGGACGGGGAGCTCAACGTTTCGTACAACTGCCTCGACCGGCATCTCGAAAAGCGCGGCGACCAGACGGCGATCATCTGGGAAGGCGACATTCCCGGAACCGATGGCAAAGCGACCTATCGCGAGCTCTACGAGCGGGTCTGCCGCTATGCGAACGTGCTCAAGGCCAACGGCGTCAAGAAGGGTGACCGCGTCACCATCTACATGCCGATGGTCATCGATACAGCGGTGGCCATGCTCGCCTGCGCACGTATCGGCGCGATCCACTCAGTGATCTTCGGGGGCTTCTCCGCGGAATCGATCGCTGGCCGCGTCAACGATTGCGACAGCCGGATCGTGCTGACGGCGGACGAGGGACGGCGCGGCGGCAAGCTGATCGCGCTCAAGAAGACGGTCGACGAGGCGCTGGCGAAGACGCCGGGCGTGACGCGGGTAATCGTCACCAAAGTCACCGGCAACCCCATCAATATGCAGGCGGGGCGCGACGTCTGGTATCAGGACGAGGCGGCGAAGGTGGGAGCGGAGTGCCCGCCCGAGCGGATGAACGCCGAGGACCCGCTGTTCATCCTCTATACGTCGGGCTCGACCGGCAAGCCGAAGGGCGTTCTACACACGACCGGTGGCTATCTCGTCTGGGGCTCGATGACGCATGAGCGCAGCTTCGATTACCGCGACGGCGATATCTTCTGGTGCACGGCCGACGTCGGCTGGGTCACGGGGCATACCTACATCGTGTACGGCCCGCTCGCGAACGGCGCGACGACCCTGATGTTCGAGGGGATCCCGAGCCATCCCGATCCTGGCCGGTGCTGGCAGGTGGTGGAAAAGCACAAGGTCAACATTTTCCACACAGCGCCGACCGCGATCCGGGCGCTGATGGGCGCCGGCTCGGAGTATCCGGACAAGTATGAGATGCCGACGCTGCGCACGCTGGGCACCGTGGGCGAGCCGATCAATCCGGAAGCGTGGCTGTGGTACTACAAGCACGTCGGCAAGGAACGCTGCTCGATCGTCGATGCGTGGTGGCAGACCGAGACGGGCGGCCACATGATCGCGCCGTTCCCGGGGGCGACCGCGACCAAGCCGGGGTCGGCGACGGTGCCATTCTTCGGTGTGCAGCCGGTGGTGCTGTCGCCCGAAGGCCGGATGCAGGAGCAGACGAAAGCCGAAGGCGTGCTCTGCATCAAGGACAGTTGGCCGGGGCAGATGCGCACCGTCTATGGCGATCACGACCGGTTCGTTTCGACCTACTTCCAGCAGTACAAGGGCTACTACTTCACCGGTGACGGCTGCCGCCGCGACGAGGACGGCTACTACTGGATCACCGGCCGGGTCGACGATGTGCTCAACATCTCGGGCCATCGCATCGGCACGGCAGAAGTGGAGAGCGCGCTGGTGGCGCATCCGAAGGTCGCCGAAGCGGCGGTCGTCGGTTATCCGCACGACATCAAGGGCCAGGCCCTCTACTGCTACGTCATGCTCATGGCGGGCGAGAAGGGCGACGAGGCACTGAAGACGGAGCTGAGGAACTGGGTGCGCAAGGAGATCGGCGCGCATGCCGCTCCTGACCTGATCCAGTTCGCGCCGAGCCTGCCCAAGACGCGGTCGGGCAAGATCATGCGGCGCATTCTGCGCAAGATCGCCGAGAACGACTATGGCGCGCTGGGCGACACAACCACGCTGGCCGATCCGTCGGTTGTTCAGGACTTGATCGAAAACCGGCAGAACAAATAGCTCTCGCGCGCCGTTAAGGTTTTCTACCGGCCGGGCGTGCACAATAGCGCCCGGTCTGGGAAGAACTGGCGACGGCCGGCATGGGGCTCAAAGCACTGACATCGGCGCTCGGACGAGCGTTCGGCCCGGCGCGGTCTTCTGACGCGCTCGCGCAGGTCATTGCCGACAGTTTCGCAGGCATGATGGTGGTGAACGGCGCGGGCACGGTAGTGGCTGCCAGCCGCATCGCCTGCCGGCTGCTCAACCAGGAACGGCCGCTCGAGGGCCTGATGGCGCGCTCGGTGTTGCCGATGGATATGCGTCGGGCGGTGGACGAGACCCTGGCGGGACGCGCGCCGCAAACAGACCTCGCCCTGGCGGTGATCAAGCACGGCACCGACGGCGACGACAGGCTGGTGGTGCAATACGCGGTGACGATGAGCATCACCGAAGATGGCCAGCGCTATGCCTGCCTCAACTTTTGGGATGTCACCGAGCGGCGGCGGGCGGAGGAGCGGCTATCGTTTCTGGCGACGCACGATCCGCTGACGGGCGCCCTGTCGCGCACTGGACTCAGCCATGCGATCAGCGACCGGTTCGAGACCGAGCGCGGGCGTGGCGAAGGCCTGACGGTCCTCGCCATCGACCTGGCGCGCTTCAAGCCGGTCAACGACGCGCTGGGCCATGCCAACGGCGACGCGCTGCTCAAGCAGGTCGTTAGTCGGCTGCGGGCGACGGGCGCGAGCTATGTGGCGCGGCTCGGCGGACATGGTTTCGCGGTGGCGCATCCGGGGCTGACGCCGGACGAGGCCGGGCAGTATGCCGACCTGATCCAGGATCGGCTGATTGCGCCCTATCAGCTGGGGCCGCACCGCGCCATCGTCGGCGCCGAGATCGGCATCAGCCAGTCGGGAATCTCCGGGTACGATCCGGAGCAGTTGCTGAGCCATGCGGACATGGCGCTGTCGATCGCCCGGCAGGGAGGCGGCAAGGGGTACGCGGTGTTCTCGCCCGAGATGGACGAGAGCCTTAGGGCGCGGCAAGCGCTCGAGACGGCGATGCAGCAGGCGATGGAGCGGGGGGAAATCTCGCTTATGTTCCAGCCGCAGGCCCGGCTGGATGACGGCGAAACAATCGGCGTCGAGGCGCTGATGCGCTGGATACATCCGGAGCTGGGCGCCGTGTCACCGGAGCGGTTCATCCCGGTGGCGGAGGAGACGGGCAAGATCGTCGAACTCGGCCGATGGATTCTCGAGGCGGCCTGCAGCGAGGTCGCAAGCTGGCCGGGCGATGTGCGTGTCTCCGTCAATGTATCGCCGATCCAGTTCGAGCTGGTCGACGTCGTGCGGGAGATCAAGGAGGCGCTGCGGCGCTCGGGGTTGCCAGCGCACCGGCTGGACGTGGAGATTACCGAGGGCATCTTCATGTCGAATGCGCGGGCGGTAACGGACGCGCTGCAGAAGCTGCGGAGCCTGGGCGTCGGCATTGCGCTCGACGATTTCGGCACGGGGTATTCGTCGCTGAGCTATATCGGCCGGCTGCCGATCGACAAGATCAAGATCGACCAGAGCTTTGTGAAGCGGCTGCCGGGCGATCAGCAGGCGGGCGTCATCATCAGGGCGGTGATGATGCTGAGCGAGGCGCTCGAAAAGGAGGTCATTGCCGAGGGCATCGAGACGGCGGATCAAGCCTGGATGCTCAAGATGATGGGCTGCAAGATCGGGCAGGGCTATCATTTCGGGCGGCCCAAGACCGCGGCGGAAATGCGAACCATGCTCAAAGGCGCGCTCGCGGACGACCGGATCGCGGGCTAGGGGCCGAACTTTCGTGCGGCATCGAGGGCGAGACCGAGACCGACGCTGCCGAAAGCGTCGGTCTCGACGAACCCGGCATCGGGAAAGTTGGCGCGCAGGCGCTGCATAATTGCAGGGATCTGAGTCGAGCCGCCGGTCAGGATCAGCGTATCGATACGATTGGCGGTGAGGCCGGCGACGGCGACGACCTCGCGCAGCTTGTCCTCGATGCGGTCGACGGCGCCGGTAATGGCGGTGGCGAGTTGATTGCGGGTGATGGGCACCTCGAGGCCGACCTCTTCGCCGTCGAAAAGCATCGTGGTGCGGGCCTCCGAGGTCAGCGCTATCTTGGCGGCCTCGACCGCCCCGGCCAGCCGATGGCCTTCGCGATGGGCGACGATCGAGATGAACTTTTCCACCTTGTCCGGATCGCGGGCTTCGCGCTCGGTGTGCCGAAGCTGGCGCAGGATCGCCGGATCGTAGAGCTGGTTGATGCGGTGCCAGGTGGCGAGGTCGACATAGGGGGCCGAGGGCAGCGGACGCTTGCCGTCGGCAGTGGGGGTCTGGTAGCCGAGCGCCGGCATCACCGACTTCAGCGAGAGCAGACGGTCGAAGTCGGTGCCGCCGACGTGGACGCCGGCGGTCGATAGAATATCGCTCTGTCGGTCGGAGGCGCGGGCGCGCCGTGGCGACACACGGACGACCGAGAAGTCCGACGTGCCGCCGCCGAGATCGACGACGAGGCCGAGCTGTTCGCGCGTGACCTGTTGTTCATAGTCGAGGGCTGCGGCGATGGGCTCGTACTGGAACTCGATGTGGCGGAACCCCTTGCTGCGGACGGTGCGCTCCATCTGCTGCTGCGCCTGCCGGTCGGCAATCGGGTCGTCGTCGACGTAATGCACCGGCCGGCCGACCACGACGCTGTCGAGCTCGTGGCGGAGATCGATCTCGGCGCGGTCCTTCAGCTCGCCGACGAAGCTGCCGATGATCTGAAGGTAGGAGAGGATGCGCTTCTTGATGCGGATCTTCTCCTCGGCAAGCGACGAGCCGAGGATCGACTTCAGCGAGCGCATCATGCGGCCATCGGTGCCCGACACGTATTCGGCGACGGCGGCGCGGCCATAGACAGTGCGGTCGGCGTCGAAGTCGAAGAAGATAGTCGACGGAATGGTCGGACGGTCGCCCTCGATCGGCAGCAGGCGTGCGGGCGAATTGCCGCCGGCGACGGCGAGCGTGGAATTGGACGTGCCGAAGTCGAGGCCGCAATGGCGCAGGGAGCTGGTCACAGGAGTCTCACGGCGAGCGGGGAGGGCGGTTATTAGCGGCGTTTGCAGTTTCGCCGCAATAGCGGGACAAACGAGGTGCCTGATTCTTGCCGAGGTGTCCCCGTGATCCGAGCCGTCCTTCTTGCGCTGCTGGCGCTGTCATTTGCCGCGCCGGTCGAGGCCGCGACGCTGGACCAGATGGCCGGGCAGATGATCATCGTCGGCTTCAAGGGCGACAATGTGAACGACGCGTCGGTCAAGGCAATCCGCGACGAGATCGCCGCCGGGACGCTGGGCGGCGTGATGTATCTCAAGCCGAACGTCAAAAGCCTGGGCGCGGTGAAGGCGATGAATGCGGCGTTCCGCGCCGCGTCGCCCGACCTGCCACCGTTCCTGACGCTCGACCAGGAGGGCGGGGCCGTGGAGCGGCTGACCAAGGATGTCGGCTTCGACGAGCTGCCGAACGCCCAGACCATCGCTGCAAACAATACGCCGGCGCAGGCGGAGGCGATCTACGCCAAGATGGCCAAGGGTATCGCCGACGAGGGGTTCACGGTCAATTTCGGGCCGATCGCGGACCTCAACATCAATCCCAACAATCCGATCATCGGCAAATATGGCCGCTCGTTCAGCAAGAACAGCGACACGGTGACGGAGTACGACCAGGCGTTCATCACCGCGCACCACGACGCTGGACTGCTGACGGCGCTCAAGCATTTCCCGGGGCACGGCTCGAGCACGGCGGACAGCCACGAGGGCTTCGTCGACATCTCCAAGACCTGGGACCCGGTTGAGCTCGGTCCGTACAAGTCGCTGTTCGGCGACGGCTATGACGACTTCGTGATGGTCGGCCACCTCTACAACAAGGCTTATGCCGGTGGCGGCGGCGTGAAGCTGCCCGCGTCGCTGTCGCCCGAATGGATCGACGGCGTGCTGCGCGGGCAGCTCAAGTTCGCCGGCGTGGTGATCAGCGACGATCTCGAGATGGGGGCCATCCGAAAGCAGTTCGACCTGCATGAGACGATCGTGCGGGCGGTGGACGCCGGCGTCGATGTCCTGCTGTTTTCGAACACCGCGGCGTACGATCCGCAACTCCAGGACAAGATCCGCGGCGTGCTGGTGAGCGAGGCCAAGGCCGATCCGGCGTTCGAGCAGAAGATCGAAGCCAGCTACAAGCGGATCGTCGCGATGAAGGGGCGGATCGGCAGGTAGTTGCCGTCCGGCAACCGGCCTGATATTAGGACAGTAGCGCTGACTTAATATCAGGAGTAGCGCCTGTGGACACCACGACCTTTGCTGCGTTCGTCGCCGCCGCGATCCCCGGGTTCTTTACGCCCGGGCCGAACAACCTGATGCTGATGGCATCGAGCGCCAAATTCGGTTTTGCCCGCACGATACCGCACGGGGTTGGCGTGACCATCGGCTTTGCGCTGATGGTGATGCTGGTCGGGGTGGGGCTGGGCGAGGTGTTCCGCTACCTGCCGTGGCTCGAACCGGTGCTGAAGGTACTGGCGGCGATCAACCTGCTCTATCTCGCCTGGACGCTGCTCGGCCTCAAGATCAAAGACCAGGGCGCGGGACAACGGCCGTTGACCTTTATCGAGGCGGCCGGTTTCCAGTGGATCAACCCCAAGGCCTGGGCGCTGGCCGTCAGCTTCGTTGCGATGGTGGTGGGTTCGGGGCCCGAGCGGTTCCTCGGCATTGGGGTGGTCGGCCTCGGCTCGCTGGTGATCGGCGCGTTTTCCTCGCCGACCTGGATGGTGTTCGGCGAACGGCTTGAAAAGCTGCTGAAACGCACCGGTGGCGAGCGCTTTCTCGGGATCGCCATGGCGGTGCTGGTCGTTGCCTCGGTGATCCTATTCTTTATCTGACCGGATCGGGCTAAGGTCGCGATCCTTTGGCGGCGGAATGGAGTCGGATTGGCCGACGGCGAAGTAATGCAGGAGATCAGGCACGTCCGGACGCTGTTCATGTCCGACGTCCACCTTGGCATGAGGCCGACACGGATCGGCCAGTGCGTCGATTTCCTGCACCATCACGAAGCGGATACGATCTACCTGATCGGCGACATCCTCGACGGCTGGCGGCTGGCCAGGAGCTGGTACTGGCCGCCGATCTACACCGAATTCGTCGAGGAACTGCTGGCCAAGGCCGCGCGGGGTACGCGCATCGTCGTCTTGCCGGGCAATCACGACGAGTTCCTGCGAGAGTATCTCGGTACCTATTTCGGCGAGGTTGAATTCGTCGACCGGACCGTACACACGACGGCGCTCGGGCGGACCTACCTGATCATGCACGGCGACCAGTTCGATGTGGTGGTCGCGCACGCCAAGTGGCTCGCGCATGTGGGCGACTGGGCCTACCGGATGGCGCTGCAGATCAATGTGGGGATCAACTGGGTGCGGCGCCGGTTGCACCGGCCGTACTGGTCGCTCAGCGCCTGGGCCAAGCACAAGGTCAAGAACGCGGTGAGCGTGATCGGTCGCTTCGAGGAGGCGCTGACGCTCGAGGCGCGCGACACCGGGGTGGACGGGGTGATCTGCGGCCACATCCACTTCGCCGACATGCACGACCGGCTGGGCATCCACTATATCAACACCGGCGACTGGGTGGAGAGCTGCACGGCGGTCTGCGAGACGCATGAGGGGCAGTTCGAGCTGATCAAGTGGCTGGCGCAGACGCCGGAGCCGCCGCGGGCCAAACGCGCCAACGGCCTGCTGCGGCGAGCGAAGACGCCACCCGACGTGGGTGTGCCGCTGCCGTAGGAGCGGGTGGATAGCCGCTTGTGTTCGGCATGGGCAGCGGCCATGGTGTGCGGCTACTTCCCCGACCCGATTTCAGCCGCCATGTCTGACCGCAAGAGCCTGTGGACGCCGGAGCTGCGCGCCACAGCCTATTACTTCACCGCATTGATGACCTCGGGCGCGGCGACCGCCTATGGTGGAATCTGGTTCCAGGCGCAGGGACTGAGCGCCAACGAGATCGGGCTCATCGGCTCGGTGCCGGTGTTCATCATGCTGGTGCTGAACCTGGTGGTCGGGCGGGTCGCGGACAAGGCGGAGGACTGGCGGCAGGTGATCGTGCTCGGCGCGGCGCTGGGCGGGGTGATCCCGATCGCGCTGTTCTTCGTGCATGGTTTCCTCGGCATCCTCCTGGTGTGGACGCTGGCGGCGCTGCCGATGGCGGCGATCGGGCCGGTGGCCGATGCGGCGGCGCTGCGCATGACCAACCGCAACGGCACGGATTTCGGCTTCATTCGGGCCTTCGGTACGGTGGGCTATATGGTCGCTACGGTGGCGACGGGGCAAATCGTGACGTCGTTCGGCGGCTGGATCTTCCTGCCGCTGTTTGTCGGACTGGCGCTGTTCCGCTCCGCGGTCGCGCTGCAGTTGCCCAGGTTCCGGGCGCCGAAGGAGGCAGCCACCCTGGCAAGGCCGATGGTTGCGAGCCGTATGCGCGAGGTGATGAAGCCGTGGTTCCTCCTACCGCTCGTCGGCTGGTCGATGGTGTTTGCGACACACCTCGTGCTCAACAGTTTTCAGGCGCTGTTGTGGAAGCAGCAGGGGCTGCCCGACCTCGCGATCGCGCTGTTGATCGCGCTGGGTGCGGCAAGCGAAGCGACGATGATGTTCGTCTTCAAGCGGTTCGTCGGCCGATTCCCGGCCCGGATGGTGATGCTGGCTTCGGCGGTGATCTCGGTGCTGCGCTGGATTGCCTTCGGACTGTCGCCGGACATAGCGCTGCTGGTGCCGCTGCAACTGCTGCACTCGTTGACCTTCGCGATGGGATATCTCGGTTGTGTGCATTTCATCGCCAACTGGACCGGCGAGGAGATTGCGGCAGAGGCGCAAAGCTTCTTCCAGGTGCTGCAACAGGTGATGGCGGTGATCGCGGTGACCGCGTTTGGGTGGCTGGCGGGACCGTTCGGCGTGCACGCCTACTTCGCCTCCGCGGCCTTCGCAGCAGCAGGCGCCGTGCTTATCTTTGTCTCGATGCGCCTGATGGCGCCGAAACTACACGGAGTGGATGTCCATGCCTGAGTCGATCAACCTCCTGATGAAGCTCGACAAGATCGCGGAGCAATGGCAACCGCGGGTGGTCGCCGAGTTGAACGACTACCAGTTCAAGGTGGCCAAGCTGGAAGGCGACTTCATCTGGCACAAGCACGACGAGACCGACGAGGCATTCTTCGTAGTCGAGGGAGAGCTTCGGATCGACTTCCGGGATGGGGATGTGACGATCCGGCCCGGCGAGCTCTATGTCGTGCCCAAGGGGGTCGAGCACAAGCCGTTCGCCGAGCACGAGGTGAAGCTGCTGCTGATCGAACCGCGAGGTACCGTGAATACCGGCGACCAAGAGGGCGAGCGCACTGTCGCCAACGACCAATGGGTTTAGCCCGATCCAAAGAAAGGCCCCGCCGAGGCGGGGCCAGCTCAACTTTGGAGATCTTCTTCTGAAGCCTAACCGAGGCGGCCGCTCGCGTGCGCCAGCATGGTGTAAACCTTGCCGCGGTCCGAGGTGAGGTAGGCACGGGTTTCGGCTACCGGATCGGCGCCGCTCGCGGCGCGCTGCAGGAGTTGCTCGAACTCGCTCATGTAGCTCTGCGCGTTCTTGGCAAACTCGGTGTCGCTGGTGAGCCGGCGCTTTACCTGATCGTAGGTCGCCTGTCCGGTCAGCGTGTAGATGCGGCGCGAGAAGACGTTCTGCTCGCCCATCTGGTAGCGCTGCCACGCTTCGCCCAGGGCTCCTGGATCGATGGAGCGGGCGATCTCGTCGGTCAGCGCCGTGAGGTTCTGCTGCGGCGCGGCCGTCGCGGGACCATTGGCATTGCGCAGGACATCACGCAGCCAACCGCCGTTGGCGTCGTCGCCACGCGGGGCAGGTGCGGCCGCCGCCGGCTTTGACGCCTCCGTCACCGGAGCCACGACCGGACGCGGCGCCGGAGCTTCGGCGATGGTTACGGTGCGAGGAGCTGGGGCGGGCGTGTGCACCGGGGAAGCCGGGGTCGAGGCCACCGGACGCGGCGGTTCGGGGCGGAAGGACGGCGCCGGCTCGGGCCGCGGTTCCGGCCGCGGCTCGCGGGCTGGTTCCGGGCGGGCCGTGGACCGGCGCTCGGTGAGATCGTGGGTCGCAGACTGGGCGCGTACGATGGCGTTGAGCTCGCTCAGGGCCTCGATCTGCTCGGCCACGACGCGGCGCATGGCTGCGGCACTGGTGCGGGTTTCCTCCGGCAGCTCGATGACGCCGCGGGCGAGTTCCGATCGGGTGGCCTCGAGCTCGGTGCCCATCTCCTTGGCGGTCTGGCGCATGGCTGCCGCAGTCTCGTTGAAGCGCCGGGTGGCTTCTTCGAGGGCCTGCTGCATTTCGAGGATCATGGTCTGCTGCGTCTGACGCAGGGTATCGGAGGCCTTCTCGGTCTCGGCGCTTGCCGCTTCGCGGAAGTCGCCGAGGCGGCTCTCGAGCTCTGCAGTCGCAGTGCCGAGCGCCGAGTTGACCTGGTCGCCGGAGCCGGACAGGAGCTGCTCCATCTGGGCCCGGGCGTCGAGGAGGCGGCGCTCGGTGCTGTTGATGGTGTCGGCGATGGACTGCGCGAAGCCGCGCATCCGCTCGTCGATCTCGTCGGCCCGGGTGGTGAACGTCTCGGCCAGCGCATCCATGGCGGAGCGGCGCTCCTGCAACTGGTCGAGCGAGGCCGAACCGGCCTGGCTGAGGTTCTGCGCCGACTGGTCGATGGCGGCGACCTCGTTGTTGAGGGTGCCCAGGATGGAGCCGAATTCGTCCATCATGGTGCGGACAGTAGTCTGCAGCGTCGTCACCTGCTCGCTGACCATGCGGCCCGCAGCTTCGGTGGAGCCCACAGCGTCCCGGATGGTCGAGGTGTAGGCCGCGGTCTGGTTGGCAACCGAGGTCTCGAGCTCGACGAGGTTGTGATTGGCGCCTTCGAGGACCTGCTGCAGGATCTCGTTGGCGCGGCCGAGGCGAGTGAACGCCTCGGTGGCGTCGGACTGGATGCGCTCGGAGGTGCGGGCCATCAGGTCCTGAGTCTGCTGCGCGGCGGCAGCGAGCGCTTCGTTGAGGATATTGCCGTGCGTGCGCAGCGCGCTTTCGAGTGCCTGGCGCTGTTCGGCGACAGCCTGGGTAATGGCGTTGGATTGCTCGCCGACGACAGTGGAGATACTGCCCGACTGCTGCGCCACGACCGAAGCGAGATTGCCCGTCTCCTCGGTGACCACCGCGGCAATTTCCTGGCTGTGGCGCGCAACCGCGGCAGCCACAGCGTCGCTCTGCTGGGCGACGACCGATGCGAGGGCGCCGGTGTGCTGCTGGACCACATCGGCGATGTTGCCGGACTGCTGCGCGACCACGGCCGAGAGCGTGTCGCTCTGCTGGGCGACGACCGAGGCCAGGTTGGTGGTCTGCTGCTGGACAATGTCGGCGATACTGCCGGACTGTTGGGCGACGACAGCGGCGATGGTGTCGCTCTGCTGCGCCACGACCGACGCCAGACTGTTCGAGCGGTCGTTGATAAGGCGGCTGAACTGGTCGGTCTGGTGCGAGATGAGGTCGGCGAGGCCGGCGCTCTGCTGCGTGACGGTCTGGTTGAGGGCGACGACGCGGCTCTCGATGACCTCGGTAGCGGCGACCGCCTTGATCGAGATGATCTCGTCGATCGAGCGCGAGGCGCTCGTGATCTGCTCCATCGCCTGGCGCACGTGACTGTCCATGCGGTCGGCCGTCTCGGCGACGTCGAGGGTGATGTTGGCGGTCGCGGCGACGATGCGCTTGCTGATGGTCTCCTCGATCCGATCGGCGCCGGATTCGAGATCGGCCATCGATTGCACCAGCGCGGTGTTGAT
>Ga0134125_10004823_pt1 | contig 15379 bp, 13 predicted proteins | sample KB31751_FD_96464 | JGI IMG/M metagenome (GOLD analysis project Ga0134125, IMG submission 96464) | Terrestrial soil microbial communities with excess Nitrogen fertilizer from Kellogg Biological Station, Michigan, USA - KB3-175-1 | ecosystem: Environmental > Terrestrial > Soil > Unclassified ... | reverse complement strand
TTGCTTCCGAGCCGGCCACGTGCCAATTGGTGAGGATGTCGCCCTGGTCATCGATCACGACGCCCGTGCCGATCGTGTCCGGCGGATACAGCGCGTCGAGGAATGGCAGCAGCCAGTCGCGCGATTTCCATTGGTCGTTGACCTCGGGCCAGCCCTTGGGATCGTAGCCCGCGATCCGCACCACCGAGGGGATCACTTTGGCGTAGGAGACCGCCGCGATCGACGGCGGTCGTTCCCGTTTGTCGACCACCGTATTCACCGCCGCGGCAAAATCGGCGTCGTTTGTCCGCGGGATGACCGGTCGCGTCACGTCGTAGATGCCCACGATCCCCAGCGCGATGACCATGCCGGTTGCGATCAGTACCTTGCCTTGATGCCTCTCATAGAGCCGGTTCCACCACGGTCCGACACGCGCACGCAGCGACGGCCGGTGTTCTTCTTCGGGCAGGATGTAAGTGGCCGGCAGCGAGGCGTAGGCGGACCCGCCGCTGGCGCGCGGCTTTCCAGACCGGCTGTAGAGGGGCCGTCTCTTCGACATGCCCGGCACCTCGCCACGACTGTCGACGCTCCGGCCGAAGGCTAGTCCTGCCTCCGGAGGCTGCCAATTGTCATTTGTAAGTTGGTAGTCACAAAGCCGTGGTCAGGCCGTCGCCCGGGCCCTGAGTCCGAGCTCTTTCTCGACGCCTTCCATCAGGCCCTTCATGTAGCCGACGGCAAACAGGCGACCGAGCGGCATGTAGCCGGGCTCGGTGTTCTCCTCGCCCCACATCACCGGCGCGTGGTCGGGCCGCATCACGCCCGCAAATCCGACGTCGTAATAGGCCTTCATCGCCTCGTACATGTCGGTCTTGCCGGCATCGTGGAAGGTCTCGGTGATGTGGTGCGCGTCGCCCACGATGTCGCGGAAATGTGCAAAGTGGATGCGGCCGTCGGCGCCGAGCTTGCGGATCGTCGCTGGCACGTCGGCGTTCATCGCCGCAAAGTTCGCCTGGCACAGCGTGATGCCGTTGGCCTTGCTCGGCGACAGCCTCAGGAGCCGCTCGAAATTGTCGACCGAGTTCATGATTCGCTCGGTGCCGAACACCCGCTTGAGCGGCGGATCGTCGGGGTGCATCGCCAGCATCACGCCTTCCTTTTCGCAGATCGGCAGCACCTTTTCGAGGAAGCGCTCCAGCGTCTCCCAGAGCTTGGCCTCGGTGATGATCGGCGGCCCCTGGTATTCGGGCGACGACGTCGAGACCTCGTCGTCATAGGCGGTGGTCAGCGCCCCGCCGCGCGTCTGCTTGGAGAAGCTGGTGCGGATCCACGAATACTTCGCCATCCACGAGTAGCAGAAGCATTTGACCCCGAGCGCGCCGAGATTGCGGATCGCTGCGATGAACTGCTCCGTCTCCGCCTCGACTCCCTCGGTGCCGCGCTTGATGTGGTCCATCGGCAGCCAGCCTTCGAAGGTCGAGACGTTGAAGCCGAAGTCCTGGTACTTCTTCACCAGCCGCGCCGCCGGCAGGTACTCCCAGATCGGCTCGCCGCCGCCGAGCGCAACGGCCTCCGTCACGCCCATTTGCAGCGCGTAATGCCATTTGCCGTCGATTTCCGGAAACAGGCACATCGCGATCTTCATCGATCCCCTCCAAAATCCAATCGTTTGCACCCTTCATTGATTTAGCCCTGCCGGGAGCCACGACGGAATTTACAATCGCCCTTTTCGGTGCTGGTCCGCACGTCAAGCGCAGCGTATCGTGCCTCGAGCTTGGGGGGAATGAATTGGATTTTGCGGGACGCGTCGCGCTCGTCACCGGCGGCGGCTCCGGTGTGGGTGAGGCCACGGCGCGACTGCTCGCCAGGGGTGGCGCCACCGTCGGCCTGCTCGATATCCGTGCGGATCGCGTCGCCGCGGTGGCGGCGTCCATCGCTGCATCCGGCGGCAAGGCCATCGCTCTGCCGCCCACCGAGATCGCTGACGAGGCCCAGATGCGCGTCGCGGTCGACGCCCTGCTGCAGCAGGCCGGCCGGCTGGACATCGTCATCGCCAATGCCGGCATCAATGGCGTCTGGGCGCCCATCGACGACATCACCCCGGCCGAATGGGACAAGACCATCGCCGTCAACCTGCGCGGCACCTACCTCACGCTGCACCTGACCGTTCCGCATTTGAAGGCGGCGGGCGGCGGCGCCATCCTCATCGTCTCCTCGATCAACGGCACCCGCACCTTCACCAGCGCCGGGGCCACCGCCTATTCCGCCACCAAGGCGGCGCAGGCGGCGATGGCCAGCCAGCTCGCGCTCGAGCTCGGCCGCCACAAGATCCGCGTCAACGCCGTCGCTCCGGGCTCCACCAGGACCAACCTTACCGAAAATACCTGGCGCAGGAACCAGGAGCTGGCGCACGTGCCGGCGCTCTTTCCCGAAGGCGACATGCCGCTGACCGGGGGGATACCCGCCAAGCCGGAAGACATTGCCGATGCGATCGTTATGCTGGCCTCCGATCAGGCGCGCCATGTCACCGGCACCTTGCTGTTCGTCGATGGCGGCCAGTCGCTGTTGAGGTAGGAACACTCTGCGGTTGACGAGGTGTGGACCATCTGCCGAGATCGTCTGGCCAGAGCGCCGCCTATGGAGAGAGACTGATGGATATTGCAAAGATCACGCGCCCGCCCAGGCACATCATTGAGGCGCTCAAGGGCATCGGCACGGCCACCGTGGCCGGCTCGCTCGGCCATTCCGGCTTCCGCAATCCGCACATGCTCGGCCCCGTCAGCCAGCGCCCCGGCAAGTCGATCGTCGGCCCGGCGCTCACCCTGCAGTTCCTGCCGCAGCGCCCCGACCTGTTCAGCGAAGGCGAGTACGCCGATCCCGAAACGCAGCTCCACCGCCACGTACTCTACCAGGTGGAGGAGGGCGACGTGGTCGTGGTCGACGCGCGCGGCGACATGAGCTCGGGCGTCTTCGGCGACATGATGTCGACCTATTTCAAGGGCCGCGGCGGTGCCGGCATCGTCATCGACGGCGTGATGCGCGATCGCCCCAATGTCGAAAAGCTCGACCTTGCGCTCTGGCTGCGCGGCTGGACGCCGAACTACCACGTCCAGGTCAGCATCTTCCCGTCGGCGGTAAACGTGCCCATCGCCTGCGGCGGCGTCACCGTACTGCCGGGCGACATCATCATGGCCGACGACGATGGCGTCATCGTCCTGCCGCCCTCGATGGCCGAACAGGTGATCGAGGATTCCAAGAAGCACGCCGAATGGGAGGTGTTCAGCCGCGAGAAGCTGAAGCAGGGGGCCGACCTCAGGCGCTACTACCCGCTCCACCCCGACGCCCAGGGCGAATACGAAGCCTGGCAGAAAGCCAACCCGAAGAGGTAGCGCGGCGCGGGGGTCAGTCCCGCCAGTGCACCTTGGGTTCGCCCAGGGTGCGCAGCGTCTCTGCCGGCTCGCCGTTGATGCGCCGGATCAACAGGCGCGCCAGCTCCATGCCGGCCGAGAACACGTCCTCCTCGACCGTATCGATCTGCGGATAGAGCGCCGGCAGCAGGTCCGACGTCTGCTTGCAGATGAAGTGGAAGTCCTGCCCGGCCACTAGGCCCTCGTCTTCGAGCCCGGCGATCATGAAGATCGAGCGCAGTTCGCTGTCGCAGATGATGCCGTCCGGGCGCGGCGACATGCGCGCGATCTCGCGTCCGAACTCGCGCATCTCGGCCGAAGCCGGGCGGTCGATCTCCGGGCTGATCACCTGCGTGCTGAGGCCAAGCCGGGCGCTGACCCGCTGGAAGCTGGTGACGATCGTGTGGAAGTTGTTGGTGATCTCGCGTCCGACCACCAGCAGGATGCGCTTGCGGCCCTTGGCCGCCATGCGCTCGACCGCGAGCCGCACGAACTCCTCTGAATGAAAATCGGCATAGGGGTGCGGCGTATAGAACTCCGTTCGTCCGTGCGTCACGAACGGGAAGCCCTCGTCCATCAGCAGCTGCACCCGTGGATCGCGCGCCGTGGTGTGGGTGATGATCACGCCGTCGGCCGTGCGGTTGTCGATGATGTAGCGGATCGTGTCGACGGTGCCCGCCGCCCCGAATTCCGGCGACACGTTCATGTGGTAGCGAGTGCCCTGGATGGCGTGCCCGATACCCTGGATCAGGTAGCGCGCGAAATCGATGGTTTCGTCGGTGCGCTCGAGCACGAGCGCAATCACATTGGTCTTGCCGGTCCTGAGCCGCACGCCCGCGCGGTCGGGCACATAGCCCAATTGCTGGGCCGCCTCCACCACTTTGCGGTGCGTCTCGGGCTTGAGCCGCGCGCCGCCGCGCAACGCCAGCGACACCGTCGACGGGCTCAGCCCCGTCAGCTCGGAAATCGTTCTCAGCGTCGCGCGTTTGCCGCCCGGCTTCTGGCTGCTGCCCGGCCCGGCAGGTGGTCTGGTCATTGTATCGGCGCCCCCATCGGCATCCTTTTCACAAGCTCCGCGACGTTTCAATGTCGCCTGTTGTTGCAACGATACAGCGCGCGCGACGGGCCTCGAACAGGCGAAAAGGCGGTCGCGATGGCCAAAATCGGCACACTTCCGGCCGAAATCAAACCGAAAATTCGCAGCATATTGCAACGTTGCAATTTTTCGGCTTTGGTGTCGATGCTGTTTCTAGGGAGGCGGGAGCACGGCGCCAACGTCCGGGCCGATGCCCAAACGGGAGGAACATGAATGCTGAAGACTCATCTGCTGGCCGCGGCAGCGGCGACGGCCGTTCTGGTGGGCGCCGCTTTGCCCGCCCTGGCCGATATGTCGATCGAATACAACGATAGCTTTGCGCCGCTCGTCGAGAACGGCGTCAAGAACTTCGAGGCCGCCAACCCGGGCACCAAGATCAACCTCATCAAGCTGCCCAGCGATGGCTATCAGGATCGCGTCGCGCTCGACCTGAGCTCGGGCTCCGCGCCGGACCTGATCATGGTCGACAGCTTCCTCGTGGCTGAATACGCCGGCACCGGCTATCTGCTGCCGCTCGACGACATGGTGAAGAACTGGGACCAGTTCCAGTACTACAGCAAGGGCCTGCTCGATGTGGCCTCGTACAACGGCAAGGTCTATGCGCTCCCCACCGATACCGACGTGCGCATGCTCTGGTACAACCGCGCCGATTTCGCCAAGGCCGGCCTGCCGGACCCGTGGACGCCGAAAACCTGGGACGACGTTCTGGCCGCGGCGCAGAAACTCAAGGACGCAGGCATCACCGACCCGTGGATCATCCCCGCCGGCACCAAGCGTGAAGAGGCTGCCACCATGCAGGGCTTCTACATGGCTTTGCTCGGCGCCGGTGATCCCAATGGCGACGCCAATCGTCTGCGGGTTCGCGATCAGGACAAGTGGATCGGCGACAGTCCGGCCATCCGCGCCACCCTGAACCTCTACCACGAGGTCTATGTCGACAAGAAGCTCGGCGACCCCTCGGTCAACTACACGCTCGACGACGCCGGCGTGCGCAAGGCGCTGCTCGATGGCACCATCGGCATCCTCGCCTCGGGCTCCTGGGAGAACTCGTGCTTCTGGGACTGCACCGGCGCCAACCTGCCGTCGCAGGCCGATCGCGACAAGATCGTCGGCTATGCGCCGTGGCCGGGTGACGGCAAGCCGGGCCACAAGGCGACCACCAACATCTCGGGCGGCTGGACCATCGCCATCAATGCCAAGGCCCCCGATCCGGCCACGGCCTTCAAGGTGCTCACCGCCATCTTCGACAAGCAGAACTTCCTCGACTGGACGGTTCTCAACCACCGCATGGCCGTGCGCAGCGATATCGCCAGCGATCCCAAATATACGGCGGATCCGTATCTGGCCAAGGCGACCGATCTCGCCAAGGACACCACCGGCCGCGACACCGTGCCCGGCTACCTCAAGGTCTCCGCCTTCGTACAGCAGGCAACGGCCGAAATCCTCGACGGCAAGTCCGTCGATGACGTGGTCAAGGAATATCACGATGCTCTCGTCGACGAGTTCGGCGCAGACAAGGTCGTGACGATCCAGTAGAACTTCTCCCTAGACGTCCGCCTGGACGGTGCGGCGGTTCGGCTTTTTTGCCGAATCTGCCGCAACCGCCCAGGTATTTCTCTTGAGCCGGGGGCGGCGATGGCACAGACAAGTCCGTGGTTGCGGTCGGCGCGTGTCCCGATGCTCGCCGCCATGCTGCCGGCCATCGCCCTGATCGTGGCCCTCATCTATTTCACCGGCTGGGCCGTCACCTACAGCTTCACCAATCTCGAACTGACCGGTCTCAATTCCATCAACTGGAAATGGATCGGCTTCGACAACTACGTCCGCCTGTTCACCCGCAACGGCTTCTTGGGCTCGCTCTGGGTCACGGTGGTTTTCACCTTCTTTTCCGCGCTGGTCGGCCAGAGCGTCTTCGGCTTCGCCCTTGCCGCCTCGATGCGCCGCATCCAGGGCTGGGGCCGCACCACCGTCGAGGTCGCCGTCATGCTCGGCTGGCTGCTGCCCGACATTGTCGCGGCTTTCCTCTGGCAGGCGACCACCTCGACCAACGGCTTCCTCAACACCCTGTTCGTCGAGCCGCTGGGGTTTCCGGCCTACAACTTCCTCGCCAGCAACGCCCTCGCCATCGTCATCATCGCCAACATCTGGAAGGGCACCGCCTGGTCCTACCTGCTGTTCTCGGCAGCCCTCGATTCGATCTCGCGCGAAATCCTCGAAGCCGCCCGCGTCGATGGCGCCACCGGGCTGCAGCGCATCTGGCTCGTGACGCTGCCCATCATCCGGCCGCATATCGCCACCAACATGCTGTTCATCACCATCTGGACCTTTACCTACTTCCCGCTGATCTACGCGCTCACCGGGGGCGGGCCGGGCAGCGCCACCGAGGTCCTCTCGATCTTCATGTACCACCAGTCCTTCGGCGTCGGAAAACTCGGCTACGGCGCGGCGATTTCGGTTGCCATGGTGATCATCGTCGGCGCGCTGTCGGTCTTCTACCTGCGCCAGCTGAAGGAGCCGAAATAATGGAATCCTACAGCCGCGCCACGCCGCTGACCGCTCTGGCGCTCGCCTTCGTTGCGGTCATCTGGGTCAGCCCCTTCGCCTGGCTGCTGACTACCGCCATCGATCCCAAGACACGCGGCATCCTCGAACTCCCGCACGCTATCGGCATCGACAATTTCGTTCGCGCGTTGAGCGGCACCGCCGGCATCCAGTTCGTCAATTCGGTCTGGCTGAGCGTCGGCACGGCGACGCTCACCGTGCTCGTCGCCGCCGCCGCAGCCTATCCGCTGTCGCGGGTGAGCCTGCCGGGCAAGAACCTGCTGCTGTGGAGCCTCGTTCTGCTGCGGCTGCTGCCCGCCGCTGGCATCATCGTGCCGCTCTACTTCACTGCGCTCGGCCTGCACGTCCTCAACACCTTCGGCGTGCTGCTGGCGCTGACCGTGCTCAACCTGCCCTTCGCGCTGCTGCTGCTCAAGAACTTCTTCGACACCGTGCCCATCGAGCTCGAAGAGGCCGCCTATGTCGAAGGCGCCAGCCTGTGGCAGATCGTGACGCAGATCGTCGCGCCGCTGTCGCGCTCCGGTATCGCGGTCGTGTGGTTCTTCTCGTTCACCAGCGCCTGGAACGAGTTTCTGCTGCCGCTGATCTTCGCGCGCACCGCCAACACCTTCCCGATGTCGGTCGGCCTGTTCGCCGCGTTCGGCGATCACGGCGCCGTCGACTACGGCTTCCTCGCCGCCTATTCGCTGGTCTATGCCGCGCCAGCGGTCGCGGTGTATTTCCTGCTCCGCCGCAACCTCAACACAGGCTTTGCCGGCGTCGGCGTCAAAGGCTGATCGAAACGCGGGCGTTCATGCACGCGTTTCGTCCCGCGATCCATTTCGGGAAATCGCTTCCTCCGCCAATAGCCTCACGTGCACGGGTGTTCCTCGACGCACGCGGTTTCCTCAGCCAGGCTGCACCTCCGTCGGGAAAACGGAGAAGCGATATGCCAAAACTGCGCGACCTCTTCCGCATCACCCGGAAGGAGCCTGCCACCAAGCGTCCCTTCTTCTCTCAGGATGCGCGCCTCCGCCCTGAGGAGCGCCAGACTCTCGTCCTCGCCGACAAATATCCGCCCGATGCGGCGGACATCGAGAGCATCAGCGAATATCGGCTCTCGAGCCTGTTGCAATACCCGCACTACTGACGGTCAACCGACGCGGCGGACCGCCTCCGCGGCGCCGACCTGCCGCAGCAGCGCAAGCTGCCGGCTGACGGTGTCGCGGAAGGTCGCGTTGCCGGCGAGCTCGCGCGGGAACACCCGCTCGATCCTGAGATAGCCGTCCACCAGCGTATCCGCCGACAGTGCTGCAAACTCGGCCGCCATCGGGTCCTGTACCGGGATTGGCTTGCCGCCGAGGTCCTGCCCGTGCGCATAAATCATCCACGCCGCGACCCCGAGCGCCAGCCGCTCGAACGGCGCGCCGGCCTTTACCCGGTCGGCCACCGTGCCCAGCAACCGCTGCGGCAGCTTCTGGCTGCCGTCCATCGCAATCTGGTAGGTTCGGTGCTTCATCGCCGTGTTGGAATAGCGCTCCAGGAGCTTCGCCGCATAGGCATCGGTTTGCGCCGTCGGCATGCCGAGTGTCGGCGCGATCTCCTCGCTCAGTGCGTTGCCGATGAAGCGGCGGAAATCGCTGTCGGCAATCACCTGCGCGATGAACTCGTAGCCGCTCAGATAGCCCAGATATGCCATCGTCGAGTGCGTCCCGTTGAGCATCCTGAGCTTCATGCGCTCGTACGGCGCCACGTCGCTCACGAACTCCGCGCCGCCCAGATCGAACGGGGGCCTGCCGCCGGCAAAATTGTCTTCGATCACCCACTGCAGGAACGGCTCGGCCATCACCGGCCAGGCATCCTCGAGCCCGAGCAGTCCGGCGACCTCGGCCCGGTCCGCGTCGGTTGTCGCCGGCACGATGCGGTCGATCATCGTCGCCGGAAACCGCACATTGTCGCGCACCCAGCGCCCGAGCGCCGGATCGACGGCCTCGGCATATTCGGTGAACACCCGCGCCGACACCGCCCCGTTGTGCGGAAGATTGTCGCAGCTCAGCACCGTGAACGGCGCCACGCCCGCCTCCATCCGCCGCCGCAGCGCTTCGGCGATCAGACCGGCTGCCGTCGACGGCGTCCGTGGGTGGCTGAGGTCGGCGACGATGTCCGGATGCAGCGTATCGAGCCCCCCGGTGGCCGCGTTGTAGCAGTAGCCCTTCTCGGTCACCGTCAGCGACACGATCCGCGTCGCCGGGTCGGCCATGCGCGCGAGGAGGCCCTCGCGGCTGCGTGGCGCGTCGATCACCTCGAGCACCGAACCGATGACGCGCAGGTGCCGCGCCTCGCCGTCCTTGACCAGCACCGAGTAGAGCCCATCCTGCGGCTTGAGCGCCTCCGACGTGTCGGGGCGGCGAAGGCTTGCGCCGACGATGCCCCAGCTCGGATCACGGCGGAGCACCTCGTCCACCACCACCGCTTGGTGCGCCCGGTGGAACGCCCCGATGCCCAGATGCACGATGCCCGGCGTCACGGTGGCGCGGTCATAGTGCGGCGTCGCAACGCCGGCTTTCGCCTGCCCGAGGGTCGCTGTCGAAAGTCTCATAGCCGATATGCCGCCTTGGGAAGGTTGTAGGCGAGGTCCTTGGCGAGGTCGTAGGCCTCGTCCTCGTTGAGACGATGTTCCACCACCAGCCGCGCCAGGTATGCGCAGTCGATGCGCCGCGCCACGTCGTGTCGCGCCGGGATCGACGGGAAGGCCCGCGTGTCGTCGTTGAAGCCCACCGTGTTGTAGAAGCCGGCCGTCTCGGTCGCGAGCTCGCGGAACCGCATCATTCCCTCGGGGCTGTCGAAGAACCACCATGGCGGCCCGAGCCTGAGCGCCGGATAGACGCCGGCGAGCGGCGCCAGCTCGCGCGCATAGCTCGTCTCGTCCAGCGTGAACAGGATGATCCGCAGATCCTTCTCCATGCCGTAGCGGTCGAGCAGCGGCTTCAGCGCCCCCACATAGTCGGTGCGCTTCGGGATATCGAACCCCTTGTCCGGCCCGAACGCGGCGAACATCGCCGGCGAATGGTTGCGCCACGAGCCGGGATGGATCTGCAGCACCAGCCCGTCGTCGAGGCTCATGCGCGCCATCTCGGTCAGCATCTGCGCCCGGAACAGCTCGCGTTCGCCGGCATCGGCCACCCCGCTCCGCACCTTGCCGAACAGCGCCGCCGCCTCCGCCTCGTCCAGCGCCGCCGTCGCCGCGCTCGGGTGGCCGTGGTCGCTGGCCGTCGCGCCCATCTGCTTGAAGAAGCCACGGCGCTGCACATGCGCCTCGAGATAGCCCCGCCAGCTGCCGGTGTCGCAGCCGGTCATCTCGCCCAGCCGGTCGAGGTCGGCCGCAAACGTCGCCCGGTCCGGATCGACGATCGCGTCCGGCCGGTAGGTCGGCACCACGCGGCCTGTCCACCCGGACTCGTCGATCGCCTTGTGCCACTTGAGCTCGTCGATGGCGCTGTCGGTGGTCGCAATCACCTCGAGGTTGAAGCGCTCGTAGAGCGCCCGCGGCCGGAACGCCTCGGTCTGCAGCGCCGCCGCGATGATGTCGTAGATGCGATCGGCGCTCTTGGGCCCGAGGAGCTCCGTCACCCCGAACAGCGTGTTCAGCGTGGTGTCGAGCCACAGCCGCGTCGGCGTGCCGCGGAACAGGGTGTAGTGCTCGGCAAAGCGCCGCCAGATCGTGCGCCCGTCCGTCTCCACCGCCCCACCGTCGCGCCGCGGCACGCCGAGACTTTCGAGCGATAGGCCCTGGCTCACCAGCATGCGCGTCACATAGTGGTCCGGCACCACGAGGAGCTGCGCCGGATCGGGGAAAGCCGCGTTCTCGGCATACCAGCGCGGTTCGGTGTGGCCGTGCGGGCTGATCAGCGGCAGTGCGCGGATCGCATCGAACAGCTGCCGCGCCAGCGCGCGCGTCGTCGGGTCGGCGGGAAACAGTCGGTCGTCGTTCAGCATGGGTCACCCAGGGAGATGGCGCTAGTATGGTAGTGCAGGGAGTCCGGTCAAGGCGCGGTCTATTCCTCGGCGAAGCCGCGCGCCACCGGCGCCTTTGCCAGCCCCGTCTTTTCGAGCTCGCGCGCGATGCGCAGTGCAAAATCCTCGCGCCACGGCGCCGCGATCGCCTGCACGCCGAGCGGCAGCCGTTGTCCCTCCATCGCGATCGGCACCGCCGCCACCGGCAGCCCGCTCAGTGAAAACGCCGCGGTGTAACTGTTGAGGCTCTGCCGCACCGGCACCTCGATGGTCCCCACCCGCGCCGATTTCTGCCCGAGCCGAGGCGCCCGCATCGGCGTCGCCGGCGCGAGGATCACGTCGATGGTGCTGAACAGCGCCAGCATCTGCTCGTGGAACATGCGCCGGAACCGCTGCGCCCGCTCGATCCACTGCGCCGGCAGCAGCGATCCCGCGGCCAGCCGATCGAACACTGCCGGATCGAAATCCGCCGGCCGGGTGCGTAACCGCTCCGCATGCAGCGAGGCCGCTTCCGCCATCACCATCAGGTGCGCCGCCGCGAGCGCCGCCTGCGCATGGGGGATGGTCACCCGCCGCATCACCTCGAGCCGCTTGCCGATCTCGTCCATCATCTGCCGCACGTCGCCGGCGCCGGCGAAATCGCCGTCGGCGATGGCGATCCTGAGGCCCGCCGAGCCGCGCTCGAGCCGCCCGCTCACCGGCTCCAGCGGCCGCTTCACCATCGCCGGATCGGCCACATCGACGCCCTGCGCTGCGTCATAAGCCAGCGTCAGGTCTTCGACCGACCGTGCCATCACCCCGGCCCCGTCGAGACCTGGGGCGACCGGAAACACCCCGACGCGGCTCAGCCGCCCATAGGTCGGCTTGATCGCAAACACCCCGCTCAGCGACGCCGCGATCCTCAGCCCGCCGTCGCTGTCGAGGCCGAGCCCGACCGGCACCATGCCCCCGGCGATCGCCGCCGCCAGCCCGGCCGGCGCGCCGCCGGCAATCGCCGCCAGCTCATGCGGATTGTGCACCGCCCCGTCATGCGGGTTCTCCCCCGTATGCCCGAGCCCGAACTCGTCCATATTGGCGGCACCGACACAAATCGCACCTGCCGCCTCGAGCCGCGTCACCAGCGCGGCATCCGCCGTCGCCGCCAGTCCTTCGCGCCCGATCTTGCTGCCGGCGCGCGTTGCGATGCCCTTGAGGTCGAATGCGTTGGCCACCGCGAACGGCACGCCGGCGAGCGGCAGCTTCTTGCCGGCCTTGAGGTCGGCGTCGACGCCATCGGCAGTCGCCGGCGCCCGCTCCTTGAGCACATCGGTGAAGGCCCCGGTCCGCCCGGTATTGACCTCGATCCGCGCCAGGGTCTCGACCATCACCGACCGGGCGCTGGTCTGTGCGGTTGCTACGGCGTTGACGATCGCGGCGGCGCCGTCCGTCGATTTCATGCGCGGTAGACCGCGGCGGCGGCGGTTTCGTCCTTGAGCGGGACTTTTTCGAGCAGGGCAGCCAATTTCGCCGCCGTCTTCAGCTGATCCCTGACCCCCGCGCGCTGCTCGGCGGCCACGTCGAGCTTCACGACCGGCGCAACCGCGTCGAGCCACTGGTCGAGATCGGGGAGTTTCGGAGCCACGAAACGTCTCTGCTGACTTGCGTTAACCGGATGCTAAGCATCCGCCGCCGTCCGGCACAACCGTCGCACGCAAAAAGTGGCGCCGTTCTGCGGGGGAAGCAGAGCGGCGCCGGTAGGTCAACAATCGTTCGGGGACAGCCATTCAACGCTCGGCCGTGGCCCCGGTTGCAGGCCGATGCAGATTTTTTTTCGCTTAACCTCCCGTCAACCACTGTGACGGCTTCCCGCGCCGATCGTGGCCCAATCCGCTGCCGCTAAAGCAAACTTAAGCCCCGGCCCGCCAAAACTCGGTGCCAAACCGGGGAAAGCCCATGCAGGGCGGGGGCAGTTCGAGAACTATGCGCGTGGCGAATGTCCGCCAGACCATCGCATCGGCATTCCGCTGGACCAACGTCATCGGCGGCGTGGCGCTCGTTGTCGTCCTCGCTTCGGCAATTTTCGCCGACATGCAGAACCGCGCCCTGCAGGAGCAGCAGATCCGCGCCATGGTCAGCCGCCAGGTGAGCGTCATCCGCGCCCGCCTCGAGGGCAATATCAACGGCGACATGCAGGTCGTGCGCGGGCTCGTCGGGACCATTTCCACCGAACCGGACATGACCGAGCAGCGCTTCAGCGCGCTTGCCAGCCAGCTCTTCGACGACAACACGCAGCTGCGCGACATCGCCGGCGCGCCCGATCTCAAGGTGACGCTGCTCTATCCCGTCAAGGGCAACGAGAGCTTGCTGGGGGTCGACTACAACAAGCTCGAGGCGCAGCGCACCGCCATCTTCAAGGCCCGCGACAGCCGCGACCTGATCCTCGCCGGCCCGGTCGATCTCGTCCAGGGCGGGCAGGGCTTCGTCGGCCGCTTCCCGGTTTTCGTGCCCGAGCCCGACGGCACCGAAAAATTCTGGGGCGTGGTCTCGGCGGTGGTCGATGCCAATCTGCTTTATGCCTATAGCGGCCTCTACGACCCCGACCTCGGCCTCGATATCGCGCTGCGCGGGCCCGACGGCAGCGGCGCCAACGGCGCGGTGTTTTTCGGCGACCGTTCGGTGCTCACCGACCAGCCGGTCAGCGCCGACATCTCACTGCCCAACGGCTCCTGGCAGATCCTCGCCCGTCCTGCGCGCGGCTGGGACGCCGCTCTGCCCAATCCGCTGATGTTCCGCCTGCTGCTCGTCCTGGCGGCAGCGCTCGTCCTCGTGCCGCTGTTCATCGCCCGCCACCTGATCGAGGAACGGGCCCGCCACATCCGCGCGTTGGCCGAGCGCGAGCAGCAGCTTGCCGCCCTGTCGCGCCGCCTCGGTCTCGCACTCGAGACCTCCGAGGTCGGCGTCTGGGACTACAACGTCGATGCCGACCGGCTGATCTGGGACGATCGCATGAATGCCCTCTATGGCCTGCCGCAGGATGGCGGGCCGCGCACCGGCCGGCATTGGAACGACGCGCTCCATCCCGACGACCGCGCGCGGGCCAAACGGGAGTTCGACGACGCCATCCGTCACCGCGGCCGCTATGTCTCGCAGTTCCGTGTCATTTTGCGGGACTGATCGGAGCGCTTCGTTCGCGCCATCGGCACCTGCTATCGCGATATCGACGGCAGCGTCTGCATCGCCGGTTGCAACTGGGACGTCACCGACGACGTGCGCACCAACCAGGCGCTGGAGCGGGCGCGGGTCGAGGCCGAAGCGCGCAATGCCGAACTCGTCGAGGCCACCGCCCGCATCGAGCACACCTCGCTGCACGACGCACTGACCACGCTGCCCAACCGGCGCTATCTCGACAGGTTTCTCGCCGAACGCGCCGCCGCAGCCGCCGCCGATAGTTCCGGTCTTGCCCTCCTCCACATCGACCTCGATCGCTTCAAGCAGATCAACGACACCCTCGGCCACGCCGCGGGCGACGCCATGCTGCAGCATGCCGCCGATGTGCTGCGCGCCAATGTCCGCGACGACGATTTCGTCGCCCGCATCGGCGGCGACGAGTTCGTCGTGGTGAGTTCGCTGCGCAACGGCCGCCGCGACCTCACGCGCCTTGCCAACCGCATCATCGACCAGATGCGCGAGCCCATGCCCTATATGGGACACGAGTGCCGCTGCGGCTTCTCGGTTGGAATCGCCTTCCAGCGCGGGCCGAAGATCGACGACAGGCGCCTGTTGATCGACGCCGACATCGCGCTCTATCGCGCCAAGCGCCGCGGCCGCAATCGCTACGAATTCTTCACCGAGGCGCTGCAGGCCGAGATCGTCTCGACCAAGCAGATGGCCGACGACATCCTGTCCGGCATCGAGAAGGGCCAGTTCGTCGCCTGGTACCAGCCGCAGTTCGATGCGCGCACCCACGCCGTCGCCGGTGTTGAGGCGCTGGCGCGCTGGGAGCACCCGTCCCGCGGCGTCGTTTCGCCCGATGTCTTCATGCCCATCGCCGAGGATCTCAATGTCGTCGCCACCATCGACCGCATGATCCTCGAGCAGACGCTGTCGTGGATGGATGTGTGGCGCGCCCAGGGCCTCGTCGTGCCGCGCGCCTCGGTCAACGTCTCCGCCCGGCGCCTCCGCGACGAGAACCTGATCAAGAGCCTGCGCAAGCTCGACATCGCCCCGGGCAGCATCAGCTTCGAGCTCGTCGAATCCATCTACCTCGACGAGAGCGACGACATCGTCGCCTTCAACATCGACCAGATCCGCGAGCTCGGCATCGACATCGAGATCGACGATTTCGGCACCGGCTACGCCTCGATCG
>Ga0134125_10004822_pt1 | contig 15380 bp, 15 predicted proteins | sample KB31751_FD_96464 | JGI IMG/M metagenome (GOLD analysis project Ga0134125, IMG submission 96464) | Terrestrial soil microbial communities with excess Nitrogen fertilizer from Kellogg Biological Station, Michigan, USA - KB3-175-1 | ecosystem: Environmental > Terrestrial > Soil > Unclassified ... | reverse complement strand
TTCGTCGCGAGACCGCAGACGGACGCCGCGCCCGCGAGGGCGGCCCAGAGCGCCGCCTGGCGCGGCTGCGACCGCTCGTCGAGGCTATGCCAAACGCAGAGGAACGAGGCGAGGAAGCACAGGATCATCAGCGGCTCGACGGACACGCGCGAGAGGTAATAAAGGACCGGCAGCGACGTCGCGTAGCCGAACACGGCGAGCAGGGCCGCGCGCTCGCGGCGCAGCAGGCGCCGGGCGAACGGATAGAGCAGGACGAAGGTCGCGACGTGAAGGCCCGTCATCAGCATCTTGGAAAGGAAGAAGACTTGCGCGAGATTCTTCGCGACGAACGCGGAGAAGCCGAAGACCCGTTCCGAGGGCGCCGCGAGCAGGTACAGCGCGGCCTGAAGGGCGTGAAGCAGAACCTGCAGGATCAGTCCCGGGTGGCCGGGGTACAGCAGGCGCCCGTGGAACCGGTAGAGCTCGTGCGCGCTGGCGACGTAGTAGCCGCCGGGATCGCCCTCGCTCCACATCGTCGCGCCGAAAAGGACGTTGCCCCAGGCGCCGCAGGGCGCCAGCGCGCTGAAGACTCCGCCGAAGACGAACGCCGCGGCCGCGAGCCCGATCAGGGCCCGGGGCGGACTCGCCTTACTTTCCAAACGACAGCCAAAGCCTCAGCTTCAGCAAGGTCATCCCGTAGTGGAAACCGAAGCGGAGGATGCGCGCCTTCGACTCGCCGTTCTCGCGCGGAAAGTAGTGGTAGGGGATCTCGAGGATCTTCTTCCCGCTCCCCCACAGCTTGCCCATCAGCTCGGCGACGACGTCGTAGTACAGCGCCTCGCTCGGCGTGTTCTGCACGTCCTTGGCGAGATAGAGGCGGAAGCCGCCCGAGATGTCCGTGAGCGGCGACCAGAGGACCGTGCGGTAGGCGAAGTTGAGGACGCGGCTGAGCAGCTTGCGGCCCGCAGGGCGCGCGTCGGATCCGCCGGGCAGGTAGCGGGAGCCCATCACGACCGAGTAGTCCGCGCGGCGGCGCCAGAACTCCGCGAACATCTCCATCGGGTGCGCGGAGTCGGCGTCGAGCGTCAAGATGTATTTGCCTTTCGAGAGAGCGAGGCCTTCACGGTAAGCATTGCCGTAGCCCGGCAAGGACTGACGGACCACCCGGGCGCCCGACTTCAAGGCGAGGTCGACTGTGTTATCCTTCGAGCCGCCGTCCACGACGAGGAACTCGAAATCCGGGACGAACGCCGAGACGGCGGGCTTCATCTTGGACACGAAGGTCGGCAGCGAATTGCCCTCGTTGAGCGTCAGCGTGAGGACCGTCAGCTCGGGAGCCGCGGCGCTCACTTGAGCGGTTCAGGGAGACGGAAGGTGTCCGCCTCGTAGTTCTTCCCGTGGCGGGGACCGTAGGTGATCGACAGGAACACCGTGTCGGCCAGCGCGACGACCGTGTGCGCCTCGCCGGCGGGGCTGACCGCGAGCCCGCCGGGGCCGAGGATCGCGGACTTGGTCTTGCCCTTGCCTTTGCGCGACAAGTACTTGATCCGGCCGCTCACGACGTAGGTGTACTGCATCGACTTCTTGTGGAAATGGTTGCCGCGCGAGACGCCTTTCTTCGACGTGATGATCGTGATCGCGTTGACGGGCACGTCGTCGAGGATGTCGCTGATCGTGCCGCGCGCGTCCTTGAAGTCGATCTTGCGCTGATGGACTTTCATGGGCCTAGCCGACGATGCGCGGGCGCGGGATCGGGATGATGAACTTGCCGCCGCGCTTCGTGTACTCCTTGAGGTTGGCCATGATCTCCTTGGAGAAGTTCCAGGCCAGCAGGAGCGCGTAGTCGGGCATCTCCTCGAGGAGCTTGGAGTCCGAGTAGACCGGGATGTGGCTGCCGGGCGTGAAGCGGCCGATCTTGAGCGTCGACTTCTCCGTCACGAAGTCGAGCGTCTCTGTGCCGATGCGGCAGTAGTTGAGCAACGTCATGCCCTTGGCGGGCGCGCTGACCGCGACGACGCTCTTGCCCTTGTGCTTGAGGCCCTGCAGGAGCCAGTTCAGGTCCTTGCGGTTCTTGGCCACCGCCTTCGCGAAGCGCCGCAGGTTCTTCTCCTCGTGCAGCCCGCGCGCGGCCTCCTGCTTGAGCGTCTCCCTCACGCGGCTCGTGATCTTGTGCCGTCCCGGACGGCCGACGAAGACGCGGAAGGAACCGCCGTGGATGCTCTGCATCTGGACGTCGAAGACCTCGAGACCCCGGCTGCGGAAGAAAGGGATGAGCGGCTTCAATGAAAGATAAGACAGATGCTCGTGATAGATGGTGTCGTACTCGAGATTCTTGATGAGGTCCAGGAAGTGAGGGGCTTCCAGGATGAAAACACCATCCTTGGTGAGCAGCGTATCAAGACCTTTTGTGAAATCGAACAAGTCATTAATGTGAGCAAAGCAATTGGATGCGGTGATCACGGCCGCCCGTCCGTGCTCCTTGCGGATCTCGGCCGCCAGTTCCGCGCTGAACAGCTCGTTGAGCGTCGGGATCCCGTTCTTCTCGGCGATGCGCACGATGTTGGCCGCCGGGTCGATGCCCAGGATGCGCGTGCCGCGCGACTTGAAGTTGCCGAGCAGGACGCCCACGTTGCTGCCCACGTCGATGACCAGGTCCTTGGCGCCCAGCCCGAAGCGCTCCACCGCCTCGGCGGCGAACGCCCCGAAGTGCTCGCGCCCCGTGCGCGTCGTCGACGCCTCGTAAGGGTAGTCGTGCCGGTAAAGGATCTCCGGCGAGACGACGTAGCTCAGCTGCGCCAGCCCGCAGCGCCGGCACATCAGCACTTCCAGCGGGAAATAGGCGCGCGGGATGCGCAGCTGCTCCAAACGCAGGAACTCGTCGGCCGGAGGCATGAAGCCCAGGTCCAGGAACTGGTAGAGGTCCTCGCTCCGGCACATTCGGCAGATCATGGCCGCTCCATTAGACCAATTTCCGGCCTAGGACGAAAATGGAACGGCCGAAGGAACGGCCGACTAACGGATCAAGGACGCGGCTGATCGGGAAAACGGTGAGGTCGTACAGCTTCATGGACCACGGGGTCACGTTGCCGTCGCCGATGCCCAAGACTTTATAAATCCACATGACGACCCAGCCGAGGGAATCGACATAGCGGCATTCTTCGATCTCGAAGCCGGCGGCTCGCACCTTTTGGATCATTTCCTGCTTGCTGTAGCGGCGATAGTGGTGGACGAGTCTATCGAGCTGTCCGTAAAGAGAAGGACCGGCTGGATGATAGAGAGAAATCAGTCCTCCGGGCTTGAGCTTGGAGTTGAGCTGGCGAAGGATCGCTTCATCGTCTTCGATATGTTCGAGGACATTCACGCTCAAGATCGCGTCATATCGGCCCTGGAGCGCGTCGAGCGAGCCCACTACCTTTCGCGCAAGTTTGGCCAGCACCGGATGAAACTGTCGTTCGGTCTCGACCACGTCGATTGTCGTTCCTGACTCTCTAAAACGGCCCGTGAAATCCCCAAGACCGGGGCCGAGCTCGAGTATCTCCCCTTGTTTAGGAAATCTGTTCGTGGCCAGCCTGAAAACATAGTCGTTGTAATGAACCATCGCCCGCGTCGCGAGCAAATGGCTCGTCCCCAAATACTCGGCCTTGTCGAGATCCTCGTGGCTGTCCATGAAGCTCAGGACTCCAGCTTGCCCGTCTTCCGGTCGAGCCAAACGACTTTTCCAGACGGGATATCGCAATGATCGTCCGCGAGCGCGAGAAACGCCTCCACCGCTTTTTCCGGAGGCTTCAGAGAATGAGGATCCTCGCCCGGAACCGCCTCGGCCCGCATCTTCGTCCGCGTCGCCGTCGGATTGACCGAGTAGAACCGAATGCCGATTTCCTTTCCTTCCTCGGCCCACGCCTGGGTCAGCCCCTCGAGCCCGAACTTGCTGGCCGCGTACGGCCCCCAGCCCGCGGAGGCCTTGCGGCCCTGGCCCGACGACACGTTGATCACGCAGCCGCGGCGCTTGGGGAGCATCGCCGCCCGCAGGACCTCGCGCGTCACGTAGAACGCGGAGCTCAGGTTCGCGCCGAGCACCGCGGTCCAGTCCGCGTCGGAGACCTCGGCCAGCGGCGCGATCGGCCCGAGGATGCCCGCGTTGTTGATCAGCACGTCGACGCCGCCGAGCTCCTTCACGCCGGCGGCGACGAACTCCGCGACCTGCCGGGAGACGGACACGTCGCAGCGGGCGGCCTTGACCTTCGCGCCGAGCGCGCGCGCCTCGCCGGCGGCCGCGTCGAGCTCGGCGGGCGTGCGGCTGCACAGCAGGAGCGCGGCGCCCTCGCGCGCGAAGCCCAGGGCCAGCGCGCGGCCGATGCCGCGCCCCGCGCCGGTGATCAGGACCGTCTTGCCCGCGAAGCGCTTCACGCCCTTTTCCCCTCGAGCCGCGAGGCGAAGACGTTCAGCGAGTGCGCGCAGAACAGGATCATGAAGGGCATCATCGGGAGACGATAGCGGATGATGGACCAAAATAACATATAGGTGAACGTGACGGAGAACACGGTGGCCAGGAACAGGTCCGTCTCGGGGAAACGCCGGCCCGCCAGCAGCATCCCGACGAAGCCGAGCGGGATGATCCAGCCGTCCGACAGCAGGCCCACCCATTTGATCAGCTGGTAGTGAAACGCGTAGGCCCGCGCGTACGGGTACAGGCGCCAGAGCTTGGCCAAGCTGCGCAGAACGACGCCCGCGTAGCGGACGGGCTGTTCCTTGATGAAGCGGATCGCGCCGCGGTAGAACACGCGGTCGCGCTCGGTCTCCGGCAGCTTCGAGGCCTCCTGCACGACGGGGTCGCTCGTGACGTAGGCGGGCTCGGCGTCGGTGCCCGCCACGTCGTTGGGCACGATGATGCCGATGTACATGTGCGCGCCGCCGCCGTTGATGCCGAGGATAAAGCGGTGGAACAGGCGCTCGTTGCGCAGCGTCCAGACGGAGCAGAGCAGCATCATCGTCGCGAGATAGACGATCGCGCCCTTGAGGTGGTGCTTCTTCGTCCGCACGCCGAGGTAGACGGCGGCCGGGGCGAGCATGACGCCCGCGGGCAGCAGGGCCGAGTTGGTCAGCGCGCAGGCGCCGGCCATGAGTCCCGGCCAAACCCACGACAGAAGAGATTTCGAGCGGGCCGCGCGCAATGCGAGCCAGACGGTGAACGCGAGCAGGAACGTCTGGAACGTCTCGCGCTCCTGGGTCGCGGTGTAGTAAAGAAACTGAGGATAGAACGCGGCGATGACGGCGGCGATCCAGGCGACGCGCTTTCCGAAGATGTCCCGGCCGAGAAGAAAGACGAGCAGGATCGTCAGCAGACCGAAGAGGCAGTTAATCGCTTGACCGGCCCGGTAGCTCGGTCCAGAGAAAAGATAAGTGGCGGCGAGCAGGATCGGATAGCCGGGCTCGCGCGCGGCCGTGGGGTTTCCGGCCGGATCGGCGATGATGCCGCGGTGGTAGATGCTCTCCGCGATCGTCTCGTACCAGTTGAGGTCGGGGATGGAGTGGTTGGGCCCCCACTGCGGGAACTTCCAGCAGTAGGCGGCGCGCACGACGAGCCCGGCGAGAAGAAGCGCCGCGAGCCAGCGGCGCTCCCTCACGGGAACACCGAATCGGCGGCGGCCGCGGCGAGGAAGACGGCCAGGGCCGCCGCGGGCGCGGGCCAAGACGCCAGCGGCGCGCCGGCCAGCGCCGCGCAGGGCCAAGCCGCGGCGGCGAGGACTCCGGCGAGGCGGTCGCCGCGGAGACGGATCGTCTCGTGGACGCACAGCGCGCCCGCGGCGAGGAAGAACGCGGGTGCCGCGCCGCCGAGGAATTTCGCGCCGGCGTACGCCGCGCCGGCCAGCACGAGCGCCAGGCCCGTCTCCGTGCGCCAGCCGCCGCGCCGCGGCTTGAGCCGCAGCAGCAGGCGCACGTAGGCGGGCGCGAGCTTCCACGCGTTCGCCTTCGAGATGCCGCCCACGCGCGGCGCGTAGTGGATCGGCAGCTCGATGACGCGGCCGCCGGCGGCGAGGATGCCGACCATGAGGTCCTGCTGGACGGAGAAATCGGTCGCGTTGGAGCTCACCGCGCGGGCCGCCGGGCCGGAGTAGAGGCGGAAGCCGCTCGACGACTCGCGCACGGGCAGGTCGAGCACGCGGCGGCTGACCAGGTTCAGCGAGCGGCTCAAGACCTGACGCGTCATGTCCATCTGCGCGGAGCCGCCGCGGCAGTAGCGCGAGCCGACGATCAGTTCCGCGTCGCGGCGGCGCTCCCAGAACGCCTCGAGCGCCTCCGGCGCGTGCGAGCCGTCGGCGTCCATCAGGACCACGCGGTCCGCGCCGGCGGCGGCGATGCCCTCGCGCACGGCCGAGCCGAAGCCGCGGCCCTGCTGGCGCAGGACGCGCGCGCCGTGCGACTCGGCGACGGCCGCGGTGTCGTCCTTGGAGCCGCCGTCGATCACGAGAAGCTCGCCGCGCACGCCGAGCTTCTCGAAAAGCGCCTTCAAGCGCGGCAGGAGCACCTTGAGACCGTCGGACTCGTCGAGGGTGGGCAGGACGACGGAGAGGTCGGGCTTGCCGCTCACTTGAGGAACCTCATGCGGGCCCACGGCAGCAGCGAGGAGCGGCCGTAGAGCGCGTGCAGGGTGAGATAAACGCGCGGCGAGGCGACGGCGAGCAGGAGCGTGGCGAGCTTGAAGGCGTCGAACGACGAGGCGGACAGTCCGGCCTTGAGCTCGGACCAGGCGGCGAACGCGCCGGAGCGGTCGCCGCGCCAGCCGCGCATGAGAATCTCCTTGGTCTTCACGTCGACGAGCTTGGCGCGGCGGCCTTCGGGCGTGCGGGAAAGGCCTTTCTCGCGCAGGCGCTCGTCGAGCAGGGCTTCCAGCTTCGCGGAGATGGAGAGATAGCGCTCGAGGCGGTCGGCGCGCCAGTTCATGCCTTGGAAGGAATTGGTCTCGTGGACTCGAAGACCGCCCAAGATTCCGGGGACGGTGCGGCCGGTGCCGAAAAACAAGACATGTTTCGAGACGTACTCGTCGGCGTACAGCTTCAAGTCCTCGGGAATCGGAGAGATCTTGTCCATGGCGGAGCGGCGCACGGAAACGCCCGAGGTGCCGATGAGGAAGTCGCGGCCGGCGAGAACGTCTTCGAGACGAATGCCCGCCGGCGGATATGAGCGCGGCTGCGCGAGCGGGCGACCGGAAACGTCTATCGTTTCCAGCGCATTTTGAACGAAAGTGGACTCGGGGTGAGCGGAGAACTCGTTGAGAACGGCCTTGATCTTCCCGGGGTACCAAACGTCGTCCCCGTCCAAGAAACAAATGATCTCCCCTTTCGCTTCGCGGATCGCGGAATTGAAAGCCGCGGCCTGGCCGGAATTTTTTTGAGTGATCAAACGGACTTCCGGGGCGACTTTTCGAACAATTTCCGATGTTTTATCGGTCGAACCATCGTCCACGACGATGAGTTCCCAGGTCTTGCCATCCCAATCCTGAGCGCGGATGCTGTTGATAGCGGCCTCGACGTAGGATTCGTGGTTATAGCAATCGATCAAGGCGGTGACCGAAATCGAACCCATGATGGGTCAATTTACTATATTCCCCCACATGTTGATGCCCTGCCCGCTGTGCGGCGGCACCGGCCCAAAGACCTTGGTCCGCGAGCACGGCGACTACCGCCTTTACGATTGCCCGGAATGCGGCCTGGGCTACTGCGAGCCCTTCAAGAACCCCGGTCCCGCGTACTACGAGCACGACGCGGACCATTACTCGGTCAACGTCGACGAGCGCACCGACCCGATGTCGTTCGAGTACGACGCGGCGCTCGATTACCTGACGAAGAACGTCGCGAAGGGGTCGCGCCTGCTGGACGTCGGCTTCGGCTCCGGCGGGTTCCTGTTCCGGACCCGCGCCGCGGGCTTCTCCGTCTCCGGCGTCGACTTCAACGCGGCGAGAGTCGCCGCGCTGAAAAGTCGCGGCTTCGACGTCTTCGCGGGCGGCCTGCCGGATTTCGCCCGCACGGCGGCCCCGGGCTCCTTCGACGCGATCACCATGTTCGAAGTGATCGAGCACGTCGACAATCTCGCGGACTGGCTCGGCGCGGTCAAAGCCTTGCTCAAGCCCGGCGGCGTCTTCGTCGTCGGCACGCCCAACCGGAACCGGACCTTCGACCCGTTCCAAGGCCCCGGCCTCGAGGCCATCGACAATCCCCCGCACCACCTGACGCGCTGGAGCGCGGCGGCCCTCTCCGGCGCGCTGACGCGGCACGGCTTCGAAGTGCTCGAGAGCCGCCCGCTCGGCTATCCTCTCCCGATGCTGCAGCTGATCCTGCGCTACCGTCTCAGCTTCGGCGTCGCGCGCAAGGCGCTCAAGGTCGAGCAGGTCCGCTACGCGCCCGCGGGCGGCGCGGCTCCGGCCGGCTCGGGGCTCGTGAAGGCTTTAGTCGCGGCCAAGTCCGCAGCCATCGACGGGGCGGCCTGGCTGATCTATCCGCTCTTCCTGCTCGCCTACAAGCTGTTCGGCTGGCAGGGCGTGCCGCTCATCGCCGTTTCGCGCCGGCGGTCCTGAGAACGAACTATCCCCGGGGATAGTTACTTTCGAGCGCGGCCGCGGAAGAACGCCCGGAACTGCTCCACGACGTAGTCCGCGTCGCCGGGCGTCATGTACTGGTGGCAGCCGATGTAGAAGCCCGAGCGGTTGAGCATGCGCGCCACGGGGTATTTCGGCTCGAGATCGCCGAAGAGCTTTTTATAGATCGGCTGATTGAGGAGCGGGAGCATGTCGCGCGTCTCCACGCCGCGGTCCTCGAGGAAGTTCACCAGCGCCGTCTTGTCCTCGCCGCGCAGGACCAGACCGTAGAGCATGTGCGTGTGGTCGCGATCGGGCGGGCACGTGGGCAGCTGAAGCCGGTCCTCGAACTCGCGCAGGGCGGCGGTCAGGCGGTTGGCCATGCCGATACGAGCCTTCACGATCGCGGACTTCTCCTCGAGCTGGGCGAGGCCGAGGGCCGCCTCGAGCTCGGTCGCGCGGAAGCTGTGGCCGACCGAGACGAACTGGAAGCGCTTGGCCACGATCTCGTGCAGCTTCTTGCCGGCCTTGCCCGCGTCGTCGTCGATGGACAGGTAGATCGAGTCGCGGCCGTGGTTCATCAGGCTGCGCAGGCGGATGTGCAGGTCCGGGTCGCTCGTCGTCGCGAGGCCGCCCACGCCGGTGACGATGTAGTGCGCGACGTAGGTCGAGAAGCAGCCGATGTCGCCGAGCGAGCCGACCTTGCGGCCTTTGTACTTCGCGAACATCGTCTCGGCGGAGTCCTCGATCACGCCGAGGCCGCGCTTCCTGGCGATCGCGCGGATCTCGTCCATGTCGGCCGGCAGGCCGAGAAGGTGGACCGGCATGATCGCGCGCGTGCGCTTCGTGAGCTTGGCCTCGATCTTCTTCGGATCGATGTTGTACGTGAGCGGGTCCACGTCCACGAACACCGGCGTGAGGCGGTTGTGGAGGACCACGTTCGACGTGGCGATGAAGGTGACGGCCGGGACCAGGACCTCGTCGCCGTCCTTCCAGCCATGCTTCTCCTTGAGCGCCTGGACCGCGAGGTGCAGGGCGCTCGTGCCCGAGTTGCAGAAGATGGCGTGGCGGCTGTCGTGCTCCGCGGCGAACGCGGCCTCGAAGCGCCGATGGAACGGCCCGTAGGAAAGCCGGTTCGCGTTCAGCGCCTGCGTCACGTAGCGGCGGGCGCGGGCGCTGACGGCGAAGCCGCCCACGCCGACCTCGCGCCGCTTGGACGATTTCATCGCCCGCATTCTAGCGAAAAAATTGGGAGAATACCGTGATGAGGATCGCGCTGGACGTTTCCGCCGCGCTCGACGGGGCCAGCGGCCTCGGCTTCTACGTCGAGAGGCTGACCGCCGCGCTCGTGGCTGTAGCCCCCGAACGAGAATTCATCTTTACAGCCGCGTTCTGGCGCGGCGGCCGCCGCCTCGAGGACGCGGCCCTGCCGCGCGCGCGCAACGTGACGCGCCTGCGCTTCGCCGCGCCTCAGCGCCTGCTCCTGCCCGCCGAGGAATACGCCGGCGTGTCCTGGCGCGAGCGTCGCTTCCGGGCTCTGGGCGTCGACGCCGTGCACGGCCTCGGCAACGTCCTGCCCCCGCTGACGCGCCTGCCGGGCGTCGTGACCGTGCATCACGTCGGCGGCGGCGTTCCGCCGGGTCCGTGGGCCGACTTCTTTTTCAACAAGCTTCCCGTGCGTTCGGCGCTGCGCGCGGACCGCGTCATCGCCGTCTCGGAGCGCACGCGGACGGAGGCGATCGCGCAGTGGGGCCTCGACGCCGCGCGCGTGCGCACCGTGCACGAGGGCGGTCCCGACGCCGTGTTCCGCGCGGCGGAAGCCGCAACGGCGGCTCCCGCCGCGCCTTATATCCTGCACGTCGGCGGCCTTTCCGTGCGCAAGAACGTGCCCGCGCTCCTGCGCGCCGTCGCCGCGATCGTCGCGAAGGATTCCTCTCGCCCCCTGCGCCTCGTGCTCGCCGGCCGCCCGGGAGAGGCGTCGGCCGAGATCGCGCGCCTGTCGGCCGAGCCGCCGCTCGCCGGGCGCGTCAAGCTCCTCGGCGAGGTCTCGCGAGAACGCCTCGTCGGACTCTACCAGGGAGCGGCCGCGGTCGCGATGCCCTCGCTCGTCGAGGGCTTCGGCTTCCCGGTGCTCGAGGCGATGGCCTGCGGCGCGCCCGTGGTCGCCGCCGACGCCGCGGCCCTGCCCGAGATCGCCGGCGGCGCCGCCCAGCTCTTCGACCCCGCGGACCCGGACGCGCTCGCGAAGGCCCTGTCGCGCGTCCTCGACGACGCGGGCCTCGCCGCCGACCTGCGCCGCCGCGGCCTCGCTCGCGCCCAGGACTTTTCATGGGAAAAGGCCGCGCGTGAGACTCTCGAGGTGGTCGACGCCGCGCGGGCCCGGCGCGTGAAAAGCTAGAATCGGGACGTGCTGGAGTACGCTTTCCTGACGTTCGGCTCCCTGTTCGCGATCGTGGATCCCTTCGCGGCGATCCCGACCTTCCTCGCGCTCACCGCCAACGACACCCAGGAGCAGCGCCGCGCGATGGCCCGCACGGCCTGCCTCATCTGCGCCGGCGTCATGTCCGCCTTCGCCTTGCTCGGACCGGCCCTGTTCCGCCTGTTCGGCATCACGCTCCCGGCCTTTCAGGTCGCCGGAGGCCTCGTGCTGCTGCTCTCCGCGCTCGACATGATCCGCGCCCAGAAGTCGCCGCTGAAGGAGACGCCCGAGGAGTTCGCCGAGGGCATGAGCAAGGAGAGCATCGCGGTCACGCCCTTGGCGGTGCCCCTGCTGGCCGGCCCGGGCGCGATCACGACCTCGATCGTGCTCGGCCAGCGCGCCGCGACGGTCTGGCACAAGGCGGTGTTCTTCGCCCTGATCGCGCTCGTCGCGCTCGTCACGTATTGGACGCTGACCTTGGCGGCCGCCAGCGCCAAGCGGTTCTCGCCGACCATCCTCAACATCATCACCCGCCTGATGGGCCTGCTGCTCGCGGCGATCGGCGTCCAGTTCATCCTGTCGGCGCTCAAGCTCGGATGAGCGAGCCGCTCTTTTCGATCATCATCCCGACGTACAACCGCGCCGCCTCCTGCGCCGCCGCGGTGCGCTCCGTGCTGGCGCAGACCGACGCGCGCTGGGAGTGCCTCGTCGTCGACGACGGCTCGACCGACGGCACGCGCGCGGCGCTCTCCGGCTTCAGCGATCCGCGCCTGCGCTTCTTCTGGAACGAGAAAAATCGCGGCCAGCACGCCTGCCGCAACCAAGCCCTGCGCGAGGCGCGCGGGACGTGGATGGCCTTCCTGGACTCCGACGACCTCTTCCTGCCCGGCCGCCTGGCGGCGCTGGCGAAGGCGATCGAGTCGCGCCCGCCGACGCGCTTCTGGTTCACGAACGCCTTCGTGCACCGCTGGGGCCGCCTGATCGGCCTGCTGTTCGACCCCGCGCGCGAGATCCCCGAAGGCAAGGTCCCGGGCTGGTACGCGGTCGGCGACCGCTGGCTCCCCTACGTCACGACGATGATCTGCGTGCACCGCTCCGCCTTCGCGGAGACCGGCTTCTACCGCGAGGACCTGCGCATCCTGGAGGACACCGAGCTGTACGCGCGGATGCTCGCGCGCGGCGTCGAGGTCGGCGTCCTGCGCGAGCCGCTGGCCGTGCGCTTCATCCACGAGGGCCAGATCACGCGCGACCACGAGCGCGACTTCCTCGAGTCGATGGAGGCGCTCAAGAGCTCGGGAGCGCCGGCCGACGTCGCCGCGGCGCACCGCGAGCGCGTGGCGCGCGAGGTCGCGGGCTACTTGTGGAAATCGCTCAAGCCCGCGGCGGCGCGCGCCTTGCTTGAGCGCGAGCTCGGCGCGCGCGCCCGCGCCGACCGTCTCTGGTGGGCGACCTTCGTCCCTCCCGTCCTGCTGGCTCCCGCGCGCGCCGCGCGCGAGGCCCTGCTCCGCCTGCGCTGGGGCGCCTTCGCCCCCGCGGAGTTCCGCGCGGCGGGCGAGCTCGTCGACGCGCTTCTGACCGGCGAGCCCCGGGCCCGCTAGCGTCGAAAGTCGTTCACGACAGCGGCACCGGGCCGCGATGGGCGGCCTTCGCGCGGCGAGCTACTCTATCGTCATGGGACGAGCGGTCTCCGGGCCGATGCGCAGGCATTCCGCCGTCGCCGCGCGAGAGCGCGGCGTCCCTGGCGTGTCGGCGCGGCACGCCGTCATCGCCCGCGGATTCATGGCGCTGTACCGGAACGCCCCGATCGGGATCGCGCGCGTCTCCCCGCAGGGCCGCTTCCTCCGGGGCAACAAGGCCATGACGCGCCTGCTCGGATACGCGGAGCGGGAGCTGCGCGCGCTGAACTTCGACGATGTGACCCACCCCGACGACGTCGAGCACTGCCGCCGCCTGTTCCTCCGCGTTCAGCGCGGCGAGATCGACCGCTTCGAGATGGAGAAGCGCTTCGTGCGCAAGGACGGCGCCGTCGTCTGGGCGCACGTGGCCGTCGCCGCGGTGCGCCGCGGAGGCCGGCTCCTGCACACGATCGGCTTCGCCGCGGACATCTCCCGGCGCAAGCGCGCCGAGGAGAAGCTGCAGCAGCTGACCGCCGAGCTCGAGCGGCGGGTGGACCTGCGCACCGCGGACCTCGCGCGCTCCAACGAGGCGCTCGAGGTCTACGCGAACGCGGTCTCCCACGATCTCAACGCTCCGCTGCACAAGATCTCGATGTCCGCCGAACTGCTGCGCGAGAGCGCCGCGGGCAAGCTCGACGCGCGGGAGCTGGACAATCTTTCCCGGATCTGCCGCTCGGCGGCCCGGATGGCGAAGCTCATCGCCGACGTGCTCGTCCTCTCCCGCGTGGGCCGCGAGCCGCTGCCGCTGGAGTCCGTCGACCTCAACGCCGCGGCCGCCGACGCGGTCTCCGACCTGGAGGCTGCCTTCGGGGACAGCGGCGGCGCCGTCGAGATCGAGCGCCTGCCGAAGGTCCGTGCCCACGCCAGCCACATGCGCCAGATCCTGCAGAACCTGATCTCCAACGCCCTCAAGTTCCGGCGCCCGGGCGAGGTTCCGCGCATCGAGATCCGCTCGGCGCCGAACCCCGAGGGCGGCGTCGACGTCTCGGTCCGCGACAACGGCATCGGCTTCGAGCAGAGGTTCGCGGAGCAGATCTTCGAGCCGTTCCGCCGCCTCAACTCCGCGAGCGCCTACGAGGGAAGCGGCATCGGCCTCACGACGTGCCGCCGGATCGCGCGGCTCTACGGCGGGCGCATCCGCGCGTTCGGCGTCCCGGGCGCCGGCTCCACCTTCGTCCTGCACCTGCCGCCCGAGGCGGTCGAGCCGGGATAAAAGCTAAGATCGGCGCGTGAGCGAAGCCCCTCGAGAGCCTCTGTGCCCCGTGTGCGGCGGGCGCGAAAAGACGCGGCTCGAGGGTTGGCGCGATCCGGTCGCCGGGAAGGACTACGACCTGCTCGAGTGCTCCGCCTGCGCGCTCGTCTACGCCTGGCCGCTGATGTTCCCGGGCGGCGACTGGTACGAGAAGTTCAACTACGTGGGCGGCTACGACGAGACCGCCGCGCAGGCCAGCAAGACGGACTTCCCCTATTTCCTCGACCGCCTGCCGGAGCCGAACCGCGGCCGCTTCCTCGACGTCGGCTGCGCCGCCGGCCACTTCCTGCGCATGGCGAAGGCGCGCGGCTACGACGTCGAGGGGCTGGAGGTCGACGACCGGTTCGTGAAGAGGGCGCGCGACTCCGGAGTGCCCGTGACGAAGGGAATCCTCGACGAGGCGTTCGCGAGCGCCCGCGCCGGCACCTGCGACGTCGTGTCGATGCTCGAGGTGCTCGAGCACGTCGACGATCCGCGCGGCTTCCTGGCGCTGGCCGCCAAAATCCTCAAGCCCGGCGGGCGCCTGCTCGTCGCCGTGCCCGACAATCGCCGTCCCACGCCGTTCGGCCGCGACTACTTCGACTATCCCCCGCACCACCTGACGCGCTGGAAGCCGGAGCCTCTGCGCCGGGCGCTGGAAAGCGCGGGGCTGCGCGTCGAGGAAATCTTCGCCAAGCCCCTGCCCGTGATCGACCTGTCCCGGATCTGGGCGGACCGCTCGGCGCAGGCGATCCTGCGGGCGATCAAGAGAATCCGCTACGGCCGCGGCGCGGCGGCGCGCCCGATGGACGAGATCCTCGCGGCCGAACCGGGCGGGGCGTCGGCCGTGCCCGATAAGGCCGCGCGCCTGCGGGCGGTCTTCTTCTATCACTCCGTCTTCAACACGGTCACCTGGCCGCTGTTCGGAGCGATGACGCTCTACTACCGGCTCACGCGGCCCGGCATGGGGCACACCTTGCTGGCCGTCGCGCGCAAGGGCGAGCGCTAGACGGCCGGCGCCCGCTGGAACCAGCGGATCACGCCGCGCGTGTCTTCCTCGGGCAGGAGGCGCCACAGCAGCCCCAGGTAGGCGAGCCCCGCCGCCGCGTTGACCGCGATGAAGCCCGGCCACGTCCACGCGTAGGCGCGCAGCAGCCAGGCGATCAGGATCAAGGCGGACGTCGGCGGCAGCAGCGGCCCGAGCACCTCGCGCAGGAAGCGGCCCCACGGCAGATGGACGAGGTGGCGGTGCGTCGCGTCGAGGAAGTAGACCGTCGCGGCGGCCTGCGCGACCAGGGCGCCCGCCGCGGCGCCGGCGATGCCCCAGCGCGGGATAAGCACCGGCCACAGCGCCAGGCTCAGCAGGGCCTGGCCCCACATGGCGACGGTGAGGTAATGCCCGCCGTCGAGCCCCCCGGCGGCCGCGCGCGGTCCGAGGAAGGCGAGGGCGAAGGCCTGCGCGCCCACGAGCAGGCGCGCGGCGACGGCCGCGTTTTGGCCGAA
>Ga0134125_10004821_pt1 | contig 15383 bp, 10 predicted proteins | sample KB31751_FD_96464 | JGI IMG/M metagenome (GOLD analysis project Ga0134125, IMG submission 96464) | Terrestrial soil microbial communities with excess Nitrogen fertilizer from Kellogg Biological Station, Michigan, USA - KB3-175-1 | ecosystem: Environmental > Terrestrial > Soil > Unclassified ... | reverse complement strand
GAAATCAATCAGGCTGCTATTCCAGAACCAGGTGCAATAAAACGGCATTTGCAACCAGAGTATGCGCGAAATCCAAAAGGTTGACAATTGCAGATTCGCCAGCCGTTTCTGCGTATCCGTAATGCTCTCACTATAGTCTATCTTCCGGATAAGAATAATATGTTTTATATAAACGACAATGGCAATAACATTAAAAAGGATAATCATGCCGAGGGAGATCGTGAAATACAGGTTTTTTAACTGATTACCGTAGACTAAAACGCCAAGGAAGAATATCCAGACCACACCCAGCAGCACCGCAAAGAGCTTAAACCTGACTGCGGCACCCAGTTTCGACCTGGCCTTTTGAATTCGTGAGTCCTGAAACCACCGAAAGTTCAATGCCCAGGATTGGAGATTCAGCAATTTCGCTTCCTCAATCCTCCGGTCATATTCGTGCCAGATATTTTTTAAGTCATCGTCTTCCATGATCATTTATTTAATTCAGAAAACTTTTGTTTTATCTTTTTTTTCGTCCGACTGATTTTCGTCGCTACATTGGTTTCAGAAATACCCAGTATTTCGGCCATCTCCGCATAGGTTTTTTCTTCCAGGAACAGGATCATCAACGCTCTGTCAAGTTCTCCGAGTTCATTAATGAACCGCTGCAGGAGGTTGATGTTCCCGTCCGTTTCATCCGCCGCTTCGCTCTTATCTTCCAACTCATGGCATCCTTCATCAAGCGGCATGGGAGAAATGGCCGTTTTTGTTTTCCGGTAAAAGGAAATCGCTACGTTAAGAGCAACGCGATACATCCAGGTGGAAAATTTCTGGTTGGGGTCATAATGATCGCCGGCCTTCCATAACTGAATCGTAATCTCCTGTGCCAGATCTTCCCGGTCGTTCTTTTTGGCGCAGTAGGAATTGCAAATCCTGACGATGATGCCCTTATTATCCTGAATGAGTTTTAGGAAATTTTCCCCTGCCTGTTGAGTGCCCATTAAGCTGTAATAATATTCCTTTTATATATGATTCGCAGGAGGTTCCTGAAAATCACAGTTCATCCGGAATTTATTTTACGGAAGAAAGGCGGCAATGGGGAACCCGAATAAATAAAATTATTTTTTTACCCGGAAATCCGGTAATACATAGCTGTATACGGTATAACGGAGATCACTCCATGCACTTTGTTTTGGGAAAGCCTGTCCCGGATACAAATCCTGGTGATCCGGAACAAACTTTATGCGAATTTGTATGGCAGAGCGGTTTTTCGTCAATCTGGCTGGCAACAGGAATTCATCATCGCGGAAACGACGGTCCGAAGTTTGGACTTTTAACTGGCGCGGGGCTAGCTCCCCTTTCGGGTCAGAATATAAACAGGTATTCGACCCGGCCAGATACCAGACGCCGGCAGCATCCCACCTGGCCGAATCGGGGCTTTCCCCAGGAGACGCATCCGCCACGTAAACTTCAGCGGTTTGATTGGGGAAACTGTAGTCCAGCGTGCGGCGCAATAAAACCCCCAGATTATTCTTATCCAGTTTTATAGTGAATAATGAAACCCCTCTCGTATAACGCCCGTCTTCTTCATGGGCGGGATATATCTCCCTGCCCGCTTTCTCTGCATACCCGGATAACTGTTCAGTCTTCATACCCCATATCTTATTCGGGAAACTGTCTATCCCCGCTTCGTAACGGGAGAATATGGTTTCAATTTCTGAGGCCTGCGGAGACTGATAACGATGTTCCGATTCGCTGATCGGGTTACCAATATCCAGTTCATCCGTTTTAATTAAAGCGGGAGCTGGTAATCCGTACCAATACGTTACCCCCTCATAATGTTCTGTTGACAGGTTCTCTCCGCCATGCTCAAAACGAATGACCGCGCGGCGACCAAAAGGCATCAGGTCTGCCAGCAAGAACCGGTAGCCGGACTCGATCAAATCCTTTTCATTCTTCGCCTCGGTTTTTTTAGGCGCCCCGCAGGGATGCCCCACAAACGGCAGGGTCATATTCTTTCCACCCCAGTAGTCTCCGCCCCCGCCCCATTCCTCTGTACCGGTGCCATAAGCCTGGGGGCTTTCGCTGTCATCAAAGAAAAATCTCGGATCTCCTTCCAGTGTTCCCAGATTGGCATTATGGGAGAAGATAAAAGAAGTACCTGCAAAACTGCCGGACCATTCAGCATGTCCTTCCATACCGCGTGTATCCAGCCAGGTCATGTCTTTGCCCGGCTCGGGCGTGGGTATATCTGCATAGCTGGCATGAAAGTAGCTGCTTTGCTTCGCGTCGGTGCGCAAAGGCTCATAACGAATTTCATACCCGATCTCCACATCTCCGGGAATGGCCCCAACCAATTCAATCTTTGCCGATTTGAAAAAAGGCATCGGATAATAGCACGCGAGTTCTACCTTCCTGTTCGCATAATCATATCTGATATTGATCGGGAAACCTTTTACCAGGTACTCGCGCTCATCCCGATTATACAATGTTCCCGCTCCAAAAAAAAGACATAAAGGCGCATCAATAGATGGATAGCCTGCGTCATCCCAGGTAACCTGCAGTCGCAGTCGTTCCAGTTCCGTAGCCTCGTCGAGCGGAAGGGTTAACTTCAACGCCCGGATGGAAGAATAAATTTCTGTTTTAATCTTAGCCAGAACCGTTCTCTTTTTATCAAGCTTCCTCTTACCAACCCGCTTTTTGATGTTTGCCGGAGCAATGTCGGTACCCGCCTTTCCGATCAGGTCCGTCACATCCTTGTCCGGACCTTTGCTGATATCCCAGGACTGAATGGGATGAGACAGATTTTCCTGATCAGCATACAACTGATAAATATAATAACCGGTTCCGTACCGGGTGCGGGAATAAGCGATCCGCAGGGATCTTTCAAAGGGTATTGGCGTCCAGATCAGGTCCGCCCCCCGGGTGTCTCCCCAGGTCCAGTTCAACGGTTTGGGAAATGCTGCTGAAGGAAAAAACCCGGTTTCATTAAAAACCTTTCCGGTATTAACCGGATCGGCGGTTCCGGTTTCAATGACAATATTGTCTTTATCATCGACCACAAAATGCCAGGGGCTGCCATGCCAGTGGTTCGCCCGAAAGAAATAAAATACGCCTTTCCCTTTAACATCAAGTGAAACGTTATCTTCCTCTCCATTGGCAAAAAGGAAATGACTGGCGTCTGCAGATTCATTGCCCCCCTTCCTGTCGTATGTACTGCGCATATAGGCGCGCACGCCTAATCTTTGCAGGGGCCACTGATCCCACATACGATAGGCATCCAGGCCAACCGGTATAACCCGAGGGCTGTCCGGAATATTATTCCCACGAACATGCTGGGCATTAACCTGCAGAGATAAAAATATCATGACAGCAAGCCAGCCAAGGCCGGTATTGACCATTTTATTGCTTTTCAAATGTCAGTTTTGAAATCCGGATTCCCTTGAGGCTGGGTAACAGATCAGCCATATAAATCTGGCCGTTGGACTCCAATATTTCAGGAGCCGCTACGGGCAGAACCGCAACCAGGTAACGATCGTCATTCACGCCAAAATTCTTAGGGTCCTTTGACTGATAAACACTGGTTTGGGCGTGCAATCCGTAATGTTGGGTACGGAACAGAAAGTAATAACCCGATGATTTATCAAAATAGACAAAAGGACATTCAGAAGAATATTTTCCCGTACCAGCAGATCCTCCGAAAGCAACAATTTTCATATCGCTCCAGTTCGACAAATCTTTTGACGTACGCAGGTACACCGATCCTTTGTCATCCGGATATGCCGTGTAATAGCAATAATATACATTTCCCACCCGAATGACCATCGGATCACGCGTGTTATTGCCGTTCCCTTCCGTAAACATACCCGCGTTCAGGTCTTTATGAAACTGGCGGGCAAAAGTCTTCCCATCCACTCCTTTAGCCTTACAGATATTTTCCCAGTCGCCGTAGAACATAACATATTCTTTGCCGGTCTTCAAAACAAAAGGCGCCTGAAGCCCGCTTTTCGTTTCGCCGAAGCCGGGATCGGCTTCCATCGCAATGCCCATCGGAGTCCAGGCCGTATCTGTTATTTTATTTCCCTGCCAACGATAAAACAATCTGCTTTTCCCTCCGATATTGACTCCGCGGATACAGGACCATACCTGCCAGGTGCCATCCGCAGCCTGCCAGATACCAAAGTCAACCGGTTGTTGCTTCTCTGTGGTGACCTTCCCCAGATCCGGATCACCGGCAATCTGCCACGATTCACCGATTACAGGTTTGTATTTGGTTTCGTTTCCACTCTGTGCGTTACTAAACTGGCTGCCGATTAAACAGACAACCGAAAGAGCGATCATTTTCAATTTCATAATTTTTGGCTTTAGTCGTTATTAAATTTCCGGTTTTTATTCATTCCATTTATGCTCCGCAATGCTCAATCAATACCCCGGATTCTGATCCGCCTGGGTAATACCCGGATTATTATTTATTTCATCCTGGGGAATAGGGAAAAGCAAACGGTCATCCGAAAAGGTTTTCCCTTTTGCCGCTTCAATGATTTCCTTTGCTTTGCCTGTTCTTTTTAAATCATACCAGCGATGCCTTTCGAGCATAAGCTCGTAGGCTCTCTCCTGCATCACAGTATCCCGGAATTGATCCTTGCTCAGGCCCGGGGGATAATCTACCGGGGACGGGGTAGCCGGATCATATCCATACCCGCGTCTTTTGATCATGTTCAGGCGCTCCAGTGCCAGAGGTGAAGGCGCGCCGTCCGCCATGCAGGAAGCTTCGGCATAAATCAGGAAAGCTTCGCTGTAGCGGAACATCGGCATACTGAAATCGTTAAAGCCATTCTGATCTTTGATATATTTTTTGAAAAGGAACGGAGTTGAGGAAGGCAGGGAAACCGGGTCTCCGTTATTGTCAACATATTTTGAATAAATATTGAAACTTTTCCGCAGGTCCCGGTTGTCCCAGTTTTTAATGATATCCGCCTGCATATTCGGGAAAAGAATATACCAGCCGGTGCCCGGGTTATAAAAGGGCGTGTTCGGGCGATGTAAATAATTGATGAAATCAGAGGCTCTCGTAGGGGAGAAATGAAGGGACATAATATCTTCCGGGCTGGTTTCTGCAGCAAATATTTTATAAAAATCAGATTCTTTGCTCACGGTAACCAAAGCATATTGATTGCTCTCAATTACCTCGTCGGCTTTTTGTGCGGCACCGGTCCAGTTTTCAGTATTCAGATAAACCTCGGCCAGTAACATCCTGGCCGCCCAGGTGGAGGCTTTTCCTGTTGCGCTTCCAACGGATACCGGCAAACCTTTCTCAGCAATCAACAGATCATCCACTATCAGCTGATAAATGGAATCCACCGGCGACCGGGGTATGGCGACATTGCTTAAATCAACAGTTTCCGTTCTTCTCAAGGGAACAGCACCCCAGTTCTGCACCAGATTAAAATAAGCTGTTGCCCGCAGGAAGTGGGCTTCTGCCAGTATCCTGCTTCGAACGTCTTCATTCATGTTCTCAATTGCCGGCACCCTGTTTAATACCGCATTGGCCCGGTTAACCATGATATACAGGCTTTTCCACGAATCAGCCGTCCGACCGACGCCAACGGCATCCAGCACCTGGTCGATGTTATTGATGGATGTAAATGAGCCTCCTCCCGTTGCATAATCGGCCTGTATCTCAAGTATCATATACTCAACCTGATCGGGATAGTAGGATGAATAGGCGCCATTAATCGCTGCCTGGGCATCTGCTTCCGTTTTATAATAGTTAACCGGAGAAAGGAAATTTTTAGGTTCTTCCTGCAAAGCTTTGCTGCAGGAAGAAAGCAGCGTTATGGCAGATAAGATGACAATTATATTTTTCATGATTCCTTAATTTTAATGTATTAGAAATTGAGTCGGAGTCCGACAGCTATTGTTTTTGCAGTCGGGTAAGCGCCCTGATCAATTCCGGTATTCAGACGGCTGCCAATATCCTGCGAATCGGAGCCCGTGGTGTTTGACTCGGGATCGAGCCCGGGATACCGGGTAAAGGTGAGCAGGTTGATACCGGATACATACAACTGCGCCTTGTCACACCAGTTGACACCTATTTTTCTTACCGGCAGTGTGTAGGTGAGTATGATTGATTTCACCCGCAGGTAGCTGCCATCCTTGACGAACCGGTCGGAAACATTCACTACGGTGGCGCTGCTGATCTTCGGATATTTTGCGTTGGGATCCGGATTTTCTTCGGTCCAGTAATTTCCATAAATATCAGCGAACTGATTCTGGCCGCGCTGGAAAGCGTTCAACTGCGTTCCGGCCGTTGCCCAGAAAATCTTGTTCCCGTATACGCCATCCAGGAATATATTCAGCCCAAAATTCTTGTACGACAGATTTGTATTGAACCCGTAAATGAAGCCGGGATAAGGGCTTCCGAGTATCACGCGGTCGGCAGGAGAAATGGCTCCGTCGCCGTTGGTATCCTTATATTTAATCAGGCCATCGTCCGTAAGTCCGTCTTCTTCATAGCCGTAGAATACGCCGAATGGCTGGCCGACCCGTGCAATATTCGTTGTTGAGTAAAAAGGAATATCGACGCCGGGCGATAAAATATCGCTGCCACCTGCGAGATCCAGGATTTTATTTTTATTGGTGGAGATCTGCACACCGGCATCCCATTTCACTTCCCGGTCCAGGATATTTGCATTCATGGCAAACTCCAGTCCCCGGTTCTGTATCTCTCCAATGTTCTGCAATGCAGAACTGAACCCGGTTGAAGTAGGCAGGGGAACGGCTGCCAGCAGGTTATTGGTGTTTTTGTTGTAATAGTCAAAAGTAAATGTCAGCACATTATTGAACAGGGCCAGATCAAAGCCAATATCAAACTGCGCAGTGGTTTCCCATTTCAATTCCGGATTTGCCAGGCTGGCAGGAACATAGCCAATCACTTCCGAGGCGTTTCCATAAATTGTTCTGTTAGAAGATAACCTGCTCAGGGATTGATAGGGACTCAGGGCAGTATTGCCTGTGATTCCGAAGCTGGAACGTAATTTCAGATCGGAAATGAATTTAATCCCTTTCATGAATTCTTCTTCCGATACCCTCCAGGCCACCGCGCCGGATGGAAAGATACCCCATTTATTATCCGTTCCAAACCGGGAGGAACCGTCTGCACGTACGCTGGCGGTGAGCAGGTACTTACTATTATAGGAATAGTTCACCCGTCCGAGCCAGGAAAGCAGCTTCCATTCCGAAAAGCCATTGGAAGGCGGAGAAATAATGGACGCACTGCCCATATTATAGTCCTCTGTAACATTGCTGGACAATCCCTTAACAGATGCATTCTCGTAGCGGTTACTGAAAGACTGGTATGTAAACCCGGCGAGCACATCCACTGTATGTTTGTCGTTAAATGTCTTTTTATAATTCAACGTATTCTCATTCAAAACAGAATTCGTATTGGAATATCCGTCGGCCGCGGCGCCTTTGTCATCCGTATAAATGATCGGCGTAAATGAATTATTGATATCATTCTCATATTGCATTCCCAGCATGGTTTTGAAAGTCAGGCCGCTGAAGAGCTTAAAAGACAGGCCGGTATTGGCCAGGATATTGTTGGCTATTGTTTTGTCTTTCCTGGGCGACGCAAAGATCATGGGATTGCGCATATCGACGGAACCGAAAGAATAAGCCTGCTCTATCCGGGTGGGCAGGCCGGCAGAATCAAAAACCGACAGGGTGGGCGGAGCAGACAAGGCGCCGGACAGCATGGTCTTTCCGAAAGCACCGTTGTCAACAGGAACCCGGTAAATCTCATTCCTGCCGAATTTTAAATTGACATCCAGTTTTACGATTTTATTTACCTCGTGAGTCAGATTCAACCCGAGAGAACCTCTCCTGGCGGAGCTATTGATCAGGATCCCTTTCTGATCGTAATAATTCCCCGACAGGGAATAGACCGTTTTGTCATTCCCGCCGGAAATAGTAACGGTATGATTCTGTACCGGCGCCTTTCTGTAGATGGCATCCTGCCAGTCCGTTCCGGAGCCCAAAGACTTAATATCATCCGGGCTGAAATAGGGAGCGAGACCCTGGTTTTTCAGCCACTCGTTGGCGACAACGGCATATTGACTTGCGTCCAGCACTTTGTACCTTTTGGTATCGGTCTGGGAACCATAATAACTATCTATTTCAATTTTCCCCTTCCCGTTTCTTCCTTTCTTGGTCGTGATGATCACCACACCGTTTGCGCCACGGGATCCGTAGATGGCCGTTGCTGAAGCATCTTTCAGGATGTCCATGGATTCGACGTCTGCGGGATTCAGGAAATCTATCCCACCGGTTACCGGAAATCCGTCGACCACGTATAAGGGAGCATTACTTCCGATCATGGAATTACTTCCGCGAATCCGCACTTCAATTCTTCCTCCGGGATTGCCGGAGTTTTGGGTAACCCGTACCCCGCTGGCACGTCCCTGCAGAGCGTTTTCGATATTATATACAGGCACGGCCTCAAGCTGCGCCGTACCCACCTGGGAAACTGCACCCGTCAGGTCTTTTTTCTTCTGCGTGCCGTATCCGATTACAACTACCCCCTGCATGCTATTGTCTATTCTTTCCAGATGAATAACAGGGGTCTTGTTTTTGTCCACAACAAGTTCCTGGTTCTTGAATCCGACATAACTGATAACGAGCGTTTGACCGGTCACGGCTTCGATTGAAAAATTTCCCTCCGCATCAGTCATCGTTCCCTGGGACAACCCCTTAATATTTACACTCACCCCGTCCATTGATTTTCCATCTTCTGAAGAAAGAACCTTCCCCGTGATTTTTCTTGTTTGTGCAATCGCTGTAACACAAAAGAAACATATGGCCATCAGGGTGAATAATGATCTGACTCTTTTCATAACAGTAGTTTTATTTTAATTGCAATTGTTAGTATATGACCTGGCGGAAATCCGGCTAAATAACTTTCATTAATTTTTCATTGTAGTCACGGATCAGGGGCGTTAAGAATTCAATTGTCTGCAGAGCGGCACTGTCCGGATCCGGACGGGGTAAAATTTCTGCGGACAGCCATCCGTCGTATCCCGCATACAGCAGGGCTTTGAATACCAGCGGAAAGTCCGTGTGTCCCCAGCCGGGCGCAAGCCGGTTCGAATCCGCAATGTGGATGTATTTGATAAACTCCATATTTCCCGCCAGTTCTCCGCCAATATTGTTGTCTTCGATATTCATGTGAAATAAATCCGGCATCAGCCTCATATTGGGCATACCCACCTTTTTCATCAGTTTGGCGCCTTCTTCTACCGTATTGATAAAATCAATCTCATACCGGTTAACCGGTTCCAGGATCAGGCAAACATTTTTTAAAAGCGCATACTCACAGAGCTCCCTCGCCACTTCCACAAACAAATCTTCCACATATGCCCTGGGCCGATTCCCCACCACTCCCCGAACACGCCCGATATTCACAATTCTTCCAAAATTTGCTGCCAGATCAATGAATGCCCTGAAAATGGCTTTCACCTCCTGCCTTGTTTTTTTACTTTCGTGGGTCAGCATCAGTCCTCCGTCCGCGTAAACCTGCCCGGTGGAAATGCAGGACACCTCTATGCCGTTTTCATCCAGCAGTTTCTGCAGGCGCACCGGATCTATCTCTTCTGCTCTTTTTAAAGCCAGCTCAACCCCCTGGTAGCCATAGCGGGCAGCTTTAGGTATGTATTCATCGAATCCCCTGAAGACCACAAAAGCACTGGGGAGCGCCTCTGTATCGGCTATCGCAATAGATAATTTCATATTCAGACTATGGATTAATGGGTTTTAATAAGGCACCCGGTTTCAAAAACTCTATTTTTTTAATCAAAATGAAAAATAAGTGGAAAGCTGAGGGGGATGCAGGATCCCCGAAATCATGAAGGCAGGGCGATAACGCTTATGCTTTGGCCCAGGTTTCTTTCACAAAATCAACTCCCTGTTTTACACCCTCCTTCCCTTTATTGCCCCATTCTTCCAGGCATAACCACCCACTAAAATTTTTCGACTTTAGGTAGCTGAATATTTCTTTGAAAGGAACAATACCGGAACCGAGAGGAACCGGATCCATTTTTCCTCTCGTGCCCGTTTCCGCTACGTGAATGGCCTTTACTTTCGTTATCACCCGGTCCAGGACTTCGAGGGTCGTATCTTCACCGGCTACCAGAATATTAGCGGTGTCGAAGTTTATTCCGATGGAAGTGTGCTTTATTTGTGAAGCGATTTCCAGGAAAATATGCGGGGGATTGCTGAAATCCATATATTCCCACGCGCCCGGCTTTGAGTGGTCTTCATACAGGAGCGTAATTCCGTATCTGTCGCTGATCGCAGCTGCCCTAATCAAATACCTGACCGCCCAGTCAATACCCTCTTTTTCCGTTACGCCGGGATGAGCCTGACCGGCGGTCACCCTTAAGAATTTTGCACCCAGGGCCGAGGCTAAGGCAATATCATGCACCAGAAAGTCAAATTCGCGCTCTCTCCGGAACGAATCGGGATTTGTAAAATCGGGATAGGTGGTCACCATCGCCAGGGGTATTCCCGCTTCCGCAATTTCCTTATTTGTCTGGTCAATATATCTGGGTGTATGATTCTTTAAAAGAATTATTCCCAGATCAAACGCATCCAGACCAATGCTTTTGCAAAATTTCGCATACTCCCGGATTGTGATTTCACCATTGAGCATCGCGGGGAATAGGGATACAGAAAGACAACTCATTTTCATATTTGTATTTTTAAATGATACGCACCTGCCCAGAATGCCTGCGCACCGCCGGTCATAAATACCCGCTTGTCCTTAAACAGAACGGGGGATGCAGACAGACATTCCCTTTCAGCAGGAAACATCTGCCATTGACGATGATAATAAATGATTGTCGGGATTATTTTCGTGAACCGAACCTCAAAAGAAATCTTCTGTCTGCTATTCTAATCCCGTTTTAAAATTAATATGGATTTACACGTGCAGCTGACAGCGGATTAGCCAGTACTAAAACTTTTTTATGCAAAATTCAGGAAACGCACAATCAAAGAGGGAGGCTTCGGGGTTGTATAAAGGAGCAACGAAAAAAATAAATCCACGGGATTATGCGTGGATTTATCTGGTTTTCCGGGAATGAAGTGCTCCTTCTGAACAGAAGGACGGGCGCAAATTATTTCAACACAATATTTCGCCAGTATGCGTTACCTGCTTCCCTGCCTGGTATCAGTACGCGCTGGTAAAGCCTGATCTTCACGGTCTGATTTTTGAACGGATCGAGATCAACCTGGATGGTTTTCCAGCTCCGCCCGCTGTCCTGCCCTTCAATAATCTTAGTCAGTACTTTTTTATTGTTGATGAATACATCCAGCGCCCAGGCTCTCCCGGAATCTACTCCCGCGTCAAAGGAAAGCGCATGCTGGTCCTGTATTTTTAAGGTTCGGTCTAAATACAATGCCCGGATTTCATCCCGCGGATAGGTAGCCAGCACATCGCCGTCCAGGTAAGTATTTCCCCGGATGCCGCGCATGCCGCCGCCTGCACCGCCAAAGCCCGCTCTTTCGAGTTTCCAGTCTTTGTTCCAATACTGCATGAGATCAGTCAGGTGAAATATTTCGGCAGCCTGTGTAACCGGAGCCTGCACCGGCACGGTAAGTATGTTATCAGAAAGCCGGGCGCCATGTTCCTGGATTATTTTTACGCCCAGGCTGGTTGTTCTTCGCGCAAGCTCAGAGATGCTTTCGTCTACAGCCGGCGTTAGTTTGACCCCGCCCATCACGGTGCCCTTAATACGATCACCGAAACTTTTCACCAGGTAATCCGGTATGGCTGCCATTCCCTTCATTGCACCAATCACTGCTGCAGCATTGGCGGCATTGCAATCGGCATCCGTAAAATCCGCTGCGCCGTAAGCCAGGTTCACTGTTTTCAGGAAGTCGCCTTCGCCAAACCACAGACTGGCTGCCACAATGCCACCATTCGGAACAGCATTATTCGTAGCGGGATATTCGATATGCCAGCGGTCTTCCACGGCGTCAAATATTTCCCGGGAAGATTTACCCTGATCAGCCATGCCGATGACCAGATCGAGGCACTTGCGGTAAGGGGAAGAAGGATGGATCAGCTTTGCTGCCTTGCGGACGATCACCTGCGGATCTTTCTCTGAAAAACCAAGGCTTACCATGCCGGCCATAAAAACAGCACCGTCCACACCCTCGGCATATCCGTTGATATGGCCGTATTCCCTTGCCATTTTTGCGGCAACATTCGGCTGCGCCGGGGCGAGCGCTCCATAAACATCGGCACTGAACTGGGGCCCGATAGAAAACCAAAGTTTATTGTAACGTGGCGAACCGGTTTCGGGAGGAACGATGCCCCTGTCCAGTAACAGGCGTGTTTGTTCGCTGGATCCCCAGGAACCGCAGGAATTATCTTTCCACTGCTGACCCAGCTGTTGAACGGTCATGTGAATGCCGTATTTCTCAAAAGCCCTTATGGCAGCCATTTCATAATACCAGTCGTCGTCAACGGGCGCTGAGGTCATCGGTCTGGGCAGCTGGTCCACCCATTCAACCGAAGCTGTGTGATGTTCGAACCGGAAACCCATGATAGCTGCCGCCATTTGCGAAACCCAAACTCCTTCAACCCGGTCCTGGTACTCAGGCATGGACATCCGGATGGATTTCACCGGCGTCTGATAAACCACCGGACGCTGAACAGCATTACCGCCCTGTGCGGAAAGAGACGGGCAGATGAGCATCGCGCAGAGAAACATTGCGAAAAATGAAAGGACCGTCCTGCGATAATTGTTCAAAAAAAGGTATTGCATAAAAAAATTTTTAATGAAAGAACTTTTAATATCCCGGGTTTTGTTCAAAGGTTCCCGATGTACGGTCTATCTGTATCTGCGGTATGGGTCTCAGTACATGAAAGGGCTGGATATTGGCCGCGGAGACAGGATTGTATTTCTTCACCCGCTCGATCAATTTGCCTGTGCGCACGAGGTCGATCCACCGCACCCCTTCCCCGAGCAGTTCACGGGCTCTTTCATCCAGGATAAAATCAATATCCAATTGTGCCGGCGAAACCTCCATGGCGGTCCGGTTGGCTTCTGTTTCCTCCGGCGTTGCCCCGGGATTTGCGGCGCGCCTGCGAACGACATTGATGTAGTCTGCTGCTTCATCCGGCCTGCCGCTCATCAGCAGCGCCTCTGCTGCAGTCAGGTAGGTTTCCGAAAGCCGGAAGAACAACAGGTCCCGGGAACCCGGTTGATCGTTCACGCCCACGCGTTGCGGATCCAGGAATTTTGTCAGGGTCGGGAATACTCTTTCATTCTGTTTACTGGGCGGCCAGACGTTATAATCTATATGGCTAAGCTCTTCGGGCGTGTACTCGCGGTCAGCCAGGTAAACCGCGGTATCCCCGGCTTTCAGGTTGACGGAATGACCGTTGATGGTATACGTGCCGGGCTTGTTGCAATAAAATACCCGTTTAAAGCTCTCCCGGTAACGGCTGTCGAGCTGGCGGTCAAACAAATCATTCAGTACAAAATCTGTCGGCTTAAACCGCGCATAGGGACGACCGTTAGCTATATCGCGCTGCATACCCGGCAGGTCGTCGTATTTCATCAGGAAATAGAGGTGCATGGTGTTGCCGGGACCGTTGGATATGATATCCTTGTTATTCTGGATAGCCCAGATCACTTCCGGGTTCTTTTCCCCGGATCCCTGTTCGAAAACTTTTCCAAAATCATCGAGCAGCTTAAATCCATAGTTATTTATGACGTCTATCGCAAGATCCGCCGCCTTGCTGTAATCATCCGCCTCTTTAGCCTCCGAAGTGGCTTTGGCGAGGTAAACATTGGCCAGCAGCTGTTCTGCAGCGGGTTTTGTAACCCGTCCGTAATTGGCGGCTACAGCCGGCAGATGCTGGATCGCAAAGTTCAGGTCTTCTATAATAGCGGCAAAAATATCCTTAACCGGGGCACGTGTTGCTTCGGTTTCGATAGTTGTGGTTTCCTTGAGCGACAGCGGAACAGGGCCCCATAGTTCAACGAGCAGATAGTAATATTCTGCGCGGATGAAACGGACCTCGCCCAGACGGGTGTTCTTGACATCATCCGACAGGCCGGGTACCAGGTCCGCTTTGTCAATTACAGTATTGCATGCATTGATTGCCACATACAGGTTTCTCCAGTTGGAGTAGATCACATTGGTTCGCGGATTGAGATCACTGTTATAAAAATTCATCATTTTAAAACCACCGTCAAATCCGTTCGTATACGTATCGGTTCCGAACACGGTGATCTGCGGGATAATTCCGTTGTCCTCGATGGCACAGAACACGCTTTTGAGCGTGGCGTATACACCATTTACCCCGGATTGCCAGCCTGTCGGGGTATTCAGGTAATCCCCGACAACCTGCGAGCGGATGTCTTCATCGAGCATCTTATTGCATGCGGGGCAGACAAGGCATGCTATCAAAAGGATCTTTATCAAACTATTTTTCATAGCCGTTCATTTTATAAGTGAATATTTAATCCCAGCAGGAACCTTCTTACCGGCGGCGTGCTGTTCGTTGGAAATTCCGGGTCAATGCCATGATATTTCGATACGTAGGGAGCAAATACAAAAGGATCCTGTACGCTGAAATAAACCCGCAACCCTTCGGCATGCAAGCGGTCTGTTATTTCCGAAGAGAAATTATAACCCAGGCTGATGTTCCGGATTTTTACAAAAGATCCGTCGACATAGGACAGGGTAGATCCGTATATCGGGCTTTCCTGGTTTGAATTCGGTTGCGGGTAATCGTTAGTTGGATTGTCTTTTGTCCAGTAGTTCACGTTGTACTGGTTCACACGTCCCGACAGGAAGCGGAAGTTACCGAGAACAGGGCTCTGGATCATATATCCGAGGCGGGCAAAGAGTACAACGGAGAGGTCCAGTCCCTTATAGGAAAACCGGTTGGTCATTCCACCCGCCAGTTTGGGCACGTCGCTCCCCAGGATCTTGCGGTCGTCGGGATCTATGACACCGTTGTTGTTCAGGTCAGCTACTTTTATTCCACCTACTATGGAACCATACTGCTTGGCTTCGTCGTCGTGTCCGAGCTGCCAGATACCTATTTTCTGAAAGTCGTAGTAAACGACCGCGGGCTGCCCGATAAAGAGGCGGTTCCCTATATCATCCACTTTCCCCTGCGATAGTTCGAGGATCTGTTCTTTGTTCGTGAACAGGTTAAGGTCGGTGCTCCACTCAAACCCGCCTTTTTGAGAAGAAGTGACATTCAGCGTTGATAGAGTGAGTTCGATACCGGTATTCCTTTTTGAGCCGATATTCGTCAGCACGGATTCAAAGCCGCCGCTGATGGGAAGTAATTTGGGTAATAGCAGATCGGTGGTGGT
>Ga0134125_10004819_pt1 | contig 15386 bp, 13 predicted proteins | sample KB31751_FD_96464 | JGI IMG/M metagenome (GOLD analysis project Ga0134125, IMG submission 96464) | Terrestrial soil microbial communities with excess Nitrogen fertilizer from Kellogg Biological Station, Michigan, USA - KB3-175-1 | ecosystem: Environmental > Terrestrial > Soil > Unclassified ... | reverse complement strand
GGCGATCCTCGAGACGCTGCGCGCCGCGGTGGCCGCGCTGCCGCAGCTGGTGTCGCAGCTGGACAGCGGCGAGGCCGTGAGCGCGGATGTCGTCGGCATCTCCTCACGCGCGCACGCGCTCGCCGCCGGCCGCCAGGCGGGCACCGGCCGCGCCGCCGCCGAGGGCACGGAGGAGGAGGGCGACGGGTCCAGCCACGCCGCCACCGCCGCCGGCCGCACGGCCGCGCCGGCCGCGCCGTCACCGGCCCCTGCACCGAAGCCGCCGGCCCCGCCGGCCGCGAAGCCCTCGATCCCGGACGACACGCTGCGCGACATCTACGCGCGCGAGACCGCCGCGCACGTGGCCACGGTGCGCACGTTCCTGGCGCGCGAGGCGCAGCTGCCCGAGCCGCACGCCCTCCCCGAGGAGGTGTACCGCGCCTGCCACACGCTTTCCGGCAGCTCGAAGATGGCGCAGGCGCGCCACGGCATCCGCCTCGCCGAGCCGCTCGATCACTGGCTGCGGCGCGCCTTCGGCAGCGGGCTGGGACTGGCCACCGAGGATCTCTCGCTGCTCGATGACTGCATGACGGCCATGGAATCGGTCGCCACGCATCTCGATGAGCCGACCGGCTACTTCGTCAACCACTGGCAGCTGCTCGAGCGCATCGAGCGCGCCGACCGCGGGCTCGAGCAGCGCATCGCCGCGGCCGCCGCCCACGCCGGCGCCCCGGCCGGTCCCGCCACGCAAGCCGCCCCGCCTGGCGAGGAAGCGGTGGCCGACTTCGATCCCGAAGTGGCCGCGATCTTCACCGACGAGGCCACCGAGCTGATCGATGCCTCGGAGCAGGCGCTGTCCAGCTGGCGCAGCGAGCCCGGCAACGCCGACTACCGCCTGAGCCTCAAGCGCCCGCTGCACACCCTCAAGGGCGGCGCGCGCATGGCGGGCATCATGGCCATGGGAGACCTGAGCCACGAGCTCGAGTCGCTCGTCATGTCGGTCGAGACCGGCCGGCTGACCGCGGACGAGCCGATGTTCGCCGCCATCCAGTCGAGCCTCGATGAGCTGGCGCGCATGCGCGAGCACGTCGCCAAGGGCCAGCGGGTCGCCCCGGCACGCGCGCTCATCGCGCGGCTGCAGGCCCTGTCGCGGCCTGGTGGCGCCGCCGCTGCCGCGGCCGAGCCGGCCGCCGCGGCCCCGCCGCCACCGCCCGCGCCCGTGAGCGTCAGCGCGCCGCCGCCGCCGGCCGCGGAGCTCGAGCTCGTCTACGAGGCCGAGGCCCCGGCCCCGTCGCCCGAGCCCCAGGACGAGGAGATCGTGCTGTCCCCGGACGAGGAGATCGTCGACACCGGACTTGCCCGGCTGAACGCCGAGCTGATGCGCGCGCGCAGCGAGGCGATCGCAGGTGAGCCGGCGGCCGAGCCGGCGGCGCCGGCCGAGAGTGCGCCCGCGGCCGCCGAGGAGAGCTCGCTCGAGCAGACCTTCGTCGCGCCGTCGCCGTTCGTGAAGCTGCGCCCGCCGGAACCGGCGGACGAGGCGCCCGCGCCGCCCGCGCCGGTGCCGCCCGGGCGCGAGCCGGTCCCGACCGGCGAGCGCGTGGAAATGGCGCGCGTGGATGCCGAGCTCCTCGACCAGCTGCTCAACATCTCGGGCGAGGCCAGCATCGCGCGCGCCCGCCTCGAGCAGCAGCTCGGCTCGTTCGACTTCAACCTCGGCGAGCTGTCGCGCACGGTGACGCGCCTGAAGGAGCAGCTGCGCCACCTCGAGATCGAGACCGAGGCGCAGATCCTGCACAAGCACGAGGACGAGGCCGGCTCGCACCGCAGCGACTTCGACCCGCTCGAGCTCGACCGCTACTCCTCGATCCAGCAGTACTCGCGCGCACTGGCCGAGACCGCCAACGACGTGGCCAGCATCCAGGGGCTGCTCGAGAACCTCGCCAAGGACACGCAGAACCTGCTGCAGCAGCAGGCCCGCACCATCACCGAGCTGCAGAACGGACTGATGCGCACGCGCATGGTGCCGTTCCAGCGCCACGTGCAGCGCCTGGCGCGCATCGTGCGCCAGGCCGCCGCGGACACCGGCAAGCGCGCCGAGCTCAGCGTCGAGGGCGCCTCCGGCGAGCTCGACCGGCAGGTGCTGGAGCGCATGCTGCCGCCGTTCGAGCACATGCTGCGCAACGCCGTGGTGCACGGCATCGAGAAACCCGACGAGCGCATCAAGCGCGGCAAGCCCGACACCGGGCGCATCCTGCTCGAGCTGCATCGCGAGGGCGCCGAGGTCATGGTGCGCCTCACCGACGACGGCGGCGGCATGAACCTGCGCGCCATCCGCGACAAGGCGCAGGCGCTCGGCATGATCGGCGCCGGCCAGACCCTCAGCGACGAGGACGCGATGCAGCTGATCCTCGAGCCGGGCTTCTCCACCGCCGGCGCCATCACCCAGCAGGCCGGCCGCGGCGTCGGCATGGACGTGGTGGCGACCGAGATCAAGCGCCTGGGCGGCGCGCTGCACATGGAGACCAAGGCCGGCGAAGGCTCGGTGTTCACCATCCGCCTGCCGCTGACGCTCGCCATCTCGCACGCGCTCGTGGTGCGCACCGACGAGGAGTACTACGCGCTGCCGCTGCCGACGGTGGAGGGCGTGCTGCGCCTGTCCAAGGCCGAGGTGACCGCGCACCTCGGCAAGGACGCGGCCGCGTTCGACTACGGCGGCCAGAAGTACCGCTTCCAGCACCTCGCCAACTTCGTCGGCCTGCCACCCTCCGAGCTGCCCGGCCAGGACGTCACCATCCCGGTGGTGCTGGTGCGCGCCGGCGAGCACTCCACCGGCCTGGTGGCGGACGAGCTGGTCGGCAGCCGCGAGATCGTGGTGAAGTCGGTCGGGCCGCAGATCTCCAGCATCCGCGGCATCTCCGGCGCCACCATCCTCGGCGACGGCCGCATCGTCATCATTCTCGACATCGGCGCGCTGGTGCGCGCCGAGTGGCGCACGCGCGCCGCAGCTCCGGCGCCACCGCGGGAGAAGGGCGACCGCCGTACCTTCGCCATGGTGGTGGACGACTCGATCACCGTGCGCCGCGTGACGCAGCGCCTGCTCGAGCGCAACGGCATGCGCGTCATGACCGCGCGCGATGGCATGGACGCGGTGGCGCTGCTGCAGGACAACATCCCCGACGTCATCCTGCTCGACATCGAGATGCCGCGCATGGACGGCTACGAGGTCGCCGCGCACGTGCGCAACGACCCGCGCCTCAAGGACGTGCCCATCATCATGGTGACCTCGCGCGTCGGCGAGAAACACCGCGCGCGCGCCATCGAGCTCGGCGTCGACGACTACCTCGGCAAGCCCTACCAGGAGGCGCAGCTGCTCGATGCCATCGCGCCGCTGGTCGAGCGCCGCCGCGCCGCCGCGCGCACCCAGGCGTACGGGAGCTAGCACGTGGCCGAGCGAGTCGCCGAGATCTACAGCCTGCTGGTGCCCCTGGTCGAGGGGCGCCTCATCATCCCGCGCGCCTGCGTGGCCGAGGTGATCGGGTTCCAGACCCCGTCGGAGATGACCGGGGCGCCGCCCTGGTACATCGGCACCGTGCCCTGGAACGGCAAGGCGGTGCCGCTGGTGTCGTTCGAGGGTGCCTGCGGGCAGATGATCCCGCCGGCCTCGGGACGCACCCGCATCGTCATCCTGCACGCCCTCGGCACGCGCGTCGAAGGCGGCAACTTCGCGCTCGTCAGCCAGGGCTTCCCGCAGCTGGTGCGCGTGAGCTCCGACGTGGTGCGGCCGGACAACTCGCGCGTGTTCGGGGAGCGCATGCCCGTCATCTGCCAGATCCGCATGATCAACGAAACGCCGCTGGTCCCCGACCTGGAGCGGCTCGAAGAAATGATCGCGGACGAGACCAGTATCGGCGCGTAGCGCACGGCGCGGTCACCGAATGCGCTTGCGCCCCAGCCTGGCCCTGCTGCTGCTCTGCTGGGGCGCATGCGCCGCGCAGACCGTCGTGCCGCTGCAGCTGGAGGACGACGACTACATCGCCACCGTGCGCATCGGCGATGCGCGCCTCAAGGCCGTGCTCGACACCAGCGGCGGCTACGGCATCGCCATCGCGCCCGAGGCCCTGTCGCGCCTGCGCGTGCGCTTCAACGGCGATACGGTCGAGCGCAGCGGCATGGGCGGGGAGAAGTTCCGCGGCCGCGCCTTCGTCATCCCCTCCATGGAGCTCGGCGAGACGGTATTCCTCAGCGTCGATGGCTTCGAGCGCCGCCACGGCAGCGGCGAGGGCGATACCCCCTACGACGTGGTGATCGGCAACGCCTTCCTCGAGCGCTACACCGTGGTGATCGACTATCCGCGCCAGCGCCTCGAGCTGCACCCGCCCGGCCGCGGCAGCGCGGTGTGCGGGGCGCCGAGCGCGGCGCTGACGCCGACCCAGAACCGCATCGTGTTCAGCACGGTGCGCACCGACTCCGGGGCGATGAACCTCGGCTGGAGCTCCGGCGCCACCTACTCGGTGGTGCTGAAGACGGTCGCCTACCTGCGCGGCCTCACCCTCAAGGACGGCTTCTACTCGACGCGGCGCTTCGCGCTCGGCGGCATCAACGCCGGGCCCGTGGACATGGCGGCCTTCGACGTGCCGGGCATCCCGGACCTCGACGGGCTCATCGGCTCGGACTTCTTCGAGCGCTTCCGCGTGTGCTTCGACTACGCCGAGCACACCGTCAGCGTGCGCGCCGACTAGAGGAACGGGCTGCCGCCGGTCGCTGCGGGGTTGGCGCGCCGGCGCACGCCGGCCGCCGCCGCCTTCGCCAGCTGCACCAGGAAGAAGTTGGCGAACACGCCGGCCATCAGGCGCCACAGCTCGGGCACGTCGGCGAGCTGCGGCAGGCCGAACAGCGCTCCCCAGACGAGGATATTGCCGGCGAGCCACACCGCCACGGCCGCCGCCGTGGCCGGCAGCCGCGCCGGGTCGGCGTCAGGGCCGGCGAGCGGATCCGAAGCCGGTGAGCCCGGCGCGACGGCTACGGCAGGAGGCACCGGGGTGCCGCCCGAGGCCGGGATGCCGCGCTGCGGCCGCGCCGCGGCACCGGCCTGGAGCCCCTTGACCACCCGCCACACGACCGAGGCGATGAAGAAAGCGAGAAACAGCAGGCGCACGTAGCGGTCCACGAAACCCCCTTGGCCGAGCGAGCGCATCATGGGCGCGCGGCCCGCGGCGGTCAAAGCGCGGCTCCCGGTGTTGGGTCAGGCGCGGCGGCGGTTCACAGGTCGCCCCACTGGCGCTGCAGCAGGGCGAGAGCGGTGAGCGCGGCGGTCTCGGTGCGCAGGATGCGGGGACCGAGGCGCACCGGCGCGAACCCCGCCTGCGCCGCCGCTTCCTGCTCGGCCTCGCTCAGCCCGCCCTCGGGACCGATGAGCACGGTGACCGCGGCGGCGCGCGTGAGCTCGCCGAGCCCGCGCGCGGCGTGCGGGGACAGCAGCAGCCGCGTGCCGCCCGCGCCTTCGCCGCTCAGGAATTCGCGCAGGCCGAGGGGACCTGCCACCTCGGGCAGGCGGTTGCGGCCGCACTGCTCGCAGGCGGCAATCACGATCGCGCGCCAGTGCAGCAGCTTGCGGTCGGCCTGGTGCGCATCGAGCTTCACCACGCTGCGCTCGGTGATGACCGGCACCAGGCGCGCGACGCCGAGCTCGGTGGCCTTCTGCACCACGAGATCCATGCGCTCGCCGCGCGAGATGCCCTGCACCAGGGTGAGCGCGAGCGGCGACTCGCGCTCGATGGCGTGGTGCGCACCGACCGCCACCGTCAGCTCCCCGCCGTGTGCCTTGTCGATGCTGGCCTCGTACTCCCCGCCGCTGCCATTGAACAGGATGAGCGCGGCCCCGACCCGCAGCCGCAGCACGCGCGTCACGTGGCTCGCCGCGCTCCCCTCGAGGCGCAGGCGCGTGCCCGACTCGAGCGGCGCCGCGACGTACACCCGCGTCAGGCGCACGTCGCGATCCCGATGCCCTCGCGCGCCACCTCCACCATGAGGTCGATCTCCTCCGGGGTGACGACGTACGGGGGCATGAAGTAGACGACGTTGCCGATCGGCCGCAGCAGCACGCCGCGGCTGAGCGCGTGGCGGTACACCGCGAGCCCGCGCCGCTCCTGCCACGGGTAGGGCGTGCCGCTGGCCCGGTCGCGCACCATCTCCACCGCGACGATCAGGCCGCGCTGGCGCACCTCGGCCACGTGGCTGTGGTCGGCGAGGGCGGCGCTGCGCTCGCCCAGGTGCGCGGCGAGGGCGCGGTTGCGCGCCAGCGTGCCCGGCTCGGTGAGCAGCCTGAGGCTCGCGTTGGCGGCGGCGCAGGCGAGCGGGTTGCCGGTGAAGCTGTGCGAGTGCAGGAAGGCGCTGAGCTTCACGTACTCGTCGTAGAACGCGTCGTACACGTCCGCGGTGGTCATTACCGCCGACAGCGGCAGGTAGCCGGCGGTCAGGCCCTTGGACAGGCACATGAAGTCGGGGCGGATGCCGGCCTGCTCGCAGGCGAACAGCGTGCCGGTGCGCCCGAAACCGACCGCGATCTCGTCCGCGATCAGGTGCACGCGGTGACGGTCGCAGGCCTCGCGCAGCAGCGTGAGGTACACCGGGTCGTACATGCGCATGCCGCCCGCGCACTGCACCAGCGGCTCGACGATCACGGCGCAGGCCTCGTGCGCGTGCCGCTCGAGTGCCGCCTCCATGTCCGCGAAGCGCCGCCGCGAGCACTGCGCCCAGCTCTCGCCCGGCGCGCGCGTGTAGCAGTCGGGCGAGGGCACGGTGATGACGTCCATGAGCAGCGGCTGGTAGATCTCCTTGTAGAGCGCCACGTTGCCGACCGCCAGCGCCCCCAGGGTCTCGCCGTGGTAGCTGTTGGCGAGGGTGATGAAACGCCGCTTGGCGCTCACGCCCACGTTGCGCCAGTAGTGGAAGCTCATCTTCACCGCCACTTCGACCGCGGATGAGCCGTTGTCGGCGTAGAAGCAGCGCGTGAGCCCGGCCGGCGCCACGGCGGTCAGGCCCTCCGACAGCGCGATCACCGGCTCGTGGGTGAAGCCGGCGAGGATCACCTGCTCGAGCTGTTCCAGCTGGGCACGCACCGCGGCGTTGATCAGCGGGTGGGCGTGCCCGAACAGGTTCACCCACCAGGAGCTGATGGCGTCGAGGTAGCGCCGGCCGTCGTAGTCCTCGAGCCAGGCGCCCTGGCCGCGGCGAATCGGCAGCGGCGGCAGCGCCTCGTGATCCTTCATCTGCGTGCACGGGTGCCAGACGTGCGCGAGATCGCGCGCGATGTACGGCTCGTTGGCGGAAGGCATGGCGGGGATTGTGGCAGAATCGCGCCGGAACGCACCGATGCAGACCTCCCCGCCGCCGACCGTCGATACCGCCACCGGACTGGTGCGCGGCGTGCGCCAGGTGCTGGCCACGCACTGCGACGAGCGTCCGCCGGGTTGCGTGCCGACGCTCATCGTGGTGCACGGCATCAGCCTGCCGCCGGGGGAGTTCGGCGGGCCGTGGATCGATCGGCTGTTCACCGGCGCGCTGCCCGCCGCCGCGCACCCGTATTTCAGGCAGATCGAGGGCCTGCGCGCCTCCGCGCATGCGCTCATCCGCCGCGACGGCCAGGTCGTGCAGTACGTGCCGTTTCAGCTGCGCGCCTGGCACGCCGGCAAGTCCGAGTACCAGGGGCGCAGCGGCTGCAACGACTTCTCGATCGGCATCGAGCTCGAGGGCACCGACGAGACGCCCTACACGGCAGCGCAGTACGCAGCGCTCGCCGCGCTGATCACGGCGCTGCTGGGTGCGTACCCGACGCTGTCGGGGCAGGCCATCGTCGGCCACAGCGACGTCGCGCCGGGACGCAAGACCGATCCCGGCCCGGCCTTCGACTGGCCGCGCCTGCGCGCGCTGCTTGGGGGGTGAACGCGCGGTGTGCGCGCTGAGGCGCGCGGACGCGGCGCGGCCTAGGACTGGCCGCGCTCGTGGCGCCAGAGCACCTCGGCGCCGCGCTCGTGGCGGGCGAGCACGCGCGCGAGCACGAACAGCAGGTCCGACAGCCGGTTCAGGTACTGCGCCACCTCGGGGCTGACGCTCTCGGCGCGCGCGAGCGCCACCACGCGCCGCTCGGCGCGCCGCGCCACGGTGCGCGCCACGTGGCACACGGAGGCGGCCGGGCCCCCGCCCGGCAGGATGAACTCCTTGAGCGGCGGCAGCGGGTCGTTGAAGCCGTCGAGCGTGGACTCGAGGCGCGCGATCTGCGCGGCGGTGATGGCGCGGTGGCCGGGGATGCACAGCTCCCCGCCCAGGTCGAACAGCTCGTGCTGCACCCCGGTGAGGCAGGCGCCGATGTCGCCCGGCAGGTCCGGCACCGCGAGCAGCATGCCGATGACGCTGTTGAGCTCGTCGACCGTGCCGTAGGCCTCGACGCGCAGGGTGTCCTTGGGCACCCGGCTGCCGTCGCCGAGGCCGGTGGTGCCGTCGTCCCCGGTGCGCGTGTAGATCTTGCTCAGGCGGTTGCCCATCGCCTTATCCTAAGCGATATGGCCTCAAAAGAACTCACCGCGGCGCTCGAGGCGGCGCAGGCCGCCGCCGCTGTCATCCGCGGTTTTTACCGCCAGGGCGTCGCGGTGCGGCTCAAGGCCGATGCCTCCCCGGTCACGCAGGCCGACGAGGCCGCGGAAGAAGCGATCCGCGCGCGCCTGGCGCGCGACTTCCCCGGCTACGGCTTCTACGGCGAGGAGAGCGGCCGGCACGCCATGGGAGCGGAGAGCGTGTGGCTGGTCGACCCGCTCGACGGCACCAAGTCGTTCGTGCGCGATACCCCGTACTTCTCGACGCAGATCGCGCTCATGCGCGCCGGGCAGCTGGTGCTCGGGGTGTCGTGCGCGCCGCTGTGCGACGAGCTCGCCTGGGCGGAAGCCGGCGGCGGCGCCTTCCTCAACGGCGCGCGGGCGCAGGTCAGCGGCGTCACCGAGCTCGGCCGGGCCATCGTCTCGACCGGCAACCTCACGAGCCTGGCGCGCTCGGCGCGCTGGGCGCGCCTCGGTGAGCTGATCCCGCGCCTCGGCCGCATCCGCGGCTACGGCGACTTCGTGCACTACCACCTGCTGGCGCGCGGCGCGCTCGAGGTGGTGATCGAGAGCGACGTCGGCATCCTCGACATCGCCGCGCTCACCGTCATCGTGCGCGAGGCGGGCGGCACCTTCACCGATCTCGACAATGCCGCGGTCGGCATGCACACCACCAGCGTGCTCGCCAGCAACGCTCACCTGCACAACGCGGTGCACGCAGCGCTCACGCGCTGACGAACACGCGCCGCGCGCCGTCCCGCAGCTCGATCATCGGCGCGACGTACAGCTCGGACAGCGCCGCCGCGGTCAGGGTGGTCGCCACCGGGCCGAGCGACCAGCGGCCGTCGCCCGGCAGCAGCAGCACGCGGTCGGCGAAGCGCGCCGCGAGCGTCGGGTCGTGGAGCGTGGTGATGACCGTGCGCCCGGCGCTGGCGAGGCTGCGGAACAGGCCGAGCACCGCCAGCTGGTGGTGCGGATCGAGGTGGTTGGTGGGCTCATCGAGCAGGAACAGCTGCGGCTGCTGCGCCAGCAGCGCGGCGACGGCGACCCGCCGCTGCTCGCCGCCCGAGAGCGTGTCGGTGCGCCGCGTGGCGAAGTCGCCCAGCTCCACCGCCGCGAGCGCCGCGCGCGCCAGGCGCTCGTCCTCGGCCGTTTCCCACTGCCACAGCGCCAGGTGCGGATGGCGGCCGATGAGCACGGTCTCGAGCGCGGTGGTCACGAAGGCGTCCTCGAGGTCCTGCGGCAGGAGTCCGAGCCGCAGCGCCACCGCGCGGCGCTTGAGCGCGGCGATCGGGCCGCCGTCGAGTGACACCTGGCCGGCGGCCGGGGGACGCAGGCCCGCGAGCGTGTGCAGGGTGAGGGTCTTGCCCGAGCCGTTGCGGCCGAGGATCGCCACCAGCTCCCCGGGAGCGAACTCCACGTCGAGCCCGCGCACCAGCTCGCGCGCGCCGGCGCGCACCGCGACCCCGCGCGCCGCCAGGCTCGTGCCGCTCATTGCAGCCACCGGATCTCGCGCGCGGTCTGCGGCCCGACCACCACCGCGGCGAGGCCGCGCGGCATGTCGAACTCGTGCGCCGCGAGCGCACGCCGGCCGGCCATGATCTCGGCGCGCTGCTGCGGGTAGAGCGGCTGCTGCTCCGGGTCGGCGAAGCCCTGCGGGAACAGCGGCGCACCGCTGCCGAGGTCGTACTCGTCGCTCGCGCCGAGGGTGTGCATGAGCTCGTGCGCGATGACGATGTTGTTGCCGCCCGCCTGCGCGCGTGCCGCGAACACGTGCACGATGCCGACCAGTCCCTTCTGCAGCCCGTGCGAGTCGGGGGCGCGCTCGCTCTGCGGGTCGTGGTAGAGGACGAACAGCCGGATGCGCGGCGGCGCGCGTCCCGCCACCTGCGCGGCGCGCGCCGCGTACAGGCGCAGCTTCAGGCTCCACCACGCCACCGCCAGCGGACCGGGGTCCGCGGCGAGCGCCGGCGGCAGCTCGCGGCCCTGCGGGTACAGCTCGACGTGCACCGGCTGCTCCACGCGCACGCCGTAGCGCTGCGCCTCGCGGGCGAAGAATTCCTCGATGGGCGCGAAGTCCTGCACCGTGAGCGTATCGAGGTAGCGCTGCACCGAGTCCGAGCCGTCGGCATTCAGCGGGTAGAGCCCGACCCAGAGCGTGTCATGCCAGCTCTGGGTGACGTGCCGGTCGAGCCAGGCCGACAGCGCCACGGCTGCGAGCACGATGAGCAGCACGCCGACGCGGATGGTCTTCCACACGGGGCGGTCGCGTCAGGGCTGCAGGCGCGTCGCCGTCCACGGCGCGCCGGCGTAGCCGTCGCCGCGGGCGGTGAGGCGCCGGGTCCAGCGGGCGCGGTCGTGGATGCGGGCCTCGCCCTCGACCCACAGCTCCACGCTCTCCGCCCACAGGCGCAGGCCGCCCCAGTGCGGCGGCCGCGGGATCGCGACGCGCATCGAGTCGGCGGCACCGGGCGAGCCGGGCGTTGGCGCACCGAAGCGCCGCGCCGCTTCCTGCACCGCTTCGAGGAGTGCAGCGCGCGAGGCGAGCGGCTCGCTCTGCGCGCTCGCCCAGGCGCTGAGGCGGCTCTGCCAGGCGCGCGAGGCGAAGTAGACGTCGCTGTCCGCCGCCGGTGCGCGGCTGACCGGACCCTCGATGCGCACCTGGCGGTGCAGCGCGTCCCAGTGCATGACGGCGGCGGCGCGCGGGTTGTCCTTCAGCTGCCGTCCCTTGGTCGACAGGTAGTTGGTGTAGAACACGACGTAGCCCGGCTGCGGCACGATGTCCTTGCACAGCACCACGCGCGCCGACGGCTCCCCGGCGGGGCTCGCGGTGGCGAGCACCATGGCGTTGGGATTGGGCTGGCGCCGCGCCGCCCACGCCTCCTCGAGCCACGCGGCGACGATCGCGAGCGGCTCGGCGGGCAGCGTCTCCGGCAATACCTCGGTGTGCGCGGGCATGCCCAATGGTAGAGCGTTTTTCCGGTCACTGTCGCGGACGGCTAGAATCCCAGCCGGCCGCGGCGGGCGGCGACGGGCCGGTGCATGGGGAAGTTCGGACAACAGCTGCGGCGCACCGCCCGGTGGGCCGGGATCGTCATCGGTGCCGTGCTGGGCCTGGCGCTGGTGCTGTTCGCGGTCGCCTTCGTCATCAACATCCCGGACGAGGCGCTGACGCCGGCGGCGCAGGCGCTCGCGGTCGCCCCTCCCGACCCGTACGCGCCCGAGGACAACGCCTACCTCGCGCTCGCCGGCCTCGACGCACCGCCCGGGGTGGCGCCGGTCGAGGCCGGGCAGGTGCGCGTCGAGCACTACAACCGCCAGCTCGCATTCGTCGAGCGTAACCCGACTGCGCAGAACGTCGACGACCTCAAGCTCGCCGACCCGCACCGGCTCGAGTTTGCCGGCGAGTTCGAGTTCGCGCAGCCGCTCGACTCGTACTGGGACGACATCCCGCAGCACCAGGCCGACGTCGAGGCGCGCCTGGCCGACAACCTCGAGCTGTACCAGCGTTACCTCGCCCTGCAGCGCGCCCACGGCTACTACGAGACCGCGCTGCCGAGCCCGCTGGCGCCGGTGTACTTCGTACCGAGCAATCTGCGTACGCTGTTCCTCGCCGAGGCGGTGCTGCGCCTGCGTGGCCGCGATCCGCACCAGCAGGCCGAGGCGCTCGCCGACCTCGGGGCCGACGTGCGGCTGTGGCGGGCGGTGCTCACCGGCCAGGGGGCGCTCATTTCCAAGATGCTGGCCATCGCCTACCTGCACTGGGACGAGCTGGTGCTGGCGGACCTGATCGCCGATCCGAAGGCGCCGGTGCCGCTCGGCCCTGACGATGCCGAGCAGGTTGCGCCGCTGTTCGCGCTCGATGACTGGGACATCAGCCGCGCCTACCCGGTGGAGTTTCGCGTGCAGGCGGCGTTCCTGCGCCAGTCGCGCCAGCAGTTCCACTCCGGGTGGATGCCACCGGGCACGCCGGGAGGGCTGCGCGGGCTGCTGGCGCGCGCCGGCGTGCGCATCGGCGCGCACTTCTTCCAGACCAACGCGACGATCAATCTCTTTGCCGCCCAGGTGGCGCGGCTGACGCGCCAGGCGGCCCCCGCGGCCCACGAGGATCCGGGCGCGCCGGCGCCGCCGCTGGCGAGCCTGCGCACCGTGTACAACCCGATCGGCAAGTTCATCACGGCGGTTAGCGGCGCCGCTTACGGGCCGTACCCGGCGCGCGCCTGGGACGGGGCGGCGTTCCAGCGCCTGCTGCGCCTGTCGTACGAGATCCGCCGCCAGCGCGTGGCGCCCGCGGACATCCCCGCCTTCCTCGCGCGGCACCCCGAGTGGGCGCACCACCCGGCCGACGGACGGCCGTTCCTGTGGGACGAGAAGACCGGGACCGTGCGCGTGCAGACCTCCGGCCCCCTGCCGGCGGGGCGCGTGTTCGCCGTGCACGTGTGGAAGGCGCCCGAGGGCGGCTGAGGGCACCCCCGCCCGGCCCGCGCTTGCGCACCCCGCCGCCCCCCGATAGAAAGGGGCGCTGCCCGGAGGACCCATGAGCGATGCCGTGACGCTGGACGAGCTGCGCCAGCGACTGAACGATCTCGACCGCCAGCTGATCGAGCTGGCCGCCGAGCGCAAGGCCGTGAGCGAGGAGGTGGCGCGCGTCAAGCGCAGCACCGGCCGCCCGACCCGCGATTACGAGCGCGAGAAGGACGTCATCCTCGGGGTGCGCACGGTCGCCGCCGAGCGCGGGCTCTCGCCCGAGCTGGCCGAGCAGCTGCTGCGACTCCTGATCCGCTCCTCGCTCGCCACCCAGGAGCACGCCAGCGTCGTGGCGCACGGCGCCGGCAGCGGCCGCCGCGCGCTCGTCATCGGCGGCGCCGGCAAGATGGGCGGCTGGTTCGTGAGCTTCCTCGCCTCGCAGGGGTTCGCGGTCGAGGTGGCCGATCCGGCCCCGGCCGCGCCCGGGGTGCAGCAGGTCGAGGACTGGCGCCGCACCGACCTCAGGCACGACTACATCGTGCTCGCAACGCCGCTCGGCATCACCGACGCGATCCTCAGGGACCTGGCGCTGCGCCGTCCGCCGGGGGTGATCTTCGACGTCGGCTCGCTCAAGTCGCCGCTGCGCGCCGGGCTCCTGGCACTCAGGTCCCACGGCTGCAAGGTGACCTCGGTGCACCCCATGTTCGGTCCGGACACCGAGCTGCTGTCCGGGCGCCACGTGGTGTTCGTCGATCTGGGGAACGAGGCGGCGCTCGCCGCGGCGCGCGAGCTGTTCGCCTCCACCATGGCCGAGCAGGTGGTCATGAGCCTCGACGAGCACGACCGCCTGATCGCCTACGTGCTCGGGCTCTCGCACGCGCTCAACATCGCCTTCTTCACCGCGCTCGCCGAGAGCGGCGAGGCGGCGCCGCGCCTGGCGCGCATGTCGAGCACCACCTTCGATGCGCAGCTGGACGTCGCCAGCCGCGTCGCCCAGGAAAGTCCCGACTTGTATTATGAAATCCAGAGCCTCAACGACTACGGCGCCGAGTCCCTCGAGGCGCTCTCCAAGGCGGTCGAACGGCTGCGCACCTCCGTGCTGTCGCAGGATCACGACGCGTTCGTTGCTTTGATGCGCCGCGGGCGCGATTATCTTGAGGACCGGCGCACCGTCACGCAGCGCCGCGCCTGAGGGACCGGACGATGGGCCGATCGCAGACAGAGCCGCAGGACGGGGAGGGAGCCGCGCACCCGGACGCACTCCAGGACGAGATGCGCCACCTGCAGGCGCGCCTCGCCCAGCTCACCGAGGAGGTAAGCCGCAACGACTCGCTGCTGCGCAAGACGCAGGAGCGCGAGCTGGAGCTGCTGCGCGCCGGCTCGCTCACCGAGCTGTTCGAGCGCCTGATCCACGGGCTGCGCCTCTCGTACGGGCTCGACGAGGTGGCGCTCATCCTGCACGACCCGCAGCACGAGATCCGCCACCTGCTCTCGGGTGATGCCACCACGCCGACCGAGCCCCCCGGGGTGTGCTTCGTCGATGCGCTGGTCACCGTGGCCCCGCAGCTGGCGAACCTCGACCGCCCCTGGCTCGGGCCCTACCGCAAGGCGGACCATGAGCTGCTGGTGCCGGGGCTGGCCCCGCCCGGGAGCCTGGCGCTCATCCCGCTGCGGCGCAGCGAGCAGCTCGACGGGGTGCTGGTGTTCTCGAGCACCGACCCGATCCGCTTCACCAGCGAGCTGGCGAGCGACTTCCTCGCGCACCTGGGGCTGGTGGCCGCCATCTGCGTCGAGAACGGCGTCAACCGCGCGCGCCTGACGCGCAGCGGCTTTACCGACTTCCTCACCGGTTTCCACAACCGCCGCTACCTGCACGCGCGGCTGCGCGAGGAGCTGGCGCGCGCCCAGCGCGGGCGCAAGAGCATCGTGTGCCTGATGATCGACGTCGATCACTTCAAGCGCATCAACGACCAGTACGGGCACCTCGCCGGCGACGCCGTGCTGCGCGAAGTGGCGCACCGCATCGACACCGAGATGCGCATCAGCGATACCGGCGCGCGCTTCGGCGGCGACGAGTTCGCGCTGGTGCTGTCGCCGGCCTCGATGGAGGAGGGCGAGAAGGTCGCCGCGCGCGTGCTGCACGCGGTGCGCAACCTGCCCATCCCCATCGGCAAGGACGCCAGGGCCGAGACCGTGACGCTGTCGATCGGGGTGGCCCGGGCCGACCCGGGCCCGGGCACGCGCGACTACAAGGTGCTCGCCGAGCGGCTGATCGCCGAAGCCGACGCCTCGCTGTACCGCGCCAAGAGCGCCGGCCGCAACCGCATGGCCACCTCGCCCAACGTCGTCTCC
>Ga0134125_10004816_pt1 | contig 15392 bp, 13 predicted proteins | sample KB31751_FD_96464 | JGI IMG/M metagenome (GOLD analysis project Ga0134125, IMG submission 96464) | Terrestrial soil microbial communities with excess Nitrogen fertilizer from Kellogg Biological Station, Michigan, USA - KB3-175-1 | ecosystem: Environmental > Terrestrial > Soil > Unclassified ... | reverse complement strand
TTTACATCATTTGGATTGTGCAAATCTCCATTCGTTTCCCATTCGAAGGTAGGCGCAGAAATCAATGTTCGTTTGCCTTCTGTCGTCCATGGATTTTTTAACCGGGCAATAAAAATATCCTGTTCACCATTTACATTTCCCTTCCATCCGCTCCAGATAACATACACCTTTCCTTTGTTTTCAAACACACTTGCATCAATGGCCCATTTATTTTGCGGCAGGTTTAATTCTCCTTTCATCTCCCATGTTCCCTGCAAAGGATCTTGCGATGCATTCTCCAAAACATAAATTCTGTGTGTGAAATTATTACCGCTGTCAGCTGCAAAATAAGCGTACCATTTACCTTGTAAAAAATGAATTTCAGGCGCCCATATCTCTTTGGAATATGGCCCTTTCTGAGGCGGATTCCATACCACTTTTTTTTCTCCATCCTTTAGGTCCCCCATGTTCTTTGTTTTCCATAAAGTGAGATTTTTTGCCGTCGTGTTCGTGTAGTAATAATATCCATCATGATAAGTAACCCATGGATCTGCACCGGACGGAAGCAAAGGATTGGTGAACGTTTGCTGTGCTGAAATGCCACTTGCAGCGAAAGAACAAATAATAAGAAAAATGATTTTACGCATTCAAGAGTCAATTTTTTAAACCCCCGACGTTATTTAACGGTAGAAAAATTATACAAACTAAACGTTTTATAAACCTGTCCCGGCTTCAAAACAGTTGATGGATAAGAAGGTTCATTTGGAGAATCAGGAAAATGCTGTGTTTCCATTGCAAATGCTGTCCTGTAAACATCCTTACTTCCGTCACCAAAAGTATTTTTAGACGCCATAAAATTGCCACTGTAAAATTGCAATCCCGGCTCCTGTGTGTAGATATTCATTACGATTCCTGATTTATCGCCTGTAACGGTTGCTGCATGATTCAATCCATCGAACTTGGTTCCATTTAAAACAAAATTATGGTCGTAACCTTTGCCATTTTTTAATTGTTGATTATCATCATTGATGCGTGCACCGATAGTTGTCGGAGTTGTAAAATCGAAAGGTGTTCCTTTAACTGCAGCGATAGGCCCTAATGGAATCCAACCTGAATCTATAGGATTATATTTATCAGCATAAATCTGCACGGTATGGTTTAAGATGGTGCCACTTCCTTCTCCATTCAGATTGAAATAAGCGTGATTCGTCAGATTAACAACCGTTGTTTTATCAGTTGTTGCTTCATATTCACATTTCAAACTATTATCTCCCGTTAGCGAATAAGTCACTTTTACATTCAGGTTTCCCGGAAAACCTTCTTCTCCATCTTTTGACAAATAAGTAAACTGAATGGTGGAATCATTTAATTTATTGGCGTCCCAAACTACATCCTGGAAACCTTTTTTGCCGCCATGCAATGTGTTGACGCCATTGTTTATGGATAGCTGGTATTGCTTGCCATCTAATGTAAATTTTCCTCTTGCAATGCGGTTTCCATAACGCCCGATGGTACCACCATAATAGGGTTCCGTAGATTTTTGATAACCTTCAACACTGTTGAAACCCACAACGACATCTGTCATTTTTCCATTTTTGTCAGGCACGACAAGACTCACAATGCGGCCTCCATAATTGGTAAATGCCGCTTCCATTCCATTGTGGTTTTTCAAAACATACAAATCGGTTTTTTTGCCATCAATCGTCGTTTCAAAATTCTTTTTATCAGGGATAAAATGATTGCTTGTTGTATCAGCGGCAGCAACATTTGAATTGGTTGAAGTGGAATCTGTCTTTGTTTCCTTTGATGAGTTGGAACCATTGCAGGAAGCGAGGGATCCAATAGCAAACGCGGAGAATATAATTGCCATTTTTTTCATTTTCGTATTGTTTAATTTTTTTTAAATGAATTATTATTTAGAATAAGTTTTCAGTAAACTTACAAATAATGCCGGTTTTTGTTTTCTAATTCATCGCCGTTCTTGTTTCACAAAAATATTTTCAAAAAAAGAGTTGGCAAGAAGGTTAAGAAGAACTCAAATAAGTTTGGCGGTAAACTTACAAATAATCCTCATTTCTATCTCTGTAAAAGCTCCTCCAGCCTTGCATAAATCTCGATCATCGCTGCCTGGTCAATCAATCTCTTTCTTTTTCCTTTTTTTCCAATCAACCCATTTTCTCTTTCTTCATTCCAAATTCGATTTGCATCGTCGATAAAATAATCAATGTGCTTTCTATTTTTATCAATTTTATACAAAGCAATTTCGCCTCTTAACAATACAGCATTAAACCAATAATTCGCTGGCAATTTGTTGTTTCTGTAGAAATATCTTTCTGCAGCGGTAGCGATCCGTTGCGCTTCTTTCAAATACTTTTTATCTTTTGTTAGGGTAAATAACAACACATTCGATTGAAGCATCGTGCCAGTGTTATAAGTATAAATTGCAGAATCGATTTTTAAAGAAGGGATTTTTATGTTATCATAGTACAATCCATCAGGAGCTTGCAGATGAGCATTTACCCAATTATATAAAAGCAAGGCAGTATCCAGATAATTTTGTTGATGAGTAACTTTATAAAGTTGCAGCGCGACCAGGACACCTGGGCCGTTTGAACAGGTATTTTTAGAATTTTTTGTGTCTTCTATCCAGTAAATTCCTCCACCGGATAAAGTATCAAACCCGGTCATCATAAAACGATAAATCTCTTTTGCAATCTGTAAATAGTTTTCATTTTTTGTCCGGTTATAAGCATCAAGACAAGCGATGGCAATCCACTGATTATCGTCATAAAAGCGCGAATCTTTTTCTTCTTTTGTTACATAAGCCTGGTAAGCAGGAACTGGTGGAATGTTACTATAATATTGAACAATCGCTTTCATTACCGGTGACAAATAATCTTTTGAGGGTTGCAAAGTTTCCTCTTCATTAGCGGCTTGTATCAAAGCGCATAAAGGCCATAAATAAGAATGTTTTTTTTCGCCTGTTCGCACGTGATTCGTTTCATAATATAGCCCATTTGCTGAATCGTAAAAATATGTATAGATATTTTTATTGAGGGTGTCGATTCTGTCTTTGTAAAAATCAGATTGCGCCTTTACTACATTAGTAAAAGCAATCAAGAAGCAAATTGTAAAAAATATTTTTGTTGTCTGATTGTATTTAATCAAAATATATTTTTCTGGTATTTTCTATAATCTCACACCATTATAAGATCCTCGTAAGTTTCAAATTTAAAAGAAGCAAAAATCTATTTAAAAAATTAATTTAAGCAAATTACTTGATTGTTGCTGTTGCACCAAACTTAGTTACAGAATAGATGAGCAACAAGAGGAAAGAAAGCCAATCTGTTTCTATCCAAAAAAAAATCATATTCGCAAAAAGGCGCACTGCATGAGCAAAAAAGAGAAATTATTGTCACGATTACTTTCGGGAAATGCGGATGCAAATTTTATTATAGATGATTTGGTAAATATTCTTATGAGAATAGGTTTTGAAGAAGAAAGACAGGCGGAAGCCATAGAATATTTTCTATTCAGGGAGTACAAGGAATTATTAATTTACAAAAAACCAAAGATGGCAAGGCTAAAAGCTATCAGGTAAAGCAGGTAAGAGAATTTTTAGTAACTTATCAATTAATAAAACATGAAGAATAAATATGAAATAATCATTTATTGGAGCGAAACAGATAAAGTATTCGTTGCAGAGATGCCAGAGTTAAAAGGATGCATAGCTCATGGTGAAACACAAAATGAAGCTTTAAACGAAATTAATAATTTAGCAGAAGAGTGGTTAAATATGGCCAATCAAAAAGGATGGCAAATACCGGAACCGAAAGGAAGATTAATCTATGCGTAGGATCATCCCAACATCTCCGAAAGTTAAAACTCGCAACTTACTTATTCAATTTTACATCCAGTAATTTCATAAAATAGCCTCCTACTACGCTCCTTGCCTGGAAACCAACTTGCTTTCCGTTGGTTGTTTCATACCAATCGCTCATGGGAACACGTGTGGGCGTTTCCTGTGTATATTTAAAAACAGGATCTATCAGTGCTTCAAAATTTTGCTGATTATTTGCAAGGGTTGCAGTCCACGTGATCCAATCACTCTTTGTATAAGTTTTGCGGCTGTCCAATGGCAATCCAAATTCTTTTTGTTTGGTGAGATAAAATTTTATCTCTTTTTCATAAACTTCTTTTGGAAATAAATTCAGATCTAAAACTTTATCCCAAACCATATTATACTTCTGGCTCCAACTATCAGTTTTATCAAAAGTTAAAGCAAAATGGTCGCCTAAGTCATCATAAGCGATCCATCGTTTCGCCATATTTTTTGCTGTATCCGTATAAGTTTCTACAACATCATTTTTCCCCACCATTTTCGCCAGCATTCCATAACAACCAATTGCCTCAATTGCTTTTATAGAAAGATTCGCATTTCGTGCAAGATGTCCGGCAAAATCATCTGTTGATAGTTGGCTCACCGGATCAAAACCTTCTTTTACCAGATAATTTGTCCAGGTGGTCAATGTCTGCCAATGCTTCTTTGCAAAATCCGCATTCCCTTCTGCTTTAGCAATTGCGGCGGTAAGTATCACCATATTTCCTGATTCTTCTACCGGCATTCCTTCACCATAAGTTTGTCCGTTAGCAATCGGATAAGTTCCCAAATCATGCGCTGCAAAAGGATGTTTCCATTGACCGGTTTCACTATAATAAAAAATTCCGTTCAGCATTCCCTTTAACAGTTCCGGATTGTAACACAGATACAATGGCGAGGATGGATAAGTTACATCAACCGTATTGATGGAGCCGTTACTGAAATTTTCTTTTGATAAAAACAAAATTTCTCGCTGGGGGCTTTGCAATAATTTATGAGCAGCGATGCTTTGACGATAAGCAAGGACGCAAAGATTGGCGTAAGTTTCGCCACCCGCATTTACCAAATCATTATACATTTTTTTATTCCAGTCATCACATTTTTGCATAACGCTTTTATATTCTGTTGCTGCTTTTGATAGTTGATTTTCAATTGTCTCTTTGCCACTCTTATTCCACCAGGGGCGCAGGTTCTGATGAAAATACTGAATAGAATAAATATCGTCGTAGCCCAATAAAAAGTACGTCTCTTTCGCTTCTGCCCCTACTTTTCCTATATTAATAGAAGTATTTAAAACCAAATTTTTACCGGTAGTAATGTTTGTGTTTTGTTTATTTGAAACAAAAGCGGGAATCGCCTGTGATGCAGTGCTGATGTATTCTACAGCTTTTTCAGAAGAAGGAGTGGCGACATACATATATCCCCAGTCGATACGAACGTCATCTCCTTTTTTTTGCAAAACCGGTTGTGCCGTAGTGCCGGCTTTTAATATGTTTAGTGAAGAAGAATTGTATTTTTTTGCAACTACTTCCTCTGCCGGGCTATTCACGGCGATATCGGTGGAAGCCCCAAAATAAACCTGAACATTATGAGTTTTGTTATCGCTGGCTTTTACAGAATAAGTAACGTAAGAAACGGGGCGGGACAAAAGGTCCAGATCTTTTATTAATAACGGTGAAGTGAATGTAACCGTAGCATCTACTGGGCCGCAGGCAAAATTATAAATAGTTTGCGTTGCATTCATCACCACACTTTTTTGTTTCGCTTCGATAATGTTTGCATTCGTTTTGATCTCTGGTTCATTTACAATTCCTGCATCTAAAAAAGCGCCACCGGCTGTGTTGACAATATGAATCGCTAATATATTTTTTCCTTTTTTCAGGTTTGCGTTGTTCAAAGGAATATACTCATATTTATGGGTCCAGCCGATATGCTGGTACACTTCCGTACCATTCAAATAGACTTCAATATTATCGTCGTGCATCAACTTCAGGAAAAGCTTATTAAAATCCGTTTTATTTAAATCAAACGTTCTTCTCATCCACAAATCAGCACTATTCCATAAAGTGCCCGCGCTTTTCTGATTACTGCTAAATGGCGCTTTCCCATTTTTCCAATTTGTTTCATTGTACGAAAGATTCTGCCATCCTTCTGTTGGTTTTGTTTCTGTATAACTCACAGAATAAGTTTTCTCATCACTTGTTGGAAGAATGCTCTCAGATATTTTACCTTCTTTGCCAATTACCCGGTACGTTTTTCCATCTACTTTTATCATTCCAATCATCGGCTGATCAGCGCCAGTCCAGTGTTTTGTAGGAGCAGCATTTAAAGTGTCGGACATCGACCAGATGCTAAAATACGGATCGTGTGTAATGAGCGGATAAGCAGGTGCTTTATGAACCTGCGCGAAGGAAAAGGAGGAAAATAAAACAAAAATGTAAACGGTTATAAGGCGATAAATTTTCATCATGTGGTTACTTTATTCGTATTTTAAGGAGCCTTTTTGCAAATTAAAATTCCCGGTTATTTATTCATTTACTATTCAAGAATATTTCTTTTGACTTATTGGAAAGACAAAAACTTACTTTACTTTTTGTGTCTGCTTCACGCCTGTTAGCGATTTTATTAGTTCAATTTCTTTTTCACTATACGGCGTTCCATCTTTTCGGAAAATATCATGAAACCAAACTTTTGGTTGCTCGCCATTTGGCATTGGCGTATCCCATGCGTAGATGGTATTTGTTTTGCCTGATACCAATCCCCAATTGATAGCGCCGACATGATTTTTTTTCAGCAAAGGCATGATGCTAGCAAACAAACTTCCTCTTGTGCGCGCCATATATTCGGTACAAATAAGTGGCCTGCCATAAGGTTTTAAAGAATCAATGACTTTTGCATGTTCCGGTTCTTTGTCGTAATTGTGATAAGTGATCACGTCTGAATTTGCGAGTTGATAGACATTTAAATCAACCAGTTTTGGATTCCAAAGGCCTGCAGATAATGGCTGATCAGGATTAATTTCACGAGCCCAGGTAAATGCTTTTTGTAGAAGATCCATACTCTTATTTCCGTAATCAGAATTGCCGGGTTCATTATACAGATCCCAAAGCAATATTCTTTTGTCATGTTTAAAGGTAGTCAGAATGTCTTTTACATATTTCTCCAAAGTATCGCCCAACAAAGGTTCTGCATGATATAAAGTGCCCGGATCACGAAGCCATCCTGAATTGTGTATTCCTGTTTTTGGAGCCGGTTGCTTTCCTGCATGATAAGTATCATTCCAGCAATCGTCAAAAATGACGAATATGGTTCCGATATGATGTTTATTTGCAATGGTAAGATATTCTTTAATCCTGTTTTTAAACCCGGACGGATCTTCCTGCCAGGCAACATGATGAAGAAAAACGCGCATGGCATTAAAGCCGATCCCTTGTGCATAACCCAATTCCCTGTCGATGGTTTTTGGATCAAAAGTGGCCGCCTGCCACATTTCCAGTTGATTGATAGCAGTACTCGGAATGAAATTACTTCCGCGAAGCCAGCCTTTTGTAGCGTACCATTTATTAGCTTCGGTTTTGCTCCAGACTGATCTTTCTTTCTGAGCATAAACGTTTCCATTGCTCAGCAGCGTTGCGGCAAATAAAATAAAAAACAATTTTCTCATGATCGTAAAATTTCGAGTTTAATATTCAATAATCAATATTCAAGTTTTAATATTCACCATTCACCTCTCACCACTCACTATTTCACCACCGGAAAAGCAGATATTCTTAGCCTTGCTGCTCCCATCGGTATTAATTCTATGGTTTCTTCCTTTGTATGAACCGCCACCGGGCTTTCAGGCAAAACGCCACATAAACCATATTGATCCACCGTCCATTGAGGAATCAATTTTCCTTTTGCTTTTATCATAATTGGTACATCTTTTTGGTCAAAAGGGAAATTACTTTCCGGCCACGGTTTTTTAATAATTTCAAATTGTTTTGATAACGGTTTATCATTTAAAGCCAACCCATAATTCCACATGCTGGCTGGATAAATATTGTAGGCCGGCCATTTGGATTGATCAGCATCCGCCTGCCATTTTGAATCACCGATTGCCGATTCTTTGCTATCTACTTTTTGATAGTATTCATCAATTTTTAAAGAAAAAGTAAGTGGGCCATAATTCACACTTACGCTGTTTTTATTTTCTGTCCACAATTTCAAATTTAATTTCATTGGCAATGTCAATTCTACCACGTCGCCCTGTTTCCATTTGTTTTCCAGCCTGATATAAGAACTTGCTGAAGGTTCTACCTGCACTGCTTTTCCATTAACAGTTACTGTGGCATCATCACACCATCGCGGAACACGCAGGTACAAGGGGAAAGTTACCGGTGAAGAAGTATTTACTTCTATTTTTATATTTTCATCAAAAGGATAATGAGTGGTTTGTTTTAGCCTAACGGTTTTGCCTTTTACATCTCCAATTTTTGCTGTTACTTCACTGCTATTGTACATGATCGCGGCAATTCCATTATCCGGAGTAGCCATCCATAAATGTTCTTCGTAATAAGGCCAGCCTTGCGAATGATTGTGCTGGCAACAGCGGCTGCTGAAAGGATTCATGGTTAAAAAAGGACCGGAGTTTTCTATGCCCGGAGAATGATTTTTACTATCGCTTATTACCATATTGGGAGCGGTGAGGTAACGCAATCCTCTAAAGTCCGGCATTACCGCAGCAGGATAAGTATTGAAAGCAACATTTTCACAATTGTCGGCCCACATCGGATCGCCGGTGATGCCGCTCAGGATTTCATCACTGGCCATTTGCTCTACCATACCACAAGTTTCCACTGCCTGCCGCGGATCAGTATAGCCTTTTCTCGCATCTTCATCTGCACCAAACATGCCGCCCGGAACTTGTCCATAAATGTTTCGTACCAAATGAAAATCATTGTAGGTGGCGTTCAATAAACTGCTGTCTTTCGACTGCATATAGTATGTCGCCGGCTCTCTGAAACTTTGCGCTATATTGACGTTATGCCAGTTCGGTAAATTGTTTTTTTGATCCCAATCAGCGGTATTTCTGAAGATTTTAGTCCCCAGGTCAAGCAACGATTTTTCTCCCGTATGATCATACAACCAATAAATGCTGTAGAGATTATCCCCCCCACGACTGTTTTCCCAGTAAGTTTTTAAGAGAATACTATCCGGAACTGTCGATTGCCAATGAAAATATTTACTCATGAACGGAATCACGCGTGGATCGTTACTGTATTCATAATAAGACTGCAGGCAAAAAAGCATGATCATATTCGGCCACAAATCCGGAACTTTTACAATTTGATTTTTTTTATTTCTTACTACTTCTCCCGGTCCAAAGTAACCATCAGCACGCTGGCTTTGAAATACTTTTTCAAGCCACGATTTTGTTTCTTTGATAATAGATTGATCATTCAGAATATAACCCATATCTCCGTAACCTTTCAACCAGTAAGGCACTTCTTCCCAGCCATGATCGCCTTTGCCCGTTCCGCTATACCACGCATTGTTTTTCTTTTCAAGCCATGCGCTTATTTCGCCAAGCTTTCCTGTTAATCCATCTCTTTGCAATTGCAGGTATTTTAATATCCATCCTTCCGGTTTGATATCGCCGACGGGAAGTTTTATAAAGACCAAAGGTTGCAAAGGCTTTTTATTACTGACATAATATGAATTGGTAACGCTTGTGGATGGCCGTTCAACGACAGTTGCCTTTAAATCCCTCTGAGCATTTGCATTTTTAAAACACAATAATGAACTGAATGAAATTGCAGTAAACCAACAAATATTCAACATTCTTATTTTCATCGTTCTAAGGCTTTTGGTTTCTTCAAATTTACTCAATATGAAAAGAAATAACAGTTAAATCTGTAAGGTTTTCAAAACCCTGGTCCATCTACTCAACAGGTTGTACTTGATACATTTTTTCATTCACTTCTTTTAATTTTTCAACAGGCATCTTCATCACTTTCCGGTCGTTAGTCATAAAACCATTTACTTCGCCTTCCACATCTGTTGTTTGGGTATAAACTGCCGCTGATAAACCGGCTTTAATTAGTTCTTCCAGTTTATCAGTTAATGAGTTATATCTCTTAAATAAACTATCGTTGCTTTTAAAACTCTGGTAACCCCAGCTTTTTTCCTGTTAATAGAATGTCGCAGAATGACATTTCAAATAATGGTGTGAAGGAAATCATAATAAAGATTTCAATACTTTTCTATTATCCATGCCGCTGCAATCTTATGAAAATAAGAAAGTAAATTCGTCAAAAGAACAGTCACTGCTCTAATTAAAAAATAGAAACATGCTGCCGTTAATTTTATTAATAGATGATGAAGAGGAAATTTTGAATTTTCTGCAACGAACGCTAAGCAATAAATACAATATTTTAAAAGCAGAAAGCGCCGCTGCCGGATTGGAAATTTTACAAAATGAAGCAGTTCAATTAATTGTTTGCGATGTAATGATGCCGGAAATGGATGGCTTTGAATTTTGTAAGATTGTAAAATCCGATTTCGACCACAGCCATATTCCGGTTATTCTGCTTACTGCAAAAAATACCATCCAGTCGAAAGTACAAGGACTGGAAATGGGTGCAGAAGCGTATATTGAAAAGCCATTTTCTAAAGAATATTTACTGGCTCAAATTGCGAGCCTGTTGGCAAACAGAAATATGATCAGGGAACATTTTGCCGGATCTCCCCTGGTGCATTTGAAAAGCATTGCACATTCTCGGTCTGATGAGCGCTTCCTTGAAGATTTGAATGAGATGATTTCAGAAAAGATAGAAGATACCGAACTGGATGTGGAGAAACGAGCCGGACTGATGAATATGAGCAGGGTAACACTTTACCGAAAAATCAAAGCTATTTCCAACCTTTCGCCGCTCGAACTCATCAATATCATCCGGCTTAAAAAAGCAGCAGAATTACTTGCCAAAGGAGATCATAAAATGTATGAAATATCAGCGATTGTTGGCTATAGTTCGCAAAGCAATTTTGCAAGGAATTTTCAGAAACAATTCAATATGACACCGACAGAATATATGCACTCAATGCATGATAAAAGAAAAACTCAATTGCAGCAAACAAAGGAATAATACAAATTCCGCTTTCCATTTTTAAAAAAGAGTTTAAAAAAAATCCTTCTCATGTAGCATGAGAAGGATTTTTTAAAATAAAACGGTTTTATTTATTTTAATTCTTTGATTAGCTTTTCATTCAGCAAAACATAATCGCTGTTGTTCGCTTCTTTAGCAAGTTGCATTGATTGATTTGCTGAAGCAAGAGCGCCTTTTTTATCACCCATATCTTTTTGAATTTTTGCTTTATAATATACCATAAAGAAAGGTGGCTTGCCGCTTTGATTAATCGCTTCATTCACCATTTCCAGCGCTTTACTTTTATTGTTGTCATATTCATTATAAAACTGCGCTGCCTGCCAGTAGGGCTTTTTATCAGAAGAAAGAGCACTCTCTATCTGAGCCCTTATTTTATCTTTGATATTTGCCTTTATCGGCACATTTACCATCACATTATCCCACATCAACGAGAGGTCACAGCTCTCGGGTTTGATGTTGGTAAACTGCATGGTAAAGGTTTCAATTTTATTTGATGTTTTAGTTGACTTTACATTTTCCCTAAAAACATCATCGCTTTGCTGGTAACCGGAAACACCGGAATTATTAAAACCTTTGTTGAGAACAATTGTCCATTCGCCATTCTTGTGAGGAATTGTATAAATCGCATAACTTCCTGTATCCACATGGTGACCTAGAATTTCTACCGGATCATTAAACTTTATTTTCGTTGCTGCATTTGCTCCCGTTCGCCATAAAGAATCATAAAGAACTACGGTTCCAAAAACGTTTCTTCCTTTTAAAGAAGGCCTGCTGTAAGTGAGTTCTACAGATGAAAGGCCAAAATCCTGGCGGATAAATTCTGTGGGTGAAGGCGCAGGCATGCGCAGCTGTGAAAAGGCAGAAATCGTTAAAAAAGCAGACAATAGAAATGTAATTGATAATTTTTTCATGATAATTAATTTGGTGAAAGATGAAGTTAATCAAAATAAATCTTTACCGTCTGATAAAGTAACCGGTTTTGCATGTATTGGGTTTGGACACTTACTTTTTCGCTATAGCCTTCCAGTCCGAACAAACCAGCCGCATTTCCTTTATTGATCGCTATTTCAAGATAATTTGCCGAATTAAACAAAGCCAGTTTTTCGCTCTCATGCACATCCGCATAACTCTCACTTATCTTTTCAATAATTTCATCACGTTTGAAAACAATTTTAAAACTCCTGCCTCGCCTTTGCTCTTCAAATTCTTCTTTGGTGATATTAATAATTACATTTTCAAAATTATCAATAAAGATAATTTGACCTTCCATATATTTTTCACGAAGCAACGGCCGTAAAGGATTTTTTACTTCTATCGAAACTTCCGGATCTCCACATTCTTCCAGGGTTTTCCCATCGAGGATATTTTGATAAGCTTTTGCAAAAATTTTTGAACAATACAACGTGTTCTTTTGTTCGGAAGGATCTAAAGAAAGCGCGACCATTTTCTGCGGAGTTTCTTCCAGGATCATGGTGATCAAACCATTATCAGCACACCCGATATATTGATCGTTATGTTCTATAAATAACAAATGCTCCGGTCTTTTATCAAAAAGATTTACGAGTACAATGTGAAAAGTTTTTGGAGGAAAATTTTTGATGGCATTACGGCAAACATAAGCGGCTTGTGGATAATTGAATGGTGATAATTCGTGCGAAATGTCCACGATCTTAAACTCAGGATTTACCTGTAATAATTGTCCTTTCACAGCTCCTGTCAAAAAATCCTGTCGCCCGATATCCGATGTAAGTGTTATTAAAGCCATTCAAAAATTTGATTCTGATTTTTTAAAGGTAGCAAATGAACTTTTTTATTTCTAAAGAATTATTTGATCAGTTCTCCATTTTTAAAAAAGAATTTCCTCGTTAATTTATCCGTGAGCGAGGGGAAAAATTTGTTCATATACACGGTTTCCTTTCCTGTAAAAGTCAATATGAGCGTACGTTTCCTTTTTGATATTGCTTTAATAATATGTTGTGCACACTCTTCGGCAGTCATCAATTTTTCTTCTTTTAAAGGAGATTCTACCTGGGGCTTTGCATCTTTATTTAATGCTGCATTACGGATATTTGATTTGGTAAATCCGGGGCATACCCACATGACATTCACGCCCGTTTCCAACAGTTCTGTGCGCAAAGCTTCCAGCCATCCGTTTACTGCAAATTTACTTGCGCTGTATCCGCTCCTTCCGGGCAAACCTCTGTAACCAGCGACAGAAGACATTCCGACAATGGTTCCTTTATTTTTTAAAATTGAATCCAACGCAAATTTGGTACAATAAACGGTTCCCCAAAAATTAATATCCATCACTCTTCTCAATGTTTCGAGGGTTGTTTCCTGGAACATTCCGCGCATTGAAATTCCTGCATTATTGATCAAAATATCTATTCCATTAAATTTTTGAATAGTTGCTTCAATAAAATTTTTACAGTCTCCTTCTTTGCTGACATCGGCAACCATTGTAAATAACGATTTTCCGAAAAATTCATTTTCTAATGTCTCCAGTTTTTCAGCAGTACGGGCACAGGTTGAAACTTTTGCTCCTCTCTCCAAAAATTCTGCAACAAGCGCTTTTCCAATTCCATCAGTACCGCCGGTTACAACAACAACTTTATTTTCAAACATTCATTCGATTTTGGGCAAAAATAACAGAGAAGAAAGGAAAGAAAAATAAATTATTCAAGACAAATAATTAAGAAAAGAAAATATGCTTATTTGTTCGCTGACTGTAACAAAAATAAAAAAACCTCTGCTTTTACAGAGGCTTTAAAGTGATGTGGCTGGGACTCGCACCCAAGACCCTCCCGATTAAAAATCGGGATGCTCTTCCAACTGAACTACCGAAGTAAACTTTCAATGTATTTTCTTGATTTCATTTTTTTAATAAATAGTTCTCTTTTTTTTTGCTTCCTGCAATGTTTCAAATGACTCACTGTATTTTATTTCCCATGGAATCCCGGTTCATGTGAACCTGGAATGCCCAATATTGTGTTCATGAAGTCTTTTTTGTAGATCAGTGCAGGCGCCGATATAATATTTATGAGCTTTGCTGAAAATAAGATGTAGGTATATGGCATAAAAAATCTTTAAATTTCAATAAATAAAAAAACCTCTGCTTTGCAGAGGCTTTAAAGTGATTCGGCTGGGACTCGGACCCAGGACCCCATCATTAAAAGTGATGTGCTCTACCAACTGAGCTACCGAATCATATATTTAAATCATCTTAAACACCAGTAAAAAATTATCTCCTTTTATACCGGCTTTTTTTAAAGGAGTGCAAAAATAAGTGAAAAATTATTTGAACCAAAACTTTTAAAGAATAAACTTTCCCTGTTGCCTTGAAGCCCTTTTCAGTTGCGGAATCCAGCAAGAAAATAAATATTTCCCTTTCCTCCTTTAACATCTTTCTCCTGACACTCAAAAATCTAAAATCATTGCATGCTTTTTGATGCTTGATTGGTATGTCTAAAATTCTAATTCTTGACGATGATCTTGACCTTCTGGCGGTTGTTAAGTCTCTCCTTAGGAAGAAGGGATTTGAGGTCTTTGCGTACTCCGATTGGCGTAAGGCGTGGGAAGCAGTGAGGACTTATAAACCACAATTAATCCTGCTTGATGTTTTTCTTTCAGGCATCGATGGACTGGATATTTGCAAAAAATTGAAATCATCCATTTTTACCCGGAATATCCCGGTAATCATGTTTTCCTCTTATCCCAATATTGCAGAAACGGCTATTTATGAATATGGCGCAGATGATTTTATGCCTAAGCCGTTTGAAGTAAATGACATGGTTAAAAGGATTCATCATCTTTTAGCAAAAACGCATGCTTCAGCGTAAACATTTTCCCACTAACTCATTTCCTTCAATAACAAGTTTTCAATTGTACTGCATGGAACGAAGAATGGCTTGTGAGTTATAGTAAGATTTAGAACCTGGCCAGTTACCGAATAAGTTCCTTTTATGGTGTTGCCATAAACGGTAATTCCAAAATCGCCTGAAGTTTCATCGCCATTAAAGGTTCCATGATAATTTTCTATGGCAGCTTTTGCTTTCGCAATAACGACGCTTACCGGTTGTTGAAAAGGTATACTAAAATTGCAATCTGACATATGTTATTTTGATTAGGTGTGTGGAATTTGATGGGGAAAACCGTACCCAAATTTGTGAGATAAAGATTGTACTTTATTTTTAAAAATATTTTTTGTTTTTAAATTTTTAATAGATCATTTTATCTTTTTTCTCTTTCCATGTGTGAAAAACATGTTTTGCGTTTTCGCTTTGCAAATTTATCAAAGGAATTTTTCTTTCTTCCATTTTTGCATTTATTTCATCATAGATCATCGAATCATCAAAGCCGATTTCCGCTGCATCATTTCTGGTATT
>Ga0134125_10004815_pt1 | contig 15392 bp, 15 predicted proteins | sample KB31751_FD_96464 | JGI IMG/M metagenome (GOLD analysis project Ga0134125, IMG submission 96464) | Terrestrial soil microbial communities with excess Nitrogen fertilizer from Kellogg Biological Station, Michigan, USA - KB3-175-1 | ecosystem: Environmental > Terrestrial > Soil > Unclassified ... | reverse complement strand
CTTTGATGCCGCCCGTGAGCGATTTGAAGAAGCTCTGCGGCTTACCCCGGACAATCCCGTTATATGGTTCCGGCTGGCCCAATCGCTGCAAGGCATGCAGCGGCTTGATCCCGCGCGGCTTTACTATAGGAAATATCTTGAAGCCCAGCCCAAGGGAAAGTTCGCAAAGGACGCCAAAAAAGCGATTTCGCAGATCGAATGGCAGATTGGAAAATAAGGCTATTCCTTCCGCAGAAAAGCTCCCGAACTCGCGTCCACCAGCACCGTAAGTTTGCCGATGGAATCGCTGCCGTAAATCACGTGCCAGCGCAGCTGGCTCGACTGCCCATCGAAATCCAGCAGGTATCCCACATTCGTCTTGGGATCTTTCTCCAGCAATTTCTTGCCGCCATGTTCCTGCGCCACTTCAAACGCCTTGTCCGTGTCTACCTTCAGGAAGTTCAGGTCAAAGGGTCGGGACAATCTGTTTGCCGGATTGTACGTATCTTCCACGCCATGATTCACGCCCTTGGGCGTCTCTTCTGTGGCCACGCCGGACCAGGTAAAAGGCTCCGACTTTTGCCGCCCCGCGGAAGCAAACAGCGCGCGCCAGAAATTCGCTTTGCCATCGTGCCCGTTGCTGCCTTTCAGGTTGGTCGATTCCAGGCGCACCGGCAGTGCGTCTGCTGACCATCCTCGCGCCGGCGCCAGCATTTTCTGCAGCGCAAAGCGTCCTGTTTCCATCTGCGTCGTTGCCGCTTGTTCCGTGTTGCCGGCCGGGGCTTTCGTTGGCTCGGAATCACAGCCCAGGCACAGTGCAGCCAGGGCCAGAATGATGGTTAAACCAGTTTTTTTGATGAATGTCATTGTTTGTCTGATGTGGATCAGAGTCACCTCATTCTAGACGGAGCAGCCGCAGGAATGGATGTACGAAGGTGCATGTATCCGGAGAGTATCTGGATTGTTACCCAGCCGCGCGGTTCGGCGTTGCGCCGTTATTCGCTCGGCATTCCCGCTTTGCGCGCCTGCTCCTGCAGGGCGTCCACCTTTTGCTGCGCGGCCTCCAGCGCCTGCTTCTTGCCATTGATCTCGTCCTGCTGTTTGCGGGTATCCTCTGCGAATTTCGCCTGGTCGCGTAGCATGGTGCCTGCATCGCCATAAAAAGCCGCTGCCCGCAGGCGCGCTTCGCGTTGCGCGATATCCAGCTCGCGCTGTAAAGTGGCAACCTCTTTTTTCTCGCTCTCGATCTGCTTCTTTAACTCATCGTTCCTTTGTTTCTGCGCGTCCGCCGCATCTTTCTTCGCGTCCTTCTGGTCCGCATCTTTGGCGTCCGCGTTCTTGTCGTTGTTTTTTCCGGCCGCCTCGGCCTCGCTGCCGGCGGAAGGCGCTGAGCTGTGCGGCATGCTGTCGTCATCCAGTTTTACCGTACTCGAACTGGCGTGCTTCTTCGCGCGATTCGCGCGCGCCACATCGCCCAAAGACTGCTGGGCGGATGCCTGCTGGACATGAACTGTCGCGCCGAACAGACACACTGCAAATATCAGCAGAAACTTTTTCATAAAAGCATTCACCATTGGATCGTTCTTTCCTATTATTCTACAGCTCCGGCTCAAACGATTCTCCTGCTTTCCATAGGCGGAAACGATAGGGTAAACGCCGTACCGGACTTTAGTTTATGTCGCTTCGCTCCAAACCGCCGAAGGGCTTGGCGCTGATAGAGATCCTTCTGCTCCTAAATCAGCCGGCTCGGCACGCAAGCCGGCCTCGCCGCCAATCGCGCTTGTTTAAACCTGCTTCGCTCCAAAACCGCCAACGAGCATTCACACTAAACTGTGATCAGCTTCTGTTGCAGGCAGCTCGCCGCGTGCTCACTACTCGATTCACTGTTCTGATCCGTGTAAATCAGTGTTAATCCGCGTCATCAACGGTAGGTGTCAATCGCAAGAACTCTTAGTGGAGCTTTCCCAGCCCTGAGATATTCACATACCACTGCACCAGCGCTGTCCCCCAGAAGGCCGCAATCAGCGCCGCCGTCCCCAAAAACACGCCAAAGGGAATCTCAAAGTTCCTGTAGATCAGGATGGCGGAATTCCATGCCCGGCTGCGTGACAGGCTGGCCGCTTCAGCGCGATGCGTTCTGCGCCGCCGCACCAGGCGCTTCACCCATACCCACAGGATCAGGAACACGCCAAAGAGGCTGCCTATTAACGATCCCAGCAGCAACACCAGCAGCGTAAGCTTTACGCCCAGAAACGCCCCGATCAGCGCCATCAGCTTCACGTCGCCTCGCCCCATGCCTTCCACGCCGCGCACCGCTTCATACAGCAGCGCCACGCCCCATATAAAGGCCGACCCCAACACTGCGCCCGCAATCGAATTGATCAGTGAAAGAATGCGCCAGTTATCGACCGATGGAAGAAAGTAATGCGCCGGCCCTTCCAGCGGCACCAGCAGACTATAAATCACGCCTGCCACCATTCCCGGTTTCGTCAGCAGGTCTGGCAGCAGCTTGGTTTCAGCATCGGTAAAAATCAGCCCAATCAGTAGAAAGCACAGCACGCACATTTTTGCGGCAATCAGGAACTCGTTCGGCCTTACATCAAATGCCCGCTGCCGATAAATCAGGCGGACCATTGCCGGCGCACTGAGATAAGAAAGAGCAAAAAGCGCGCCCGTCAGCAATTCCACTCCCACGTAGCGCGCTGAAATAGGAGCTTTGCACTTGCGGCACTTGCCGCGCAGAATCAGCCAACTCAGCACTGGAATGTTGTCGTATCCGGCAATCGGCGCTTCACACGCCGGACACGCCGATCGCGGGCTCACCACGGAAATCTCCCGCGGCATGCGATAGATGCACACGTTCAAAAAGCTGCCAAAGACCAGCCCAAACAGAAAAAACGCCGCGGCAAGAAAATAAACGCTTCCGGCTGGATCAAAAATATTCAGGATGGGCTCCGCTTTGATTGTGGCTTCAGAGGAAGATTATATGGAAGGTTTGGCAAATGGGCAGGTAACAGAAGTTGGACAATCAGTAATTTGGTAATTTGGTTAAAGGAGGCGGAGCGTCGAGACTGGTTCATTCACCGACTTACCCAATCTTTCAGTGTTCATCCGGAATCCGCAGGATGTGTCCTGGCAATGACGGAACTTTCGGATTCGTGGGCGGCAGGTCTCCAGTCCAGTTAATTTGCTTGCGATTCGCCAGGCGCATCTCCGCATCCACTTGTTTCCAGCCAGCGCCATTCTGCTCACGGATTGCCACGTTGAAGCCCATCTGGTTCGGGTCGTGCTCGGCTTCGCTCCACTCATGCAATGAAGCTTCCAGGTCTTCCGCAATCGCCTCATGCGGCAGCAGGCACAGCACCCACTGGTTACGCGCGTTTTGCGCATAAGCGCCATTGCTCACGCCGGGGACGGCATTGATCACCTTTGCGCCATGCTCTTTTGCCACTTTCACTGTCTCGTCGCGCGAGCCATGGTCCACTACGATCACCTCGTCGCAGGGTCGTAGTGAATCCAGGGCGCGTCCGATTGAACGCGCATTGTCACACGTGTGGATCAAGGCGCTTATTTTGGTTTTAGCCATTCAGTGTTTTTGCCTTCAGGATCTTGCCATTCACAGGTTAGATGCCGAATTCGCATCCAGCGGGTCTGGAAATCTCAAAGCCACGCGCTCGAGTTGAGCCGGACCAACTCCATTGATGAACCTAAAAGCACTTTAGCATTAAAGTAAACTTCCAGCTCATCATCCCGACGTCCGTTAAGCGAGCGACGCGTTTTCTTCAGCGCGCGAGTAGGACGGAGGGACCTTGTGTTTCTTTTCGATGGCCTACGGAACTCATGGAATCGCTATAGCTGTTTGGATCGTAAAGACACGGCGAGGCCGACTTGCGCGCCCGCGCCGCCGCATCAGGCGCGCGACAATGAGAGCCAGAACTTCCATCTATAGCGGTTTGGAGCGAAGCGACAAGAATGAAGCCAACAATAAAAACGCCGCCTCTGCAGGCGGCGTCGATTTGACTGAAATAAGTTACTGGTTCATTGCTGACCGGCTTGCGCCCGGTGTTACGGTGATCGGCCCCTGCAACTGAAAACTGATCACCGCTTCGGGATGAAGGATGATCTGCTGGCCCTTTGTAGCCGCGGAAACGCCTGTTCCCGCGCCAGCGCCTGCTGCTGCGCCAATGGCCGCGCCTTTACCGCCGCCAAAGATTCCGCCCAGCACCGCGCCCACGGCCGCTCCCCCGCCAACTTTCGCCGCCGTAGATTTTCCACGGCCATTACCGGACTTGGTCCACTGGCTGGTCTGCAGAGTGTAGGTTTTTCCGTTCATCGTAAGCTTCGTGAGTTCAAGCGTCAGCAGGGATTGTCCCGCGAACCGGCCTGCCGACTTCACTTCCACCACGCGGCCTTCAACGTCGGCCGTGGTGGGAATGACCGTCTCTTCGCCCACCGTTACCGGCGCGGAGATCGATCCATGAAACACATCGCCAACCTGCGCTTTTTCTGAATCCACTTCGTCATTCAGGCGCACGCTCAACTGAGTTCCAGATGGCACCGTGATTTTCTGTGGTACCGGCACGGGCGTCGGCGTGGGCGGAGCAGTCGATTGTGACGAGTCATAACTGCCAGAACTTCCGTTGCTGCTGGTGTTTCCGCTGCTGCTTCCGGCTGGGACGGTAGTGCGCAATCCGTTATCGCCGCTGTCATTGCCGGCCGACTTCCTGGAAGTTGAACGCGAACTGCGATAACGCGTGCTGGGTGAAGGGCGCCGCTCTTCCCTGATTGGAGGCGGAGGATTATTGTTCGCCTGCTCCTGTGGCTGCGGTGTCTGGTTCGCCGCTGAAGCCGGCGCGACTTCAAGATTGTTCACGACCGTCTTCACGCCTTCAACTTGCGCCGCGTCGTTTGCAGCAGCATTCCGCGCGGCATCGCTGGCCACGGTACCAGTGAGCGTCACTACTCCGCCATTGGCGTTGATATTGAGCTGCTTGTCCGGGATACTGCTGTCCCCGTTGATCTTGTTCTGCACGTCGGAGGCGACCTGCGCGTCCGTGCGGCTACCTATGCGCGAGCAGCCGGCTGCCAACAGCGCCATGGCAATCAGGACCACCGAAAGATTTCTCTTCATGACCATAAACTCCTCTAATTTGGTGGCGTATATGCGGGTTAGATGCAGAGCAGCTGAATTTTGACTGTACCGCACTGTAAAAAATTGTAAATCAACCACTTACAGCAATACGCCAGAGCAGATTTCACTCGGCCAGGTAGGTCCATCTCTGCTCCCTCTATTTTAACCCCGCGCAAGCCTCACTGTTGCCGAATTAAGCCCTAGGGGTACCCCGGTAAATCAGCTTAATTCCTGGCTACGTCCGCACCCTGCAAACCCGCGTGGATTCACATCAAAGATGCGCTTCATAGGCTCGATATCACACGTGGATCCCTCTTGCAACATGCGCAACTGATCTACCGTTACAGGAGGATTTTTCAGCAGTTTCTGCGCGACTCTTGCCCCCGCCATCATCAACGGCATGGGGATATGCACGGCCGGCTTGCGCACGCCTGCGCATCGTGCGATTTCTGCCAGCACCTCGTTCAGCGTCAGCTCGTCGGGGCCGCCCAGTTCGACTGTCTGGTTTATGGCCGCGTCATAGGTCAACGCGCGCGCAAAGCAGGTCGTCACATCTTCAACTGCAATTGGCCGAAATTTTGGCCTGCCATCGCCCGGCACTGGACGGAAGAGCGGAGCCGAGCGCATCGTCGCCATCATCTGCGTTACAAAGCCGTCGCCTTTGCCAAAGATCAACGATGGCCGCAGGATGCAAAACCGTATCCCGCTCTGCCGGACTTCTTCTTCGGCTTTCCACTTGGTGGTCTGGTATGGAGCAACGCCGTCAGCACGCACCCCCAGCGCCGACATCTGCACAAAACGCTTGATGCCTGTCCGCTTGGCCGCTTCCACCACATTGCGCGTCCCCAGATGATGCACGCGCTCGAAAGTATTGGTCCCGTTCTCCACAATGATCCCCACCAGATGAATGACGGCATCGCAGCCCTGCATGCCTTCTTCGAGTCGGCTGCCTTCAACCACATTGCCGTGAACATACTGGAAATCGTCTTTACGTCCGAGGTGCTGAACGTGGGATACTATGCGCGCCTTCTGTCCCGGCGATCCGCGCAGCGCCGCGCGCACCGCATAGCCTTCCACCAGCAATTGCTCCAGCATGTGCTTGCCGACAAAACCAGTCGCGCCGGTGAGGAAGACTTTCATGGAACGATTCTAAACGGTAGCGAAGGTTTAGCTGACGGCGCACGCCGTAAGTTCGGTTCGGCTCCTTTGACGCCGGGCCATGCTACTCAAAGGTAGAGATTTGGTATCCGAATGAACTCTTTAGCTGCTGCCATGGTTCCAATAACATTTCCAGGCTTAATTCAATGTAGTGGACTTCGCAACGATCAGCTTGCCAATACGCGCCACTCTGGTTATTCGGCGCTGTTGCGGGCCACCACCATCTGCCCTAAACCCATCCCAAAAAGTGAAGCGATTGCCGCTGTTCTCGCCTGCCCAAATACGGCAAAAATATATAAGGAGGTTAGTATGAATCGCGCCGTCAAACACATAGCACTGATCTGGCTCTCATTGTGTATTTTGACGATTATATCGCGCCCTGCAACGGCGCAAACCTGGGTCGCTTCTACCGGCACTGTGGACGAATCGAGCCTGTTAACGTACCAGTTCACCAATGGAGACGCCTTTGTCCGAGGAAACAGGCCCGGCCAAGTGACTCTCCGGTTTAACGTGCTCCCTGTCGGCGACTTATTGGTTCCCGTGACCCAAGCCTGTTGCGAGGGCAGGGCCCTTTGGTTGCGGTTCTTGGACAATGGCAATGGGGCACAGGTGCTGGTGAAACTCAAGCAATACAATGTGACCACGGGTGCAATTACGACCGTCCTTTCATTCGACAGCAACGACTTTCCGCCACAACCCACATTTCAGGACGCAACGCCAAACCAAAGCCTGGGCCCGCTCGTCAACTTTTCATTCGCCACCGGCCCTTTTAATGGAGCAATGAATCAAGGCGGGGATAATGTTTATTACCTTGAAGCAACATTGATTCGCAGCGCGCCCGGTGGAACTCCTGGACTGGCTTCGATCAGCATCGTCAGGACTTTGGCTCCATAACCAAAAACCCTTTAACCGCGAGGCAGCGGAGAAACACGGAGGAAACAAATCAACTATATCGACAGCATAAAATAGGGTGACGATTGTGAAAGATTTTGGTATGCGGACGATTCGCGACTTGGTCAATGGGGAACACTCGCGCACATCGCTTCAGCGAGAGGCGCTGGACCTAATTGTGCAGGTTCCATATCTTCGCAGTGGTAGGATTCGTCCACCCCTTCAAACCGGAAGTAGTCCATGGAGATACCCTCAAGTGGATGGGAGTTTTTTCGCGAGATCTTAAGAGTAGAGGCACTCATTAAAGAATGAACGCGACAATCCTGCTCACGCCGGCGGAGATTCATTTGTGGCTCGCCTTTTACGATGAAATCGCCGACGAGCGTCTGCTTTCGGAGTATAGGGCGTTGCTCAATTCCGAGGAGAAGGAGCAGCAATCGAGGTTTTATTTTGCCAAGGACAGGCTTCGCTATCTGGTTACGCGGGCGTTGGTGCGGACGGTATTGTCGCGCTATGTATCACTCGAACCAGGGGAGTGGGTCTTCACCGTGAATGCCTATGGATGTCCTGAAATCGCCAATGCGCAGGGCCGGGAAGCATGTTTGTCATTCAATATTTCGCACACGGACAGCCTGATTGTTCTGGGTGTAACTAAAAGTCGCGCTCTGGGAGTAGATGTCGAGAATTTCCGGGCGCGTGAGATATCGATTGATATTGCGGATCGCTATTTCGCGCCTATAGAAGTTGCAGCGCTCTCCGCCGTGTCGCCGCATCAACAGCAATATCGATTTTTCGAATACTGGACTTTCAAGGAATCCTACATCAAGGCGCGCGGAATGGGTTTGTCCTTGCCGCTCGATAAGTTCAGCTTTTGCTATCCCCATGATCGTGCCGTCGAAATCGCGATCGATCCCGAACTGGCCGACGATGCAGTGCGCTGGCAGTTCTGGCAATTCCAGCCGAGAGCGGAATATCTGGTGGCGATCTGCGCCGAACGAGCGGGTGAGCAACCGCCGAAGCTGATCGTGCGGCAGGCAGTTCCAATGTTGAGCGAAAAGAGCTTTATCCCAGAATTCCTTCGAATTTCCGAATAGAGCGTCCATTCCGCGTCGGCAGTTGGATTTTCCTTTTTGGCGCTTTTTATCCTTATCTACATTCAGCGTTGATACCCACAAAAGGCGGTCGTCATCCCGTGCTGCTGCATCTTAAGCATGAGGGAAGGACGGCCTGAGTGGCGCAAAAATCCGAGCTTAGTGAGACCATGCCTGCCGCTGTGCAGGCCGTCTCCAAAAAAGCTGATGCTGGGGCGATTACGGCTGCACCGAAAAAACGCAAACGCCTGACCATACGGGCGTTGCTACGGCCTCATGCCGCCTCGCTTGTTCTCGGTTTCCTTGCAGTCCTGGGTGAAGCGATCACGAATCTGTTGCAGCCATGGCCGCTCAAGATCGTGCTGGACGAGGTATTTAAGAACCATGCCGGCAGGTCCGACCTGCCGCATTTTGTTTACCGATTTCTTGGGGCTGACAAATTTGCCACAATAAAGTTTGCCTGCATTGCCGTGATGGCCATTGCGCTTCTGGATGCCATCTCCACCTATGGAGAAAAGTATCTGACCACCAGCGTCGGGCAGTGGGTCACCTATGATTTGCGGCGCGCTATTTACGCCCACATGCAGCGGCTGTCCCTGGCATTCCATGACCAGAGCCGCACCGGTGATCTCATCAGCCGTGTTACTACCGACGTGGATGACATCCAGAGCTTTATCGCTTCAGGGCTGTTGAGTTCAGTGATTAACGTGCTGACGCTGGTTGGCATGGTGGCCGTAATGTTCTGGCTGAATTGGCGGTTCACGCTGATAGCGCTTTCCGTGGCGCCGGTTCTATTTCTGGTGGTTTACAGCTATACACGCCGCATCAAGAAAGCGGCGCGCAAGGTCAGAAAAAAAGAAAGCGCGGTTTTCTCCGTGGTGGAAGAGGTCTTGTCTTCCATTCGCGTCGTTAAGGCTTTTGCGCGGGAACGATATGAGCAGGAGCGGCTGGAAGAAGCCAGCCTGGAAGAAGTTGAATCTTCACTGCGCGCCCGCAGCCTGAAGGCAAAGCTCACTCCCCTGGTGGATGTGATTGTGGCGGCAGGAACCTGCCTGGTGCTGTGGTTCGGCGCGCGGCTTACACTCAGCGGCGCTCTATCCGTGGGGTCAATGGTGCTCTTTGTGCAATACCTAAGCAAGATGTACAAGCCCATGCAGGAACTTTCCAAGATGACCGACACATATTCTAAAGCAGCCGTAGGCTACGAGCGCATCCAGGAAATCCTCCAGACCGATGACGAAGTCCACGATCTACGCGGCGCCAAGGCTGTAAAGCAATTAAAAGGCAAGATTGAGTTTGAGCATGTTTCATTCGCGTATTCGCCGGACCAACCCATTATTAAAGACATGAGTTTTTGCATCGAGCCCGGACAGGTAGCCGCGCTGGTAGGGCCAACGGGAGTAGGCAAGACGACCATCGTAAGCCTGGTGCCACGGTTCTACGATCCGAATGAAGGCGCAATAAAAATTGACGGCATCAATGTCAAGCAGATCAAGCAACAATCCTTGCGGCAGAACATCAGCTATGTCTTGCAGGAGAACGTGCTGTTTCACGGTCCGTTGTGGCAGAACATTGCATACGGAAGGCCGGAAGCGTCGCAGAAGGAAATTGAGCGCGCCGCCGAACTGGCCAATGCCATGGAGTTTATTGAAAAGCTGCCGCAGGGTTTTGACACCATCGTGGGCGAGCGCGGCATGACGCTCTCTGGAGGACAGCGCCAGAGGATCGCCATTGCGCGAGCCATCATCCGCAACACGCCGATTCTGATGCTGGATGAGCCGACGTCTGGGTTGGATGCGGCATCAGAGAAGCTGGTGTTTGAGGCGCTGGACAGGCTGATGGAAGGGAAGACCACGATCGTGATTGCGCACCGCCTCTCGACGATCCGCCGCGCTGACGTGATCTTTGTGGTGAACGAAGGAACAATCGTGGAGCAAGGCAGGCATGAAGAACTGCTTAAAGCCGGCGGACTATATGCTGAACTCCATAGGCTTCAGTTTAAGGACGAAGAGGCCGCATAGAAAATTTTTTCCATCACAATTGATTCAGCTCGGTAATGCGGGCCTGTACAACCTTGGTGAAGGCCGCGGCTTTGGCAGGCGGGTAACCTCCGGCGCGAAAGGCATCCAGGATTTGGTCAGTGGAGAGTTGAGCGAGCAGGGAACCCAGCCACTTGGCGTCGGCCCGGGGGACGCGATTTCCCACCCAGCGCACATGTACGAGATGAAAGTAATGTGGCGGATCGATAATGTGCAGCGGTGGCGGACAGCGGGGAAAATTAAAGTCTACATACGTGGATGTTACTTTCGCGACAAATTTTGATTCGCGATATGCCTTGAGATTGTTTTTCGATCCCGCCTCTGTATAGCGAGTACCGGAAGCGCCGAAAGCTGTGCCTACGTCCGTTACAAGATATAGTTGCTGGCCGTTCTTATCGGTGAAGATGGCGTTATTTTCGTCTTTGAGGTCCCAGTTGTTGAGCAAGGCCATCATCACACGCAGTCCATTAAATTCACGCGTGCCCACAAATGGATTGTGCCGCCAGTTCCAGTTCGCATCCTTCTTTTCACCGCCAACATGACGCTGAAGTCTAGCTCCGTCAACATGATCCGGAGAAGTTACGTGGCCTTGCCCGCGGTGCAGGTGAGCGGGAAGTCCCTTCACTTCCAAATTAGGGACGTAATAGTTCTCATTCGTGAAATAGCCAATGGCCCATAACAGCCGGGCCGCCACGACTTCCGGCTGCGCCTCAATTCCCAGCTTGGCTTTCCACTTTGTCCCATTCGCATCTTCCACGTCGAACTTGGAATTTTGCCCGTGCTTATCTTCCTTCAGGAATTTCACCGGCAGTTGCGGACGATGCTTTTCCCCTGCAGGGCCATTCAGCAAATCTTTTGACTTAATGTCGCCAGGATCATGCCAAATGGCAGGCGTGGCGGCGAAGCTGGCTTTAGCCGGTTGTTGGCCCAAAGCAGCAACACTGGAAGAGACCACCAGAACCGCTACTGCGAGCGTCCATCGGCGAACAGGTGCATTAGGGCAAAAGGGCATGAGAGTACCCGAAAGTTGGATGCTGAATTCAGAGCAGAGGAGATAGCCAAAGCCGCAGGCCAGAGCTGCATCTAACAACCAGGGTGAAGCGCGGCACCACCGGAACGCTAATCTACTGATATAGACATTAAGGAGCACCATTGAAGCTGATAGTTCAGCCGGCGGACGGCGCCGCGCCCCTGCTCAAAGCTATTAAACGGGCCAAAAAAAGTATTGAAATTGTTATTTTTCGCTTCGATCAGATAGAAATCGAGCACGCGCTGGAGGACGCCGCCCAGCGAGGCGTATTTGTCCATGCCTTGATCGCATTTACCAATCGCGGAGGAGAAAAAAACCTGCGCAAGCTGGAAATGCGGTTCCTGGAAAAAGGCATCACCGTAGCCCGCACCGCCGATGACCTCAAACGATATCACGGCAAAATGATGCTGGTGGACGGCAAGGAACTTTACCTGCTGACTTATAACTTCACGCACCTCGACACAGAGCGAAGTCGCAGCTTCGGCGTTGTGACCAGAAACCGTGAGCTGGTGAAGGAAGCGTCACGACTGTTTGCCTGCGATACCCAGCGCCAGCCATACAAATCCAGGTCAACCAAGTTTCTGGTGAGTCCGGTGAATGCGCGGCAAGGGCTGGAGACATTCATTAAGGGAGCCAAGAAGGAACTGCTGATTTATGACGTTGACATCGCGGACAAAGAAATCCTGCGCATACTTCAGGAGCGATGCCAGACGGGAGTACAGGTCAAGATCATAGGGCACGTCTCCCGCAGTAAACGTCTTTCCGCCAGGGTGTTTAAGCGCATGCGGCTGCATACGCGAGTAATTATTCGCGATTGCAAGCAGGCGTTTCTGGGCAGCCAGAGCATGCGGAAGCTTGAGTTGGATGAGCGACGCGAAATCGGAATGATCGTGAACAACGCGAAGGTCGTTGGTTCGTTGGTGACTGTGTTTGAAGATGACTGGAAAGCCTCAACGTCGGCGGACCGGCGTGCCAGCAAGAAACGCGTGAGTGCAAGGGCGGAACGAACGTCGAGAAAAGTCACGAAGGCGGTGAGGAGAAAGATTGCGCCGGCGCCGGTGGTACAGCAGGTGGTGAAGGTGATCGAAAAGGAAGCCAAAGTCGATGTCGACAGCGCTGAAGCAAGCGAAGTGGTGAAAGGCGCGCTGGCAAAAGCGGTTAAGAAAGCAACGGCAAAAATCGTGGAAGAAGCCGTGGCTGAATAAGAACTCGGCCAAGACATTGTGGATCCTAACGTCTAATAGCAATAAGGAAGGAGAACGTTCATGCACCTTCAGGCTTGTCGAAGGAGGTTGTCTCTGAGCTTGCTCCCCATTTTCTTTTTTTCATGCGCGATTGCGCAAAAGGGAGATGAAAACCCAGTCAAGGAATTCCAGAACCGGATCGACAACTATCTCTCGGCTAAAAAGAAGCAGGATATAACGAAGAAGCCGACAGACTCTCCAGGCAAATTAGCTCAGGAGAAGCAACAGACAACAGAAAAGACACGGGAGGCGCGTCCGCAGGCCCAACGCGGAGATATCTTTACGCCCACGGTGACGGCTTATTTTAAGAAACAGATTGAGAGCACATTGCACGGGCCAGACGGTGACAAAGTCCGTGCAAGCCTCCGCCACGCTGAACCTCTGCCGAACGTGCGGTTACAAGTTAATGCAAGGTACCCAAGAAACCTGCCGCTGCAATCGACGCCGCCAACACTGTTGATGAACCTTCCGACGCTCCCCAAAGAGCTCCAGTACCGGATTGTGGGATCAACGCTGGTGCTCTATGACATGTCTTCCGGTCTTGTTGTGGACTTTATCCCAGGAGCGGTGCCGGCGACATGAAGCAAAACCGAGGAATGATCTACCGAAAAGCGGTGTTGCTCATTGCCGCGTGCGCGCTTGCGCTGGCGGGACATTTCAGGACAGCCCAGGCTGATCCGAAAGCGTTTGCCCCGCAGGCGGCCACAAGCAAACTCGATATCAGAATTCCGCTGCAGGACAAATCGGTGCGATTTGCCGTGATAGGCGACAGCGGGACCGGAGATCGCGCGCAATATGAAGTGGCGCAGCGGATGGAAGCTTACCGGGAGGCGACGAAATTTGATTTCGTAATCATGCTGGGCGATAACATTTACGGCAGTCACTCACCCAAGGATTTTGTGAAAAAGTTTGAGCAGCCTTACAAGCCTCTGCTGGATGCCGGAGTGAAGTTCTATGCGTCGCTGGGGAATCATGACGATCCTGAAGACGAACGGCTTTATAAACCCTTCAACATGGGCGGCGAGCGCTACTATGCGTTCCGTAAAGGCGAGGCAGCCTTCTTCGCGCTGGACAGTAATTACATGGACCCCAAACAGCTCAGCTGGCTTGAGCAGAACCTGAAAGATTCGCAGGGCACATGGAAAATCTGCTTCTTCCACCATCCTTTATATAACGATGGACGGCACCATGGCGCCGACGCCGATCTGCGCACGCAGGTGCTTCCGCTCTTCCAGCGCTATGGCGTGAATGCAGTGTTCTCAGGCCATGAGCACGTCTACCAAAGAATAAAGCCGGAAAATAATATCTACTACTTTGTGCTAGGCAATTCCGGCAAGCTGATGAAGCATGACTTTGGCAAGTTTAGGGAGCGCGTGAAGGGCTTTGATACAGACCAGAGTTTTATGCTGGTGGAGATTGCAGGAGACAAGCTGTACTTCCAAACGATTGCGCGCAGCGGCGAAACTATTGATTCCGGCGAGTTGCCGCGGATTCACCACTAGAAATTGTTGCTCGCCGTTTTCAAAAACGGCCAGAGAGCCGACTTTTAACGGCCCTCTGGTTTTTCTTATTTTGGCGAGACAGGAGTTTGTGCGGGAATAGCGGGCGTCGGGTTTCCAGTTGAAGCGCCTGGCATCAAGGTCCCGGGCATGGCTTTGGGATAGAGAGAATTCGATGATGGCGGATTTCGCAGGACCGGGCCACCCGTTCTACCAGTGCCAAAGAACTGCTCATTGAGTTCAGGATGTACGTTCCCGGTCGCGGCCTTGATGGCAACTTCCAGATTTTTCTGATGGAGATCGTGAGCAATCTCGGCTTTAACGTATTCAAGTGGTATTGTGTCGCGGCTGCGAAGCTTATAGATATTGAAACCAGACATCTCGCTCTCAAGCTTGGTTACTTCACCCGGCTTCAAGGCGAGTAGATCTTTTTCGATCACGACCGGAAGGGAGCCTCTGCGCTTGATGCCAAGGTCCGTCTTTGGAGAAGAGGGAAGAGCGAGAACTTTATAGACTTCATCCTGAAGTTTTTGCGTTTCTTCACCGCGAGCGGCGCGTTCGCGAATATCATTGGCCAACTGCTGGATCTTTTTGTCGTTTTCCGCCCGTGCCGCCGGCGTGCGGCCGGGGTTGACAGATGGCACGATGACGCGCTCGACCTTGAAGGAATCGTACTTGGCAATATTTTCGTTGTAGTAGGCTTCAATTTCCTGCTGGGATGGGTTGCTGTATTTTTCATCCAGGGAATGCCGGTATGTGTCGGCGAGGGCGCGGAGGCGGGCAATCCTCATCAATTCCTGGAAGCGCGGATCATTTTCCGCGCCGGCTTTTTCGCCTTCATTGGCCAGAGCCAATAACTGCGAGTAGCTCTCAGCGAAATTCCGCATGGCAGCCGGAGTAGTGATCTGCGCAGCAACGCTCATCCCGGAGAGCATTGCATTGAACTGCTCTTTGGTAATTACGGTCTGGCAGGAACTGTCTTTGAGAGAGCCATCCTTGCTAGGACCAGTTTTTGCAGATGCGGCATTGTTGGGGCACACGCCGTGGAGCATCACCACGGCGGCATTCGGGGGCACGCTATCGGGATTAAAAGATTGTTGCGGCAAAGGAGGCGCGGGCTGCTGGGCCGCGGGGGGACGAGAAAGGGTTTGCGCGGAAGGAGCGACCGGTGTCTGAGCGAACGCACAAGTTCCGGCCACAAGAGAAGTTATAAAAATTCGGATCATGGAACGAGACCTTCCTCATCAACAATGGGCAAAAAAATTGGGGGAGTTCCGCTATCGTACCATAGGTTAGTGGGGAAGGGTGCTCCCCTTCATGGCGTAAAATT
>Ga0134125_10004814_pt1 | contig 15393 bp, 17 predicted proteins | sample KB31751_FD_96464 | JGI IMG/M metagenome (GOLD analysis project Ga0134125, IMG submission 96464) | Terrestrial soil microbial communities with excess Nitrogen fertilizer from Kellogg Biological Station, Michigan, USA - KB3-175-1 | ecosystem: Environmental > Terrestrial > Soil > Unclassified ... | reverse complement strand
CGCTCGATCGTCTTCACTACGAGGCGGACATGTCGAATCCCCCGGTTCCCGTCGAGCTTTCGGCCGCACGCGAGCAGTTCCTGGCGCTCGTGGGCGAGCTACGCCCCGAGCTGCACCGCTACTGCGCGCGCCTCTGCGGCTCGGCCATCGACGGCGAGGACGTGGTGCAGGAGGCGCTCGCCAAGGCCTTCTACGCCATCAGCCTGCAGCCGGAGCTGCCGCCGCTCAAGCCGTGGCTGTTCCGCATCGCGCACAACACCGCCATCGATTTTCTGCGGCGCTACGAGCGGCGCTTCGTCGAGCCGATGGCCGACGTGCCCGAGCCCTCGCTCGCCGACGCCGGCGCCGATCCCGAGGTGATGCGCGCCGCGCTCTCCAGCTTCGTGGCGCTGCCGGTGAGCCAGCGCAGCGCCGTGATCCTCAAGGACGTGCTCGGCCACTCGCTCGAGGACATCGCCACCGCGACCGGCACCACGGTTCCGGCGGTGAAGGCGGCGCTGGTGCGCGGCCGCGCCAACCTGCGGGCGCGCGCACAGCCCGACTTCACGCCCTGGCGCGATCGCGCCGAGACCTCGACCGACGAGCGCGCGCTCCTCGGCCGCTACGTGAGCCTGTTCAACGCGCGCGACTGGGAAGGCGTCAAGGCGATGCTGCTCGAGGAGTGCCGCCTCGACCTCGTCTCGAAGTCGGCGCGCCGCGGCAAGGCGGTCGGGCTCTACTTCACCAACTACGCCAAGGACACCGAATCGCGCTTCGTGCTCGGCACCGCCGAGGGGCGCGACGTCATCGGCGTGTTCCGCGGCGACGGCGCACGGCCGGCCTACATCATCCTCCTCGACTTCGACGGCAGCGAGGTCGCGCTCATTCGCGACTATCGCTACGTGACCTATCTGACCGGCGAGCTCACCTTCGAGCCCTACGGAGACGCGACATGAACGCCGACGGACATGCGCGAAAGAGCCGCGAGACCTTCCGCATGGAGTGCGGCGTCTCGATCGACATCGAGGCCCGGCCCGAGAAGATCTGGTCGCTGCTCACCGACGCGGCCAGCTTTCCGCGCTGGAACTCGACGGTGACGAGCGTCGACGGGCAGATCGCGCTCGGGCAGAAGATCCGCGTGCGCGTGCCGCTGGCGCCCAAGCGCGTCTTCAAGCTCGAGGTGAGCGCGTTCGAGCCCGGCAAGCGCATGGTCTGGTCCGACGGCGCGGCGCCGATGTTCAAGGGCGTGCGCACCTTCACGCTCGCGCCGCGCGACGGCGGCACGATCAACTTCTCGATGGTCGAGGTCTTCTCGGGGCTGATGCTGCCGATGATCGCCGGCTCCTTGCCCGACTTCGCGCCGTCGTTCGAGCAGTACGCCGCCGACTTGAAGCGCGCGGCCGAGCAGGGCTGAAAGGAGCGAGGATGGCGACCAGGCGAAGGTGGGGCAAGACCGAGCTGCGTGATCAGCTGCGCTGCCTCGAGGACGAGGCCGGGGCGCGCGTGAGGGCCGCATGAGAACGGTGATGGTTCGCTACAAGACCACGGCCGAGCACGCCGAGCAGAACGCCGCCAACGTGCGCGCCGTCTTCGACGAGCTGCGCGCGCGGCAGCCGCCCGGGTTCCGCTATTCGACGTATCGGCTGGAGGACGGCGTGTCGTTCGTGCATGTCGCCTCCGTCGAGGCGGGGAAAAATCCGCTGTTCGACATCCCGGCGTTCGACCGCTTCCAGAAGGCGCTCGCGGGGCGCTGCGTCGAGCCGCCGGTGGTGACCGAGCTGTCGCCCGTCGACAGCTACGCGCCGCGCGGCTGAGGCGGGAAGATCGCGCAGGCTCCTCCGTAGAGGATCGCGGAGGTGCGGATGCGCGGACTGTGGATGGCGGGGATCGCGCTGGCGCTCGTCGCCGCGGGGGGCGGCACGACGGGCGCGGCGACGATGGCCTCCGAGGCGCCGGGGTCCGAGGCGCCGGGGCACGAGGCACCGGTGGCGATGAGCGTGCGCGCCGTCGGCCAGGTGCGTGGTCAATCGGTGGTGCTACTCGAGGACGCCGGCGGCGCGCGGCGGCTGCCCATCTGGATCGGTGATCTCGAGGCGGGCGCCATCGACATGCGCGTCAAGAAGGTCAAGGCGCAGCGCCCACTCACGCATGATCTGTTGGAGGCGTCGCTGGCGGCGCTCGGCGCCAAGGTGGAGCGCGTCGACGTCACCGCGCTGCGCGACGGCGTGTTCTACGGCCGGCTGACCCTGAAGGACGCGCGCGGCGGCCTGCGCGTGATCGACGCCCGGCCGTCGGACTGCATCGCGCTGGCGGTCGGCGCCGGTTTGCCGGTGTGGGTGGCGCCCTCGGTCCTGCGCGCCGCCGCCGCCGACGCGCCGTAGCCGCCGACGCGCCGTAGCCGCTGCGCCGTGGCGCCCGCTATTCGGCGGCGACGCGCACGTCGTAGTTGTCGACGCGGCCGCCGGCGTAGAGGAGCGTGAGGCCGGCGTAGCCCGGCTTGACGGCGCTCAGCACGAGCTTGTTGCTCCCGCGACATTCGATTGTATCAAATTCAATTTGACACAATCGAACCGGCCGCGGCATCGTACCTTGCATGAGCGACGAGGCCTTGCTGCTCGACAATCAGCTCTGCTTCCTTCTCTACGGCGCCAGCCGCGCCGTCACCCAGCTCTACCAGCCGCTCCTCGAGCCCCTCGGCCTCACCTACCCGCAGTACCTCGTCCTCCTCGTCCTCTGGGAGACCGACGGCGCCTCCGTCCGCACCCTCTGCGATCGCCTCTACCTCGACTCCGGCACGCTCACCCCGCTCATCACGCGCCTCGAGTCCGCCGGCCTCGTCCGCCGCGCCCGCTCCGCCGCCGACGCCCGCGTCGTCGACATCCACCTGACCGCCGCCGGCAAGCGCCTCCAGCGCGCCGCCCGCGCCGTCCCCGAGGCCCTGCTCTGCCGTCTCGGCCTCCCCATCCGCGAGCTCGTCCGCATCCGCGGCGAGCTGCAACGACTCTTCGAGCTCACCAAGGAGAAAGCGTCATGAGCAGCACGATCAAGCTTGGCGACCGCGCCCCCGACTTCCGCCTTCCGGCCCTCAAGGGCGGCGAGATCTCGCTCTCGCAGTTCCGCGGCCAGAAGAACGTCGTCCTCTTCTTCTACCCGAAGGACGATTCGCCCGGCTGCACCGTCGAGGCCTGCACCTTCCGCGACGCCTACGAGGACTTCGTCGACGCCGGCGCCGAGGTCATCGGCATCTCCAGCGACTCGGTCGACTCGCACGGCGCCTTCGCCCGCAAGCACAACCTGCCCATGCAGCTCGTCTCCGACGTCGGCGGCAAGGTCCGCGCCGCGTACGGCGTGAAGTCGACGCTCGGCCTCATCGCCGGCCGCGAAACGTTCATCATCGACAAGGAAGGCATCGTGCGCCACATCTTCCGCTCGCAGGTGCGCGTGAAGAATCACGTCGCCGAATCGCTCGCGGTCCTGCACAACCTGTAGCGCGTCCGCGTCTCAGGTATCTTCCAGCCGCTCCACGATCGCCCGCACCTCGACCGCGGCCGCCGGCACGTCACCGTCGCGAACCCGATCGCGCAGCGCCGCGATCGCATCCTGCGACGGAAAGTCCCACTGCGCCTCCTCCGGCGCCAATAGCTGCAACAGCGATCCCGCCGCCTGCACGCACTCGTGCCGCCAGCGCCCCGCGCCCAGCTCCGCGCTGTCGAGCAGGTGACGCACCCGGCGCCACCGTTCGAGGCGCGCCCGCCACGCCTCGTCGGGATCCGGCGCCGTCCGCTCCATCGATGGATTCGCCATGATCGTTTCGTAAGCGCCGGCTCGTCGGGAAAGACACCCGACGCCAGAACAATACGTCCGTCGGCGGACGACATCGAAAGATTGCCCAAGCCAGGGGCCGCCCGGATGGCTACAACGCCATCATGAAGACGCGCATCGTCCTGCTCGAAGACCACGTCGTCATCCGCCGCGCGCTTGCGGCCCTCTTCTCGCGCGACAAGACGCTCGTCGTCGTGGGCGAGGCCGGCTCGACACGTGAGCTGCTGCTCTATGACGCGCCCTTCGACCTACTGATCTGCGATCTCGCCCTCCCCGGGCCCGACGGCCTCTCGGCGATCGCCGAGGCGCGCCGTCGCTGGCCCGATCGCCGCATCCTCGTCCTGACCATGTACGACGACGCCTTCCGCGCCGCCGCCGCCTTCGCCGCCGGTGCCGACGGATTCGCCGTCAAGCTCGACGACGAAGCGCACCTCATGCAGGGGATTCATACGGTGATCGCCGGCCGCCGCTGGCTGTCGCAGCTCGTCGACGGCGCCGGCGTCGATCGCCTGCTCGCGCGCTCGCACTCGGGCCTCGTCGCCGACGGTCCGCTCGCGCCCCTGTCGCATCGCGAGCGCGAGGTCTTCGACCTCATGATCCGCGGCTACACCTGCCCCGAGATCGGGCGTCAGCTCTTCATCAGCCCGCGCACCGCCGACACCCACCGCTCGCACATCTTCGAGAAGCTGCGCGTGCACTCGGCGGCGGACCTGGTCCGCTTCGCCGCGCGCTTCGGCCTCATCGCGCCGGACGCTCGCCCGAGGTCAGCCGAATCAACGGCGACATCACCACCCGCGGAAGCCACGCCGTCAGCCGCGCGATCGCTCCCATGATCCACGGATAGCGCACCAACCGCGATCGCCTGACGATCGCGCGATCGATCACGCGCGCCATCTTGTCCGCCGACACCAGGAGCGGCCGCGGCGCCTGCCCCGCGAGCTCGTCGCCCGCCGGCGTCGAGACGAACCCCGGATGCACGATGGTCACGTCGACGCCGAGCGCGCGCAGCTCGATGTCCGCGCACTCGAGGAAGAAGGTGAGCCCCGCCTTCGATCCGCCGTACGCGGCCGAGCGCGCGATCGGGCAGTCGGCGCTGATGCTCGAGATCCCGACGAGCTGCCCATGTCCGCGCTGCACCATCGGCACGATGAACGGATGCACCGTCGCCGCCGCGCCGAGGAGGTTCGTATGCAGAATGTCGCGTACGTCGGCCCACGTCGTCTTCGGCAGCGGAATCGCCCCGCGTGCTCCCGCGAGCCCGGCGTTGGCGACGACGAGATCGATCCCGCCGACCTCCGCGTCGAGCTGCGCGAGCCGCGCCACCGTCGCCTCGGTGTCGGCGACGTCGAGCACGAGCGCGTGCGCCTTGCCGCCGCCGGCGGCGTTGATCTCGGCGACGGCCGCCTCGAGGCGCTCGCGTCCGCGCGCGGTCATCCACACCTCGAGCCCGCGCGCCGCCAGCTTCTTCGCCACCGCCAGCCCGATGCCCGCCGAGGCTCCGGTCACCAGCGCTCGCCGCGCCTCGGGTCGCTTCATGTCGCGGACTATATCGCGTCTTCGCCGGTCTCCCCGGTGCGGATGCGCAAAACTTCATTGAGGGACGACACCCAGATCTTGCCGTCGCCGATATGGCCCGTCGCCGCTGCGCTGCGGATGGCCTCGAGGATCCCGTGGACGGCGTCGTTCGACGCCACGATCTCGATCTTGAGCTTGGGGACGAAGTCGACCACGTACGCCGAGCCGCGATAGACCTCCTGCTTGCCGCGCGTGCGCCCGAAGCCGCGCACCTCGGTCACCGTCATGCCGGTGACGCCGATCTCGCCGAGCGCGGCTTTGACGTCGTCGAGCTTCGACGGCTTGATGATCGCATCGATCTTCTTCACGCGAGCCTCCTAGAACACGTAGAGCGCGTTGATCCCGAGCGTCGGCTGGTAATGGCGCAGAAGGCCATCCGAGCGCTGAAAGACCGCTTGATTCGAGTTGTCGATGCGCGCATCGGCGCGCACGAGGAGGCCGTCGGTGATGCGCACCTCCGGCGTCAGCGTCGCCTCGAGCAGCCGCTGCGCCGTGCCGGTGCGGAACCCGTCGACGTCCCAGAACGCCTCGCCGCGCACGATGAGCGCGAAGCGGCGCGTCGCCTGACAGCGGATGTCCCCGGCCACGCCGGCCCACTGCGCGTTCGACGCTGCCGGCGACGCTCCGCCCGCGGCGACGCCGGTGTCGGCGGTCGGCACGCTCGACACCGGCACGATCGCGTTCATGTCCATGCCCCAGTCGGCGTTGACCGTGAACGACCAGCGCGGCGTGGGCTTGTAGACCACGCCGGCGTCGACGAGGTGGCGGAAGTCGGTGTTGTCGTTGTCGCGCTCGGGTCCGCCGATGTAGTTGAGGTAGATGGTGAGCGGCGCGAGCGGCGTGATCGCCAGCGCCACGCCGAACGACTTGGCGGCGTTGTTGTCGAGCACGTTGTCCCAACCGTTGACCACCATCACCGTCGCCGCGAACTTGTCGTTGAACGGATAGGTCAGCTTGAGCCCGGTGTGCGTGAACGGGATCGCCAAGGTGAACAGGAAGGAGCGGCTGAAGTTGTCGTTGTAGCCGTCGTAGCCGTCGATGAACTCGGCGCCGACCGGCGTGACGAACTTGCCGACGTCGACCCGCAGCCCGTGACCGAGCGGCACGATGTACGAGGCGAACGCCTGCTGCAGATCGATGTCGAGCGACGCGTTCGTCGTCGGATCGCGAAACAGCCCGCGCGCGGCGGCGACCTTGGCCACCGCGCCGAAGGCGACGTCGACGCGAAAGCCGAACTCGCCTTTTTGCGCCACCGCCTTTTGCACCACGAGCTCGGCGGCGTCGATGCGGATCGAGTTCGAATCATAGTCGAAGGCGCGCAGCTGATTCAGGTTCGACTGCGGATCGTTGAAGTTCCACGTGTACGACGCCGAGGCGTAGGCATTGAGCGTGATGAGCTGCCACCACGACTTCGGCGCCTCGTCGGCGAGCGCGGCGTTGCACGTGACCAGGGCGAGCACGCCGGCGAGCGCGAACACACGTCTCCCAGAGCTGCGGCGCATGCATCCTCCGTTGCGGTTGGCGGCCAAGAAGGCATGCGCACCATATGCTGCGTCGCGTTACCGCCATATTTCCAACCGATGAAATGAGGGTTAAAACCGCGTCAGAGGCGCTCCCGATCGGGTTCGACCGACGGAACGCGCGCGTGCTAGCGGAAAATCGCGAATACTATTTCTGATTATGTTTCGATTATCTTTCGATCTGATTTCCAGCTCATTTCTAGATCACCGAAATCGGCTGCGCAGGAGCGGCGGCGCCGCCAGCGTGGTGACCAGAACGACTGCGATCAGCGCGGCATAGAGGTCCGGGCCCACCACCGGCTTGCCGTCGAAGACGAGCCCCGCGCCGAGCGTGGCGTAGATGAGCTGCACCTCGCCGCGCGGGATCATGCCGAGCGCCACCGCCCAGCGATCGAGGCCGCGCCCGACCGCGGCCGCGCAGGCGAGCTTGCCCGCGATCGCCGCGATCACCAGCCCACCGGCGATGAGGAGCGCGCCCGGATGAGCAAGCGCGCGCAGATCGGTGTGCAACCCGGTGGCGATGAAGAACAGCGGCGCCAGCAGCGACGTCACCGGCCGCAGCTCGCCGAGCAGGCCCGGATCCGGCTCGAGCACCAGCCCGGCGGCGAAGGCGCCGACGATCGCCGCCAGCCCGACCGCGCCCGCCGCCCACGAGAGCGCGAAGCAGAGCGCGAGCGCGACGCCGAGCTGTGCGCCCGACGCGCGCAGCCGCGACGCCGCGCGCACGATGCGCGGACCGAGCCAGCCACCGACGATGACCGCGGCGGCGAGGAAGGCCAGCGCCGCGCCGAGCGACGCGATCACGCGCCCGGGCGACGCCTGCGCGCTCAGCACCGCGGTGACCGCCGAGAGCATGGACAAGCCGAGCACGTCGTCGATGACCGCGGCGCCGATGAGCAGCCGCCCCTCGTCGGTGTCGACGCGCACCAGATCGCGCAGCACCGCGGCGCCGACGCCGACGCTCGTCGAGGTCAGGCTGGCCGCGAGAAACACCCGCACCAGCGGCGGCGCTCCCGGCGCGAGCACGCGCGCGACCAGCCAGCCGAGGACGAAGCTCGCGGTCACGCCGCAGACGGCCACCGCCGCCGCGCGCGCGCCGAGGCGCCGCATGTCGGCGAGCCGCTGCTCGACGCCGACCTCGAACAGCAGCAGCACCGCGCCGAGCTGCGCCAGGAGCGTCACGCCGGCGTCGCCGACCACCGGCTCGAGCCGCCGAACCCCGACGAGCGGTAGGTTGCCGATCACGATGCCCACGAGGAGCTCGCCGAGCACGGACGGCTGGCCGAGCCGGCGCGCCCCCGAAGCGCCGAGCCGCCCGGCGACGAGCAGGAGCGCGAGCGCGAGCGTCACGTGTTCGAGCGCGTCAGCCGATGCCACGGATCTCTCCGACGGCTGGCGGCCCGACCAGACCTGAAACCCTGCTGCGCCGAGCGCCGGCGCAACACCCGAACGCGAGTATACAACGCCGTGCTTGACGTCGCGCCGCGCGCTTCTGTACGGTGCCAAAGACGCGCGCGTGCAGTTCGCGCCACCGTCGAGAAACATTTGAACGACGCATCAAAGAAGTTTGACGAGCACCTGCGCGGCGTGGCCTATCGCAACGGCCGCGGCGCCGCGCTGTTCGTCGCCGGATTTACCGCCGCGCTGTGGCCGACCGACCTCATGGTCTTCCACCGCATGCCGGAGCTGCAGAGCACCATCAACTGGCTGCGCGTGGCGGTCATCGGCATCGCGCTCGCCGTGCACCTCATCATGCGCACGCGCGTCGGGCCGCGCCATCCGACGCTGCTCCTCGGCGTCGGCGGCGCGCTCGTCATGTTCGCCATCGGCTGGGGCTTCGGCGAGATCGGCGGGCCCGAGCGCCCCTGGATCCACCTCGCCTATCCCGCGCTCTTCTTCTCGGTGCTGGCGCCCGTGCGGCTACCCGCGCGCATCGCGCTCGTCGGCGTCTTGGCCATCGCGCTCTGCTCGGGCTTCCTCCTGCCGCATCCGCAGTACTGGCACGATCCGCTGACCACGCTGTCCCTCAGCTTCGTGGGCTCGCTGGTCGCGCTGGTGGTCGCCGTCGGCCACCTCTCGTTCCGCATCATGCGCCAGTCGTTCTATCAGTCGCTGCAGCTCGAGCGCGCCTCGACCGAGCTGGCCGATCTCAACGAAACGCTGGAGACGCGCGTGCACGAGCAGACGCGCGACCTGCGCCGCCTCACCGATCACCTCGAGCGCGCACGCGAAGAGGAGCGCACGCGCATCGCGCGCGAGCTGCACGACCAGCTGGGGCAGGAGCTGACCGCGCTGCACCTGGCGCTCGCGCTCACCGCGCAGCGCTTCACGCGCGATCCCAAGTCGATCGGCGGCAACATCGACGAGATGACGGCGCTGCTCAAGCGCACGCAGACGACCACGCGCAACCTCGTGACCGAGCTGCGCCCGCAGCTCCTCGACGAGCTCGGCCTGCAGGCCGGCATCGAGTGGCTCATCCGCCAGACCGAGCAGCGCTCGCCGGTGCGCTGCACGCTCACCGCCGACGCGATCGCCTCGCTGCCGCCCGACGTCTCGACGGTGGCCTTCCGCATCGTGCAGGAGGCGCTCACCAACGTGGTGCGCCACTCGCAGGCCAAGCAGGTCGAGGTGCGCCTGGCCGCGCGCAACGGCGCGCTCGATCTCGCCGTCAGCGACGACGGCATCGGGCTGCCGATGGAGCGGACGAGCGGCTTCGGGCTCATCGGGATTCGCGAGCGCGTGGCCACGCGCGCCGGTAAGATGGAGCTCGGCGAACGACCGGGCGGGGGAACAGTGTTGTCGGTGCGACTGCCGCTGGCGGCGCCGACGGAGGAGGAGCCATCGTGATTCGCGTCTTCATCGCCGACGACCATGCGATCGTGCGCCACGGGCTACGCGAGCTCATCGCCTCGACCTCGGACATGAAGGTCATCGGCGAAGCCACCGACGGGCGGCAGCTCATCAACGCGGCGCCCACGCTCGAGGCCGACGTCGTGATCCTCGATCTGTCGCTGCCCAAGGTGAACGGCCCCGAGGTGCTCAAGCGGCTCAAATCGCTGCGCCCGAACATGAACGTCCTCGTGCTCACGATGTATCCGGAGGATCAGTACGCGGTCGCGCTGCTCCGCTCGGGCGCGTCGGCCTACTTGTGCAAGGATCGCCCGTCGGCGGAGCTGCTCGAGGCCATCCGCCGGGTCGCGGCCGGCGGCACCTACTTCACCGAGACCATCGCGCAGCGCTTCCTGACCGGCCCCGAGGGCGGCAAGGACGAGCCGCCGCACGCGGCGCTGACGGCGCGCGAGCACCAGGTGTTCACCTTGATCATCCAGGGGCGCACCGGCGCCGAGATCGCCGCCGAGCTCGACCTGACGGCGGGCACGGTGTCGAACCACGTCGCCAAGATCAAGGAGAAGCTGGGGGCGCACTCGCTCGCCGAGATCGTGCGCTACGCGTATCGCGCCGGGCTGATCGACTAGGCGCGATTCCTGCGCTGCTCGCTCCGCGGGCGCCGCTCTCGCTTCGGTCCCAGCGCTCTGGCGACGGCGCGGAAGTAGGGACCGCCCCTCGCGCACCGACGGTGACGCTGCCCGCCGGCGGGCGTAGATAGATCTTCTTGTGGCGCACGCGGCCGTCGCGCTCGAAGCGGATGACGTGCAGCTCGTAGGCGTCGGCGTCGAGCTCGAGCGGCGTGACGCCGACGTCGCGCCCGTCGAGCCGAACGGCGGCGCCAGGCGGATTGGAGACGATGCGCAGGCGCGCCTGCGGGCGGCTGAGCGTGAGCTGCACGCGGCCGGGGCCGTCGACGTGGGCGTGCGCGGCCAGCCAGCGCGGGCGCTCGGCGACGACGTCGTGGGCACCGGCGGCGACGCTCACCGACAGCGGCGACGGCCCACGCTCCTCGCCGTCGACGAAGACGCGCGCGCCCGACGGCGAGGTCACCACGCGCAGCTGCACCGGCGCGCCCGCCGGATGCGGCGGCGGCGGCGCGACGACCGGAGGCGGCGTCGGCGCGGGCGCGGCGACCATCGTCGGCAACGGGGTCACCACGACGCCGTTGCCACCGACGGCGGCGGCGGCGTGCTTCGGCACATGTGGCGGCGGTGGCGCCGCCGGCTCGCGGCGCATGAGCGCGGCCGCCAGCGTGACGGCGAGGACTGCGGCGCCGGTGGCGATCGCGGTGCCGATCCCGCGCCACAGCCGCGACGACGGCGGCGGCAGGATCGGCGCCAGCGACGGTGTCGTCACCACCACGTGCAGCGGCACCGACGGGGACGGCGCCACGCGCGGCGGCGGCGCCGACGAGATCGCCGGCGTCCGCGACGGCGCCGCCGGCGCCCGCGACGGGGCGGGCCGCGACGAACCTGGCGACGGCAACCGCGGCGGCGACGGCAACAGCGGCGGCGGCGACGACAACGACGACGGCGACGACGACGACGACGACGACGACAACGGCGACGACGGCAACGGCGGCGGCGGCAATGGCGGCGGCACGTAGCGCTCGATCGGCAGCGTCAGCTCCTGCGAGTCGGCGACACCGTCGATGCGCATCGACACGTACGGCGGCGGCGTCGCGCGCGCGGCCAAGAGGCGCTCCACCATCGCCGCGCTCGCGTCGTCGCTGATCTCGTAGCGCAGCTCCATCCCCGGCGGCCGCCGCGGATCGCCCGAGTCGCGCCGCATGCGCATCACCACGCCCTGGCCGTGCAGCATCTCCTCGCCGCCCTTGAGCGCGAACACGAACATCACGCGCCGCCCCGACGGCTGCACGCCCTCCGTCGGCACGAACACCACGTCGCCGTCGCGGAAGTAGCGCGCGAAGCGGGCGATGAACTCCTCCACCGTCGCGGCCTCGGCGGTCACCCGCACGACGATGAGCGGCATCGTCGGCGTCTCCTGCTCGCGACCTTCGCTCGCCATTGCGCCAGGAACCAGTCTCGCGATCCGCTAGCGCGTTCGAAGCCAACTAGTTTGACCAGACGGTAATACTACTTCTCGGGACGTGACTTACATCAACCACTGATGTAAGAAAACGTAGGCCAGCCCACTTATTATCCAACTAGTTTATTTTCTTAACATTTTTCATTGCGTGGGACAGTTGTCTGGGACTAGTGTCCCGCTCGCCAAACCTTGGCGAGGACGAACATGACGAGACGACTCTGGCTCCCCGCAGTGTTCCTGAGTGCCTTCGGCCTACTGACTTCGGCCTGCAGCACGACCCCGCCCACGGGTTCGGTGTCGCAGGGCTCGACCGGCAACCGCCCCGCGTGGGCCGTTCCGGCGAACCTCGTCGGGCGCGTCGCCGCTGACGAGCAGCTCACGATTCAGGTCCAGCTCGCGCTGCACAACCAGGCCGCTGCCGAGGCGGAGCTCGCCGCCATCAGCGATCCCGACAACGCGCGCTACGGCCAGTTCCTCAGCGACGAGGAATTCAACGCCAAGTACGGCCCGACCGCCGACGACGTCGCGGCGGTCACGCACCACCTGGCCTCGCAGGGCCTCACCGTCAAGAACGTCGGCGACGGCAACGCGTTCGTCTCGGCGACGGGCTCGGCGGCGCAGATCGAGCGCGCCTTCTCGACGCAGCTCGGCCTCTACAAGGCGGGCGACGCGATCAAGCGCGCCCCCATCAACGACGCCGTGATGCCGACGACGCTCGGCGGCCGCGTCTCGACCGTCATGGGCCTCGTGCAGCCGACGGAGTACCGCGCCAAGGCCGTGCGCGGCGCCATCCGCCTCTCGGCCGCGAAGTCGGCGGTGCAGGCGAAGAACCCGCACCCGCACGCTTCGGCGGGCCCGAACACCTGCTCGGAGTGGTTCGGTCAGGTTGCCGACACCACCGATCCGGCCTACCCGGGCTACGCGCCGCTCTCGTACGCGCCGTGCGGCTACAAGCCGGGCAACGTCCGCTCGGCCTACGGCTTCACCGACATCGTCCGCAAGGGCAACGACGGCTCGGGCCAGAAGATCGCCATCGTCGACGCCTTCCTGTCGCCGACGCTGCTCCTCGACGCGCAGACCTACGCGGCGAACAACGATCCCGACTATCCGTTCAAGGCGTCGCAGCTGAAGACGGTGTGGGGTCCCGGCCAGATGCAGACGCCGGACACGGGCTGGTACGGCGAGCAGACGCTCGACGTCGAGGCCGCGCACGCGATGGCGCCGGGCGCCACGATCGTCGCGGTCGCCGCGCAGAGCGCGTACGACCAGGATCTCATCGGCGCGATCAACATGGTCGTGCAGCAGCGCCTCGGCTCGGTGATCTCGAACTCGTACGGCATGGTCGAGCAGCAGGGCTACATCGACTTCCTCGCGTGGAAGCCGGTGCTGACGGCGGCGGGCCTCAAGGGCATCGGCGTCTACTTCTCGTCGGGTGACGCGGGCGACGAGGCGTATCCGGACTTCGGCATTCCGCCGTCGGCGGACTTCCCGGCGTCGTCGGATCTCGTGACGGCGGTCGGCGGCACCTCGCTCGGCGTCGGCCAGACCGGCGACGTGCTCTTCGAGGTCGGCTGGGCGACGGGCGCGAGCTTCCTCGATCCGGCGGTTCCGGCGGACGCGGACATGGGCACGATGGCCACGCCGGCGATGTGGGATCCGGCTCCTCCGGGCTTCTTCGTCTACGGCGCGGGCGGTGGTTGGTCGACGGTGTTCGAGCAGCCGGCCTGGCAGAAGAACGTGGTGCCGAATTCGTTCGCGGTCCAGGCGGGCGTCGCGCGCCGCTCGGTGCCGGACGTCGGCATGCTCGCCGATCCGTTCACGGGCTTCGTGGTCGGCCAGACCGATCCGGACGCGAACACGTACTCGGAGTACACCATCGGCGGCACCTCGCTCGCCTGCCCGCTCTTCGCGGCGACGATCGCCGTGGCGCAGCAGCACGCGAAGCGCACCTTCGGCTTCGCCAACCCGCTGCTCTACAAGCACCAGAACGCGTTCCGCGACATCGCGCCGCTGGCGACGCCGGAGGCGGTTGCCCTCCCGCTCGACGACGGCAGCGTCGCGGCGATCGCGTTCGACTACAACCTGCAGACGATCAAGACGGCGACGGGCTGGGACTCGATCACGGGTCTCGGCGTGCCGAACGGCAAGGCGTTCATCAACAACATCAAGTAAGCGTCTCGTCGTAGCCACGGTTCGGCAAGCGCCCGCGGAGCGATCCGCGGGCGCTTTTTTTTTCGCGCGCGCGTGCTAGCGTCGACGGCATGACGCGGACCCACGAGGTGCTCAATCAGTCGACGCCGCTCGCCGATTACGACGTCTTCGGCGGCGATCGCGCGCTCGGCGAGGCGGTGGCGCGTGAAGGCGCGGGCTGGGCGGCGGACAAGCTGCACGCGCTCGGCCGGCTCGCCGGCGGCGAAGCGATCGCGTGGGGCGTGCAGGCGAACAAGCACACGCCGGAGCTGCGCGTGTTCGATCGCTTCGGCCATCGCGTCGACGAGGTCGAGTACCACCCGGCGTGGCATCAGCTGATGCGCGCGGGCGTGGAGCACGGGCTGCACGCGGCGCCGTGGCGCGAGCCGCGCGCGGGGGCGCACGTGGCGCGGGCGGCGTCGTTCATGGTGCTGACGCAGGCGGAGGCCGGCTTCGGCTGCCCGATCTCGATGACCTACTCGGCGGTGCCGGCGCTGCGCGCGACGCCGTCGCTGGCGCAGACGTGGGAGCCGCGGCTGACGTCGCTGCACTACGATCCGCGCAATCGCCCGGCGAGCGAAAAGCAGGGTGCGATCTGTGGCATGGCGATGACCGAGAAGCAGGGCGGCAGCGACGTGCGCGCCAACACCACGCGGGCGACGAAGCAGGGCGACCACTACGAGCTCGTCGGGCACAAGTGGTTCTGCTCGGCGCCGATGAGCGATGTGTTCCTGGTGCTGGCGCAGACCGAGCGCGGGCTGTCGTGCTTCTTGGTGCCGCGCTGGCGGCCCGACGGCGTGAAGAACGCGATGAACCTGCAGCGCCTCAAGGACAAGCTCGGCAACCGCTCGAACGCGTCGAGCGAGGTCGAGCTCGACGGCGCGTGGGGCGACCTCGTCGGCGAAGAGGGGCGCGGCGTGCCGACGATCATCGAGATGGTCAGCCACACGCGCCTCGACTGCTGCATCGGCGCGGCGGCGGGCATGCGTTACGGCGTGGCGCAGGCGCTGCATCATGCGTCGCATCGCGCGGCGTTCGGCAAGCGGCTCATCGATCACGCGCTCATGCAGAACGTGCTCGCCGATCTGGCGATCGAGTCCGAGGCGGCGACGGTGACGATGGCGCGGCTGGCGCGCGCCTATGATGAGGCGCAAACGGACGGCGAGGCGCGCCGCTTCGCGCGGCTGGCGACGGCGGTGTGCAAGTACTGGCTGTGCAAGCGCGCGCCGGTGCACGCGGCGGAGGCGCTGGAGTGCTTCGGCGGCAACGGCTACGTCGAGGAGTCGATGATGCCGCGGCTGTATCGCGAGGCGCCGCTCAATGGGATCTGGGAGGGATCGGGCAACGTCATCTGCCTCGACGTGCTGCG
>Ga0134125_10004813_pt1 | contig 15393 bp, 14 predicted proteins | sample KB31751_FD_96464 | JGI IMG/M metagenome (GOLD analysis project Ga0134125, IMG submission 96464) | Terrestrial soil microbial communities with excess Nitrogen fertilizer from Kellogg Biological Station, Michigan, USA - KB3-175-1 | ecosystem: Environmental > Terrestrial > Soil > Unclassified ... | reverse complement strand
GCGTCCCAGTTGCACGGGCTCGTGCTGTCGCTCGCGCTGCAGGTCGGCGTGTTCGACGTCGAGCCCGACAGGGTGTACGTGCCGACCGGCTTGTACTCGCGGAAGTGGCCGGTCATGTACGGGAAGTCGGCCGGGTTGGCCTGGTACAGCACGTTGCCGAGCGCGGCGCCGCTCGACGGCACCGCCCAGTCGAAGCTGCCGAGGTACTCGGCGTAGGCGGTGGTGCCGTTCGACAGGGTCACGAGGTTGGCCACCGAGCTCGAGCGCGTGAGCTCGGCCGCGGAGCACGACGTGTTGGCGCCGCCGCCGCCGGCGAGCAGCGTGTTGTAGAGGATGTGGAGGCCGCCGTCCTTGTTGCCCGAGTTGCCGTGCCACGAGTTGAGCGAGCCGAGGTAGACGAGGTTGCCCTGCGTCTGCACGCCCGAGACGGTGGGATGGCCGGCGATGGCTTCGTTGCCGTCGCCGTTGGAGAGCACCTGCGTGCGCGATGCCGGCGACGAGCCGAAGAACCAGCCCGACGAGCCGTCGACGCCGCCGCCGTTGCCCTGGATCGAGAGCGCCATGTCGTCGAGCTGCAAGAAGCGGTTCGACGCCGGGTACTGCGACGTCGGCCCTGGCGTGGCCAGCGGGTTCGAGTTCGAGCTGGCGACGGCGGGACAGAACGCGCCCTTCTCGGCGCCGCTCGAGTTCTTCGTCATCGTGCCGCCGAGCTTGCCGCCCGATCCCGATTCGAAGCTGACGGCGTCGTCGAGGCCGAGGACGGTGCCGCCGTGCTGGAAGTAGGAACCCATCGACGCCCAGTTGTTGAGGTTGCCGAGCTGGTTGCTCGACCAGACGACGTCGACGATGCGGTTCACGTTGGTGTCGACGAGCGAGGTGCACACGCCTGCCGACGAGCAGCCGGCCGGGCTGGTGAACGCCGCCGGCCACGTATAGCTGTAGTTGGTGCCGCTGCCGCTGATCCATAGATAGGTGGTGCCGGTCGCGGCGACCGAGGTGATTCCCGACTCGGAGAAGAAGGTGTCGAGCGGCGAGGCGTCGATCAGCACCGGCTTCGGGCGCGACGCCATCACCGCGAGCACCGGCGCGGTGAACGGATAGTTGCTGACGTGGAAGGTGACCGGCGTGAACAGGTTGCTGTTGGCGTTGTCGAACGCGGTGATGATCTGCAGCGCCTGCGCGGCGAACGACGCGTCGACGACGAAGGGCATACCGCCGTAGTTGACGGTGTGGGTGCCGCAGTTGATGCCGCCCGAGTCGACGGTGTAGCCCGACGACGACGGGCTCAGGTGCACCACCGTCGAGACGGTGCCGCCCGCCGTCGGCGTAACCGAGAAGTCGGCCTGATTGAGCGCCGTCTTCGTCTGGTTGAGGATGATGCTGACCGGGATGTCGTTCTCGGCGAGCAGGTAGAGCACGCCGAACGGGAGGCGCACGTTGCCGCCGCCGTACTTGTTGTAACAGGTGTACGAATACGGGCCGGCGGCGCAGGATCCGTTGACGTTCGCCGGACCCGAGTTGCCGCCGTTGTCCGGGTTGTAACAGCTGTCCATCGGGATGATGAGCGAGCCGGCGCCGAACGACGTCGTCGTCGCCGTCGGATCGAGCGTCGTCGGATCGATCGTTCCGCCGCACTCGGGGCTCGACGCCGTCGTCGTCGCGTTGCCGTCGGCGGGCAGCAGCAAGAGCGCTGCCGCGCCTACGAGCACCATCCTCATCTGCTTACCCTTCATGAACCCTGTTAGCGAAGACACGCTATTTCGCATCCGCGTTCAGAATATCAGTGTGGATATCCGATTTCAACTCCAGATAACGAGTAGGTTTCCGTCGGTGGGGCGGGCCACGAGATATGAGACCGGTGCCTGGTCTCACACCGGTCGGATATCGATTTCAGATATGTCACGCGATGTAGGCGGCTATCGCCCTCGCTCCTACGCCGGACCGTGCGGACCTCGCCGAATCGGTCGGCCGACGGATGGGCGAATCCGCATCCGTTGCGCACGCCTCTTGTCGTGAAGAGCGCGATCTCGGCTCGCCAGGGCGTCGTCGACCTGACGTGGTGGAAGGTATTCAACGATCCGACGCTCGATCACCTCGCACGGCGGCGCGAGCGACGTCAGAAGCGCGGCGGGCATCAGGAGCCAGGGCGCCCAACGAAGCTGGTCACGGAGGTGTTCTGATGGCCACCACCCTCGGACTTCCCGCGGGCATGCGCGCCTGCCTGTTCGATCTCGACGGCGTGCTCACGCAGACGGCGAAGCTGCACGCGGTCGCGTGGAAGCAGATGTTCGACGGCCTCTTGCGGGAGCACGCCGAGTCGAGCGGACAGCCGTTCGTGCCCTTCGACGCCGGCGCCGACTACGTCCGCTACGTCGACGGCAAGCTGCGGCTCGACGGCGCGCGCGCTTTTCTGGCCTCGCGCGACATCATCCTGCCCGAGTCGCTCGTCGAGGAGCTGGCGGCACGCAAGGACGAGCTGCTGCTCGAGCTGTTGCGCACGCGGCACGTCGAGACCTACGACGGCTCGGTGCGCTTTCTGCGCGCGGTGCGCGCCGCGGGCTTCAAGACCGCCGTGGTCTCGGCGAGCCGCCACTGCCAGGAAGTGCTGCGCTCGAGCGGCATCGAAGGGCTGTTCGACGCGCGCGTCGACGGTCTGGTCGCCGACGCGCAGCACCTCGCGGGCAAGCCGGCGCCCGACACCTTCCTCGCCGCGGCGCACGAACTGGGCGTGCCGCCGGCGGAGGCCGTCGTCTTCGAGGACGCGCTCGCCGGCGTCGCCGCGGGACGCGCGGGACACTTCGGCTTCGTCGTCGGTGTCGATCGCGCGGGGCAGGCGGCCGCGCTCCGCAAGAGCGGCGCCGACATCGTGATCACCGATCTGGCCGCGCTGTTGGAACGGCCCTGATTCGGAGCCATCGATGCGCGTGCTGGCGCTGAATGCGGGATCGAGCAACCTCGAGTGGACGCTGCTCGACGGCGACGGCGGCGCCACCGTCGGCACCCGCTTTCGCGGGCCGACCGTCGTCGATCGCGCGGTGCCCGCCGAGCTGCCGTCGCTCGTGCAAGTGGCCCCCTTCGACGGTGGGGGCGGCGCCGCTTCGGCTTTCACAGCCTCAGCGTGCGGTGGGCCGTGATGATGGCGACGCGCGCCAGGTCGACGTGCTCGCCGATGCGCTCCGGGCTGCGCCTCGGCGACGAGCCGGCGCATCCGCCCGCGGGCGACCGCTGACCTCGGCGCGCGACGCTCGGGTGTCCGCCCTCGTCGTCCACGCGCGCGAGAACCTGGTGATCCTCGCCGACCTCCTCGGCGCGACGCGCTCGACGCACTGACCACAGTCGGCGGCGGCGCGTATTGGGCGCAGCGCTCGCCGTGCCTACGGATGGATGCAGAAGCCGAGGAGCAGGTTGATGGCGCAGGTCAGAACGCCCGAAGCCGGCAAAGCGCGCGGCGAAGAGCGCGGCGCCGGCCGCGGCAAGCCGCTCTGCACCGACGAGCTCGCGAAGATCGACGCCGACTGCGTCATCGGCGACGGCGAGGCCGAGACCACCCCGCTCGCCACGAGCTGGCACTCCAACGAGCTCCTCAGCCCCGCCACCGAAGGCGTGGTGCCGCCCATCCTGCACCTCAACGGCTACAAGATCGCCAACCCGTGCGTGCTCGCGCGCATCAGCCTCGACGAGCGCGACCACCTCACGCGCGGCTACGGCGACACGCCGTGGCGACGTGTCCGCCATCGGGACGAGGAACGCGCCGCTGCCGCCATGAACCACAGGAGGTTCCAAGGATGAGCCACCAGCTCGAAGAGACCGCGCAGGCGCTCGTCGCCGCCGGCAAGGGGATCCTGGCCGCCGACGAGAGCACCCGCACCATCGGCAAGCGCTTCGCGGCGCTCGGCATCCCGTCGACGGCGGAGACGCGGCGCGCCTATCGCCAGATGCTGTTCGGCACGCCCGACCTGTCGCGCTACATCAGCGGCGTGATCCTCTACGACGAGACCATTCGCCAGACCGACGATCAGGGCCGGCCGCTGGCCGAGCTCGTGGTGCAGGCGGGGATGATCCCCGGCATCAAGGTCGACACCGGCGCCAAGCCGCTGGCGCTCTGCCCCGACGAGAAGGTGACCGAGGGCCTCGACGGGCTGCGCGCGCGGCTCGAGGAGTATCGGGGGCGTGGCGCGCGCTTCGCCAAGTGGCGCGCGGTCATCAAGATCGGCGACGACCTGCCGAGCGCGACCTGCCTCGACGTCAACGCGCAGGCGCTGGCGCGCTATGCGGCGCTCTGCCAGGAGCAGGACCTGGTGCCCATCGTCGAGCCCGAGGTGCTCATGAACGGCGCCCATCCGCTCGCGCGCACCGAGGCGGTCACGAGCGCGGTGCTGGTGCGCGTGTTCGCGGCGCTGCGCGCGCAGCGGGTGCGGCTCGAGGGCATGCTGCTCAAGCCGAACATGGTGGTGCCGGGCAAGGAGTCGGACGAGCCCGCCTCGGTGGCGGCGGTCGCGGCGGCGACGATGCGCGTCCTCAGGCGCACCGTGCCCGCGGCCGTGCCGGGCATCGTGTTCCTCTCCGGCGGACAGGACGCGCGTCAGGCGACGGTGCACCTCAACGCCATCAACCTCGACGAGGAAGGGCGGCCGTGGCGCGTGACCTTCTCGTTCGCGCGCGCGCTCCAGGATCCCGCGCTCGCCGCCTGGAACGGGCGGCCGTCGGGCGTGCGCGCGGGACAGGAGGCGCTCTCGCATCGCGCGCGGTGCAACAGCGCCGCCACGCTCGGCAGTTATCACGACGCGATGGAGCGCCGCGGCACCGAGCCGGAGCTGACGCTGCACTGAGACGCGTATTCGCCGCGGCCGCGTTGCCGTCGACGCCGTACTGCGTACGCTGGCAGGCATCGACGAGGAGGCCGCGATCATGCGAACGACGGATGGCTGGTGGAAGGCAATCTTCGCGATCGCGGCGCTCTCGCTCCTGTCGGCGACGGCCGCGGCGAACCCCGCGCGCCTGCCGGCCACGACGGGCACCGGCAAGCCCAACATCCTGTTCATCATGGGCGACGACATCGGCTGGATGCAGCCGAGCATCTATCACCGCGGCCTCATGGTCGGCGAGACGCCCAACATCGATCGCATCGGCCGCGAAGGCGCGATGTTCGTCGACTACGTCGCCATGCAGAGCTGCACCTCGGGGCGCAACGCCTTCTTCACGGGCATGTATCCGCTGCGCACCGGCATGATCCCGCCGCAGCTTCCGGGCAGCCCGAGCTACTTGCGGCCGGGCACGCCGGCGATCGCCAAGATCCTCCTCGACCTCGGCTACACCACCGGCGAGTTCGGCAAGAACCACCTCGGCGACCACACCGAGGCGCTGCCGACGGCGCACGGCTTCCAGGAGTTCTGGGGCTACCTCTACCACCTCGATGCCATGCAGCAGGTGAGCTTCCCCGACATCAACAGGAACGCGACCACGCAGGCGATCGCGCCGCCGTGCAAGAACACGCCGATCCCGGGCGTCGCCGAAGTCGCCGGCGCCGTCGATCCGCGCACCACGACCTGCCTGACGCCGCCGCGGCCGATGCTCTCGTGCCAATCATCCGACGGCAGCGCGCGCAATCAGCGCTGCAAGGACGAGGGGCCGATGACGCTCGATCGCTCGCGCACCATCGACGAGGAGATCTCGTCCAAGGTGGTCGATTTTCTCGGACGCCACGATCCGCGCAAGACCGGCAAGCCCTTCTTCGTCTGGTACAACCCCGCGCGCATGCACATCACGACGATGCTGCCGCCCAAGTACGAGGCGATGCTCGGCGAGCGCGGCGGCAAGGACTGGGGCATCAACGAGGCAGGCATGAAGCAGCTCGACGACAACATCGGGCTGGTGCTCAAGAAGCTCGAGGAGATGGGCCAGCTCGACAACACGCTCGTCGTCTTCACCACCGACAACGGCGCCGAGGCCATCACCTTCCCCGACGGCGGCGTGACGCCGTTCAAGGGACAAAAGGGCGAGGCGTGGGAAGGCGGCTATCGCGCGCCGTGCGTGGTGCGCTGGCCGGGGCACATCAAGCCGGGCACGGTGCTCTCGCAGCTGTTCGCCGCGCTCGACTGGATGCCGACGCTGACCGACATCGCCGGCGGTCCCAAAGGCGACGGGCTGCGCAAGCAGATCGAAGGCGGCAACTACTCCGGCTTCGTGCGCACCACGCTCGACGGCGTGGACCAGACCGACTACCTCCTCGGGCGCACGGCGAAGTCGGCGCGCGACGTCTTCTATTACTTCTCGGGCGCGACGCCGTCGGCGGTGCGCTACAAGAACTGGAAGATGTACTACACGATGTCGCAGCCGGGCGCCGAGGGCTGGATCCTGCCGCTCGTGCCGTTCCACTTCACGCTGGTGCAGAACATCAAGCGCGATCCGTTCGAGCAGGCGGTCGGCGACAACGTGAAGAGCGCGATGGCGATCGGCGGTGCCCTGGCCTCGCCGTCGACGGCGTTCCTCTACGACTGGAACCTGCTGCCCATCGGCCAGCAGCTGTGGCTAAAGTGGTTCGAGACGCTCAAGGCGTTCCCGCCGCTGCAGAAGCCGGCGAGCTACAACCTCCAGCAGGTGATGGATCAGATCAAGGGCAGCTCGGGCGCCAACGCCTCCGTCGGCGACTAAAGCGCGATTCACTTGCGTTGAGCGTAGCGAGGTGCGCGAGGCCGAGTTGGATTTGGCAGCGATGAGTCCGCCCAAAGGCAGCCGGCCACGCGCGCCGCAGCAGATCAACGCAAGTGATTCGCGCTTCAGTTCCAGTGGTAGCGCAGGAGGAACACGCTCACGAGCTGTAGCGTGTCGAGCGGGATGCGCGCGTCGGGGCGCAGATCGAACCAGCGCAGCTGCAGATCGACGCCGAGATCGATGGCGCGCCGGCCGGTGTAGAAGACGCCGCCCTCGAGCGTGTGCGTGAAGCGCGCCTCCGACTCGAACGGGATCTGCGTGCGATAGGCGAGGAGGAAGCCGACCGGCACGCGGGGGAAGCGCGGCCGCAGATCGAGCTCGGCGCCGACGCCGAGGACGATGTAGCTGCGGTTGACGCCGGGCGCGTCGCCAAAGTAGCCGCGCCACAGATATTGCGCCGAGCCGAGGAGCCCGATCATCGGATGCGGCGCATAGGCGACGGCGGCGCCGGGCTGCACCGCGTACGCGTCGATGCGCTGGCTGATCGCGCCGTTGTCGACCTGCCCGACGGCGAGGCTGGAGCGGACTGCCTCGACCGGCTGCACCAGCTTGAGGTGCGTGTAGCTGAAGTCGAAGGTGCCGCCCACGCGCACGACGCGGGCGAGGCGCCAGCTCGCGGTCAGGCCGGCGCCGAGCGTGATCGGCTCGACGGCGCCGACCACCAGCGCCGAGCGGCCGTCGCTGCCGCCGTTGAGCCCGCCCGAGCCGGCGGCACGGACGGCGAGCCAGCTCGTGACGCTGGCCTGGAACGTTCCGTCGAGCGCGAGCGCCTCGGCGACGTAGTTGTTCTTGCCGACCAGGTTGCCGCGCAGGTCGTAGCCGGGGCCGTCGATCCACGAGTAGCCGGCGCCGGCGTCGAGGCTGAAGAAGGTCGAGAGGAACGGATCGGCGACGGCCAGCGACGGGACGAAGACATGGCCGCCGAGCTCGCGGCGCCATTCGTCGCGCGGCGGCGCCTCGGCGAAGGCGGGCGCGGCCGAAAGAAGCAACCAGAGCGCGAGTCGTCTCGACATGGCAGCCGCTGTAAGCGGCGTGCGCGACGCGTCGAGCGTCGTCGGGCGCAATGCGGCGCCCGCCGGATGGCTACTCCTGCAGGCAGCGGTGCACGAGCTGGATGCAGACCGAGCCTTCACCGACGGCGGAGGCGACACGCTTGACGCTGCCCGCGCGCACGTCGCCGACGGCGAACACGCCGGGGCGGCTGGTCTCGAGCAGGTGCGGCGGCCGTCCGTTGGGGCGCGGGAAGGCGTCGCGCTCGTCGGGGGAGAGCTCGGGGCCGGTCTTGACGAAGCCCTTGGCGTCGAGCGCGATGCAGCCGCGCAGCCAGTCGGTGTGCGGCGTGGCGCCGGTCATGGTGAACACGTGGCGGATGCCGTGCTCCTCGGCGGCGCCGTCGCGCTGGCGCCAACGCACGCGCTCGAGGTGGCCGTCGCCTTCGAGCGCCTCCATCTCGGTGCGCACGTGGAGCGTGATGTTGGGCGTCTCCTCGATGCGGCGCACGAGATAGCGCGACATGCTCTCGGCGAGGCCGCCGGCGCGCACGAGCACGTGCACGTGGCGCGCGCTCCCCGACAGGTAGACGGCGGCCTGCCCGGCAGAGTTGCCGCCGCCGATGACGGCGACCTCCTCGTCGCCGCAGACACGCGCTTCGACGGCGGTCGCGGCGTAGTAGATGCCGACGCCTTCGAAGCGCGGCAGGTCGGGCAGCGCCAGCTTCCGGTAGGAGACGCCCGAGGCGATGATGACCGCGCGCGCGCGCACGGTGCCGTGGCCGCGCACGTGGATGGCGTAGGGGCGGCGCGCGCAGTCGAGCTTCTCGGCGTGGCGTGGGATGGCGATCTCGGCGCCGAACTTCTCGGCCTGCGTGACGCCGCGTCCGGCGAGCGCCTCGCCCGAGATCCCCGTCGGGAAGCCGAGGTAGTTCTCGATCTTCGAGCTCGAGCCGGCCTGGCCGCCGGGCGCGTTGCCTTCGATCACGAGCGTGTCGAGCCCTTCGGAGGCGGCCATCACCGCGGCGGCGAGGCCGGCCGGTCCGGCGCCCACGACGACCAGGTCGCGCACGCGCACCTCGTCGATGGACGTGGTCCAGCCGAGGCAGTCGGCGAGCGCTTCGTTGCTCGGGTTGCGCAGCACCTTGTCGCCGCCGCACACGATCACGGGCACGTCGGTGACGCTGACGTGGAAGCGATCGAGGAGCACCTGCACGCCGGGATCGTGCTCGACGTCGAGCGACGAGTAGGGCTCGCCGTTGCGCCGCAGGAACTCCTTGAGCCGCAGCGTGTCGGCGGAGAAGCGCGAGCCGACGAGCACGATGCCGCCCCAGCTCTGCTCGAGCAGCGCCATGCGGCGCAGGATGAAGGCGCGCATGATGACGTCGGAGAGCTCGCTGTCGGCGAGCACCAGGTTGCGGAACTGCGCGTGGTCGAGCGCGAGCACTTCGCCGTCGCTGACGACCTGGCCGCGGTGGATGGTCGGGCGGCCGGTGAGCATGTCGAACTCGCCGGTGAACTGCATCGCCTCGTGCACCACGATCGGGCGCTCGCCGTCGCCGCCGCGCTGCACGACCGCCACCGAGCCGGCGAGGACGACGAAGAAGTGGCGGTTGACCTCGCCCTCGTGGAACAGGACGTCGCCCGTGTGCACGCGCCGGCGCGTGGCGTGCGCGGCGATGCGCGCGACCTGCGCCTCGCCCAGACGGGGGAACATCTGTGCGCTGCGCTCTTCGAACAGGCTCATCCTCTCCTCCGTGACGGAGCGTCGCGCGGCTACTTCGGCGTCACCACCGCTTCGACCCGCGATCCCTCGGCGCCGCCGGCGCTCCCGGCCGCAGTATAGATGCGATTGCCGTCGATGCCGGCGGAGACGAGCGCGGCCTTGACCGCGTCGGCGCGCGCCTCGCCGAGGTTGCCGCCGGTGGCGTCGTTGCCGAGGCTGCCACCGAAGCCTTCGATGCGGATGGTCGCGTCGGGGTGCGCCTCGAGCGCGGTGGCCAGCTCGCCGACGCTGCGCTGCGCGACCTGGTTGAGCGACGAGTCGCCGGTCGCGAAGCGGATGCCGTCGAGCGTGAAGCGGCGCGGCTGGGTGGGGTTGCTCGCGAGCCAGGCGGCGACCGGGCTCGTGGCCGCGGGCGGCGGCGCAGGCCCGATCTCCGACGGCGTCGTCGTCGAGGGACGGCCCGGCGGCGGCGTACCGGGCGTGCGCGTCTCGGGCAGCCGCGGCGCCGAGACCGTCGGCGCGTGCGGCGCGTGCAGCGAGCGCGCGATCAGCCAGCCGAGGCCGAAGAGCGCAGCGATGCCGGCGGCCACCAGCGACCAGTGCGTGTGCGCCGGCTCGGGCGCGCGCACCACGTGCGGCACCACCGGCGGCGCGGGGCGGACGGGCACCTCGGGGATCACCTGATGCTCGACGGGCGGCGCGCCGACGAACGAGCGCAGCGAGTCCGGCACCAGCGTCGCCACCTTGGCCTTCTCGACGGAGAGGAAGGCGGCGAGACCGCGCGGATCGAGGTTGGTCTCGCGCACGCGCCTTCCCACCACGCCGAGCGCGAGCGGCGCCACCAGCGCCAGGATCTTGGAGGTCACGCTGCGATCGCCGCCGCCGAGGGCCGAGAGCCCGCCGACGAAGCCGTCGAGCTTGTGGCCCATAAGCTTGTCGAGGAAGCCGCCGCTTCCGCGGAGGAGCTGGTCGCTCGCTTGCGGGTCGCGGAGCGTGCGCCCGAGGTCGCCGACGTCGAGCTGCGGGGCCGAGCCGTTGCGCAGCCCTTCGAGCAGGCCGGCGGCGCCGAACTCCGTCGAGCCGTGATCGGCGATGCTGTACATCGTGGTGGGCAGCGCGGCACCGAGCGTCCTGCGCGTGACCTCGCGGCTGCCGCCGACGAACTGACTGATCGAATCGAGCAGCCCGCCTTGAACGAACTCCCGCCCCAGGTTCGATAGGTCCATCGTTCCCTCCCCCTTTTCCCGCGAATGCAACGGGGGGACCAGCCGGGGCGCGACGGCGCCCTATCTTGCTGCGGCATGGACAACAAGAGCGCGAGCGGAAGCGGCGAGGGAAAGCCGGCTCAGCCACCGACGGAGAAGGAGCTGCTCGACCGGGCCGACCAGGCGGAAGACGATCGCCTGGCAGCCGAGGAGGCGGGCGAGGTCGAGGACGAGGACGAAGCCGTCGTCGAGGACGCGCGCGAGGAGCGCGTTCCCTGAGGGCGGTCCTCGGGATGCATGACAAGCGAACGGAGGTGCTCATGTCGCGTTGGATTCGTGGGGGCGTCGCCGCCTCGGTCCTGCTGGGGCTGGGGGCGATCGGGTATGCGCAAGACAAGCCGTGCATGGCGGACGCGGCCAAGCTGTGTCCTGGTGTCGAGCCGGGGGGCGGCGCGCAGATCGAGTGCTTGAAGACGCACAAGCAGGATCTGTCACCGGCGTGCAAGAAGAAGGTCATGCAGATGAAGGTCAAGTCGATGGAGAACAAGGAGCTGCAGAAGCAGCAGGCCGAGCCGCCGCCGGCGAACGGCGCGCAGCCCTAGCGGCGTCGGGCCGAAGCGGTCGCCACGCAGCGCGCGCGCGGCGGCGGGCGCGCCGTGGAGATCACCACGCGGCGCGATAGGCGACATCGCGATCGAAGGTCGCAGAGCCGGACGGCGTCGCGGTCGGCGACGCACGTTCTGGCGGCGGTGACGCCGGCCGATCTCGGGCGCCGAGCCCGCCGACGTCGGCGCGGGCGAGCGGGATCTCGGCGGCGTCGTCCGCGGTGGCGGCGCGAGGCGATCCTCGCGCTCGTCGCGATCGCGTGGCTGCGTCGGCGCGTGCTACCGTTGCCGAAATGAGCGACCCGTTCGGCCTGAGCGCACCGGCGACGCTGCAGGATCCCTACCCCACCTACGCGCGCATGCGCGCCGAGGCGCCGGTCGCCTGGTTCGACCCGTGGGACGCCTGGGTGGTCACGCGCCACGACGACGTGCAGGCGGCGTTCCGCGATCCGCGCTGGTCGGCCGAGCGCGCCGCGACGTTCGCCGCCAAGCTCGACGCCGAGACGCGCGCCCGCGTCGAGCCGCTGGTGCGTAACTTGAGCGGCTGGGCGCTGCTCATGGATCCGCCCGCGCACACGCGCGTTCGCGCGCTGCTCAACCGCGCCTTCACGCCGCGGCTCATCCACGAGCTGCGCCCGCGCGTGGAGGCGCTCGTCGCCGAGCTGCTCGACGCCGCCGGCGACGAGATCGATCTGATGTCGGCGCTGGCCACGCCGCTGCCGGTGATGGTCATCGGCGACATGCTCGGCCTGCCCGCGTCCGATCGCGGCCACCTCAAGCGCTGGTCCGACGATCTGGCGGCGTTCCTCGGGGCCGGCCGCGCGACGCCCGCCGACGTGGTCGCCGCGGTGCGCGCGATTACCCAGATCGAAGACTACTTCCGCACGCAGCTGGCCGAGCGGCGCCGCGCGCCCGGCGACGATCTGTTGAGCGCGCTCCTCTCCGCCGAGGAGGCGGGCACGATCCTCGACGAGCAGGAGCTGGTCTCGACCTGCGCGATGATCTTGTTCGGCGGTCACGAGACCACGACGCACCTCATCGGCAACGGCATGCTCGCGCTCGTCACGCACCGCGCCGAGTGGCAGCGGCTCGCGCACGCGCCCGCTTCGGCCGCCGCGGCCGTCGAAGAGCTGTTGCGCTTCGACGCGCCCGTGCAGCGCATGGGCCGCCTCGCCAAGGAGCCGATGGAGCTGCGCGGACAACGCGTCGCTGCCGGCCAGCGCGTCTTTCTCATGCTCGGCGCGGCCAACCGCGATCCCGAGCAATTCGCCGCGCCCGACACGCTCGACCTCGCGCGCGCCGACGGCAAGCACGTCGCCTTCGGCTGGGGCCCGCACTACTGCGTCGGCGCCGGCCTCGGGCGGCTCGAGGCCGAGCTGGCGTTCGCCGCGCTCGCCCGCCGCTTCCCCGACGCCGCGCTCGGCGAGACGCCGGAGTTCCAGAACAACGTGACCATCCGCGGCCTGCGCTCGCTCCGTCTGCGCCTGCGCGGCTGATCGTCTCAGTCGAGCGCGCGCAGATGATCGACGATCTCGGCGCCCCAGCGACGGAGCCGCTCGGCCGAGATGTTGCGCTGCCGTTCGCGGGAAGCTCGCGCGAGCGCGCGGTGCGCGATGTCGGAGAAGGCGGCGACGGGCGCACCGTCGGCGCGCAGGTTGCGCAGCTCGCGTACCGCCATTCGCCGCGCCGTCGTCAAAAGGTCGTCTTCGGTCAACTCTCGATCATCCTGCGACGTGCGCGCCCGCGACGAAATCCGCAATCCTACGGAGCGAACAAAATGCGGAGCCCGCGCCTGGATCTGCGCCTCGACGGTGACATCTGCATTCCGCGCTCCTGCCTGCTCGTCTACGCCGTCGGCGAGCGCGCGCTGCCTGACGCTGGCGGCGTCGCCCGCCGAGGTGCGCGCGAGCTAGCGAACGGTCGCGGCGTCCTTCGCCGCGAGCCGCTCGGCGAGCGTGTCGACGTCCCCGACGGTGTGCGCGCCCCACTCTTTCTTGCTGTAGTAGCGCTTGACGCCGCGCGAGGTGCCGGCGACGTCGAGGCAGAAGTCGAAGCCCTGCTCGCGGCACGGGCGCGCCGCGTAGCGCAGCTGCTGCCACTCGTTGGTCTCGCCGAAGTAGACGTCGATGACGCCGTCGTGCGCCGGCTTGACGTGATAGTGGAACGCTTCCCACAGGCCGGTCCACATCGTGCGATTGACGAAGCGACCGAACGGCTCTTCACCGCTCACGAAGAAGACCTTGAAGTGCTCGCCCCGCGCGTGCGGCTCGTGATCGACCCAGAAGCGATCGAAGACCAGCTTCGGGTTGGGCGCGTCGCTCGTGCGCGAGCGCCAGAACGCGACCACGGCCACGGTGACGACGAGCGCCAGGAGCCACTTTGTACGCATCGTGGGATCTTCGGGCGCGCACCCACGCCTGTCAACGCACGGTCAGATCGACGGCGGTGAAGTCGACCCCGCCGCGGCTGTCGTGCAGCACGACGAAGAGGTGCGCCACGCCCGCCGTCGCCGGCGCGGTCCACGTGGTGGTCGTGAAGAGCTGCTCGTCGTTCTCGCCGCGGCCGGTGTTGGCCGAGCCGATGGTCCCGTCGCTGACGAACCACGACACCGTCATCGCCTCGCGATGCGTGACCAGGACCTGCGCCGCGGGATCGAGCACCGGGAACGACTCGACCGAATCGGCATTCCAGCCGGCGGCGAGCGTGACCGTCTGCCCGGCGGCGATGGCGTCGAGCGGCAGCGGCGTGTCGCCGGCGAACGCGCCGACCGCGGTCAGCGTCGGGTTCACGTTGTTGGTGTAGGTCGCGTTGTACTCGGTGGCGACCTCGAACGACGCGCCGGCGAGCGCGCAGCGGATGCGGGCCAGCGCGATCGTCGGCGTGCCGGCGAGCGCGGCGCGCACCGGCTGGTAGTAGCCGCCGGTGACGTCGGGCGCGCGCGATTGCAGCGGCGGCTGACCGGCCATCTGCGGCGGCGTGTCGGGGCCGAAGAGCCGGCAGCCCATCGCCGGCAGCGCAAACGGCACCGGCACCGCGGCGCCGCTGGCGACGGCCATGGTGCCGTCGGCGGTCAGACACGCGGGATCGACGACGTCGTTGTTGCTGGTGGCCTTCGGCGTCAGGCACAAGGACCAATCGATTGGCGACATGGCCGCGCCGTCGGGCGTGACCACGAACGCCGTCGCCGTCATGGCGGCGCCGGGCGCGGCCTCGGCGGGCTCGAAGCGCACGGCGGCGACGCGCGGGCCGAGCACGAGCGACGTCGGCAGGCCGAGGTCGGGCCGGCAGCCGGCGCCGGCGACGAGCGCCGCGCCGAGGAGCAGCGTGAGCATCGCGCGCCTCAAAAGTTCACCCTCGCGCCGAGCACCGCCAGCGTCGGCAGACCGGTGATCGCGCCGCGCACGCGGTAGTCGCCGCTGTAGACGATCTCCTCGGCGTTGCGGCGATAGGTCACGTTCTGCACGTCGAGGTACAGGCGCAGCGTCGCGCGCGACCAGACGAACGCGTACTCGGCGCGCAGATCGAGCTGCACGAAGTCGGGGATGCGGATCGAGTTCTGCGCGCCGAACAAGGGATCGTAGCGATTGTCGCGCGCGTCGAAGTAGCTGCCGACCACCGGCGTGCGCGGAAAGCCCGTCGCCCAGCGCAGGCGCGTGCCGAAATCCCAGTGGCGGAAGGCGTACTCGGCGACGAGCGTGAGGATGTGGGTCTGGTCGTAGTCGAAGAGGCGCCACGGCGACGTCGGATGATCGCGTCGCTCGCTGCGTCCCCCCGTGTAGCTGAGCCAGCCCGACAGGCCGCGCCACGGCGCCGCCCGCACCAGCAGCTGCGCGCCGTAGCTGCGGCCGCTGCCGTCCTGCACCAGCGCCGTCGCCACCGGCGGCGACGGCAACGGGCTGCGCGCGATGAGGTCGTCGAGCTGGCGGTAGAAGCCGGTGGCCTCGGCGCTGAGCGTGCGGGTGATGCGCGCCTCGACGCCGGCGGTGGCGACGGCGGCGCGCTCGGGGCCGAGCGTGGGATCGCCGAAGCGCGCGCCGAGATCGGCCGGCGCCGGCGGCTGGTGATAGAGCCCGCCGGCGGCGACGACGGCGATGCGCGGATGCGCCTGCCAGCGGATCTGCAGGCGCGGATCGGCCGACCAGTCGAAACGCGAGACG
>Ga0134125_10004811_pt1 | contig 15397 bp, 11 predicted proteins | sample KB31751_FD_96464 | JGI IMG/M metagenome (GOLD analysis project Ga0134125, IMG submission 96464) | Terrestrial soil microbial communities with excess Nitrogen fertilizer from Kellogg Biological Station, Michigan, USA - KB3-175-1 | ecosystem: Environmental > Terrestrial > Soil > Unclassified ... | reverse complement strand
GACGCCGGTGGCGGCTGAGCCGGCGCGCTCAGGCGGCCCCGAGCTCCGCGACGACGCGGTCGGTGAACGAGGCGGTCGTCCCGCGGCCGCCCAGATCGGGCGTCAGGTCGCGGCCGACCTCGATCGCCCGCCGGACCGCGCGCTCGAGGCGCAGCGCCCGCTCGCGCTGGCCGAGGCGGTCGAGCATCATCGCCCCCGCCAGCATCACCGCCGTGGGGTTGGCCAGTCCCTTGCCGGCGATGTCGGGCGCCGTGCCGTGCACCGCCTCGAAGATGGCCGCCCCCTCGCCGATGTTCGCCCCGGGGACGAGGCCGAGGCCCCCCACCAGCCCGGCGGTCAGATCGGAGAGGATGTCGCCGAACAGGTTGGTGGTCACGATGACGTCGAAGCGCGTGGGGTCGCGCACCAGCTGCATCGCCGTGTTGTCGACGATGAGGTCGCTGAACGCGATGTCGGGATAGCCGGCAGCGATCTCGCGCCCCACCTGCAGGAACAGGCCGGAGGTCATCTTCAGGATGTTCGCCTTGTGCACCAGCGTGACCCGCTGGCGGCCGTTGGCGCGCGCGTACTCGAAGGCGAAGCGCACGATGCGGTCGCAGCCATAGCGGGTGATGATCGAGATCGCCTCGGCCGCGCTGCGCGTGGGGTCGATGTAGTGCTCGATCCCCGAGTACTCGCCCTGGGTGTTCTCGCGCACGACCACCAGGTCGACGCGGTCGTAGCGGCCGGGCAGGCCGGCGAACGTGCGCGCCGGGCGGACGTTGGCGTAAAGATCGAACTCGCGCCGCAGCGCCACGTTGACGCTGGCGTAGCCGCCACCGATCGGCGTCGCCAGCGGCCCCTTGAGGCAGAGCCGCGTCCGTCGGATCGACTCCAGCGTCTCCTCGGGCAGCGGCGCCCCGTGCCGGGGGATGGCCGCCGTGCCGGCGTCGCGCGGCTCCCATTCGATCTCCGCGCCGGTCGCCGCGATGGCGCGCACCGCCGCGTCAACCACCTCGGGCCCGATGCCGTCGCCTCGGAGCAACGTCGCCACCGTCTTCATCGACGGGACTATAGCGTGAGGCCCACCGCGCCGACGAAGGTGGGCGAGGTCCAGCCCTGTTCAAGCTGGGATCGTGACGGTGATGCGCGCTATTGTTCGCGCGGCGCGATCGTCAGGTTGTTCTCGACGTCGGAGACGCCCTCGGTGCCGCGCGCGATCTCCACCGCCTGTTTGACCGCTTGATCGCTCGGCACCGAGCCCGACAAGGTGATGACGCCGTTCAGGCTCTTGACCGTGACGTGGTCGAACCGGCTCTTCTCGTCGGCCAGGAGGTGCTCGCGGATCGACGCCCGCAGCGCGTCGTCGGCGACTGTTTGTTCGCGCTGCCCGCCGGTAACCACCAGCCGGTTGTCCACGCCGACCACGCCCGCCACCGTCGCGTCCCGCGCCGCCGCCGCCTTCTCGGCTTCCGAATCGACGGTCCCCGTCAACCGGGCGACGCCGTTGTCGATCGACACGGCGATGTGGTTGGTCTGCAGGCTCGGATCGTTTTGCAACCGGGTCCGGATCATCGCCTGCTGTTTGCCGGCCTGGGTCGGCCCGGAAGGAAGTTGCGGCGGCTGCTGGGCGAAGACCGTGATCGCCATCCCCAGCCATACCCCGCCCGCCATCACCGCGCTCCACCCCAACGTCCGCCTCATCCTCGACCTCCTGCCCTTTCACTAATCTGATGATGCGGGCGCTCGGGTCCAAGCTCGACGGGCGGCGACCCGGCCTATCTCAGCCGAAGGCGCGGGCCAGGACCAGCCCGAGCGCGCCGGCACCGAGGCAGCCGACCACCGTCGCCCCCAGGTAGAGCCCGGCCACGGCGAACGAGCCCTGCTGGATGAGCCGGAAGGTCTCGTAGTTGAACGTCGAGTAGGTGGTGAAGCCGCCCATCACGCCCGTGCCCAGCACCACCCGGGCGTCGGCGGACAGCGCGCCCCGCTCGAGGCTGAAGTACATGACCATCACCAGGAGGAACGATCCGACGGCGTTGATGATCAGCGTGCCGTACGGAAATCCGACCCCCCAGGCCCGCTGCGCCCAACCCCCGAGGAGGTAGCGCGCCCCGGTTCCCGTGGCGCCGCCCAGACAGACCAGCAAGAAACGCATGGCCGATGCTAGTCCCCGGCCGGCGACCGTCGCAAGAAATGCCGGCGCGTGCTTTGATGGCCTCCCATGGACGCTCGCCGATCGCTCTTCGTTCGGCCCCTGGTCTGGCCTCTGCTCTCGATCCTGCTCGCGCTGGCGGGCGCCTGTGCGACGGACGAGACCAGCGGTCCCCCGCCCGCGGTCACCGCCTCGGCCATCGCGCTCCTGCCCGCGGTGGAGATGCCGACCGTGGTCCCCAGCCCCGTCTCGTTCGTCTCGCTCGAGGGCCCGCTGTGGGTCGCCTCCGGCCCCTACCTGCTCTTCTCCGACGTGGTCGAGCAGAACGCGCGCGGCGCCGTGATCTACCGGTTCGATCCCGCGCTCGGCCGCTTCGCCATCTTCCCTTACCCGGCCCCCGAGCCGCCCGGCCCGATGACCAGCACCAACGGGCTGGCCCTCGACGGCACCGGCGCGCTGATCGCCTGCGAGCGCTACAACGCCCGGCTGGTCCGCATCTCGCCCGAGGGGCAGCGGACGGTGCTGGCCGACGCCTGGCCCCCCTCGGCCGCCGGCCACCCGGGGACGCCGCTCAACGCGCCGAACGACGTGGTCGTGCGGGCCGACGGCAACATCTACTTCACCGACACCGACTGGGGGACCCGCGCCGGCGGGGCGCACGCGCCGATGGCGGTCTACCGTTTCTCACCGACCGGCCAGCTCGATCGGGTCTGGCAGCTCCAGAAGCCGAACGGCGTCGCGTTGTCGCCGGACGGGGGCATGCTCTACGTCGGCAGCGACGTCCAGGACAAGGTCTGGAGACTGCCGGTCGACGCCCTCGGCGGCGTGGGGGCGCCGACCGTGCTCATCGACGGCGCGCGCGTCCCAGGCGGGTTCAAGGTCCCGGACGGGATCTGCATCGACGACTCGGGCAACCTCTACGTGGCCAACAACAGCGACGACATCCGGGCGATCATCGCGTTCGACTCCGCCGGTCGGTTGCTGGGTCGGATCCCGTTTCCGGTCGCGCCTTCGAACTGCAGCTTCGGCGGCAGTGACCGCAAGACCCTCTACGTCACCACCCTGCACGCGCTCTATCGGGTGCGCATGCCGATCGCCGGACTGCCCTGAGCGCCCTCAGGCCTCGTCGGGCCGGGCGCTGCGCGTTAGCCCGGACCCTTGATGAAGACCTTGGTCCACTGGGCGATGTGGTTCGAGGTCGTGATGTCCTGGAACGGCAGGCAGAAGGCGGTGAAGCTGGGATCGCCGCCGCCGATCTTCGGCACGACGCCGACCATCCAGATCAGCGTCCCCTTGGTCGTCTCGTCCATGTCGGCCGGGGTGGGCGGCGTGCGCAGGCCGTACTGACGGGTCGAGGAGAACGTCAGCCAGATGAGCTTGCTCTGCTCGTCGAGCTGCTGGATGAAGGGCGCCCACTTGGGGAACGAGTTGGTCAGCGCGGTCTGGCCCATGTCGGCCACGCCGGGACCGTTGGCGTTGGTGAGCGGGACCGGCGCCTGTCCCTGCAGTGAGGTGAACATGATGGTCGCCGTGGCGTCGGTGTCGGCGTCGCACGACTTGTCGGCCGGCTGCCCCATCGCGGCCGTCCCGTTGGTGCAGGTCGACTCGTCGTAGACCACGAGGTTCCCGTCGGGCGCGATCGCCGGGTAGTAGCGGTTGTTCCCCAGCTGCGGTGGGACCAGCGTCTGCGGCGCGCCCCAGCTGCCGCCGGGCGGCCGCTGGATGAAGTCGATGCCGCCCGTGGCGGGGCGCTGGTCGGTCGTCTTGGCCAGGGGGTCGATCGAGGTGAAGGCGATCGTGTCGGTGGTGTTCGGGTCCTTGTTCCAGTCGGGGTGGTCGGCGCGCAGCCCCCCGAGATCGATCGTCGAGACCACCATCCCCGACGTGCCGTCGAAGATCATCAGGTTCGACGGGCCCTTCTCGGTGCCGTCGCCGTAGACGCCGACGAACTGGGTGCCGGTGGCGTTCCAGGACTCGAACTGGCTCTGCTGGCCGAGCGGGTACGGCTGGAGCGCCTTGTTGTTCACGATGTCCCAGAGGAGCAGGTGCCCAGAGTTCTGCCCGCCCGCGCTGGCGACCAGCTTGGTGCCGTCGGGCGCGAGCGCGTGGCAGCCGACGCAGGTCGTGCCGTCGGTGTTCGTGGGCGTCAGGTAGGCGGTGGCCATCGTCGTGCTGCCGCCGAAGTCCCAGCGCATGATCGCGGTCTTGCCGCTGGTGGTCCAGTAGTAGAGCGCCCCCAGGATCGGATCGGCGGCGAACGACATGTGGAACGTGGCGCTGTTGCCGACGGAGGTGCCGGTGTCGTCGGTCCCGCGCACCGTCACGGTGACCTGCTGCTGGCCGGCGTTGGAGATCGCCACCGCCGACCAAAGGGTCGAGTCCGGCAGATAGATGCAGCCGTTGATCCCCGGCGGCGCCGTGCAGCGGATGAGGGCGTTGACCGTCGACACCTTCCCCTGGAAGCTGACCTCGAACAGCGTGTTGTTGCTGCTGCCGGGCTGAAAGTGGATCTCCACCCCGGTGATGTTGGGCGGGAACAACACGTTGTCGTTGGGGTAGATGAGCGTCGGCGCGCGGCTGGTGTCGTTCTTCGTCGTGTTGAAGAAGCTGGGCGCGTTGGAAGGGACGCCCTGCCCCGGCGGCCCGGGATCGGCGCCCGTGAAGGTGTACTGGACGGTGAGCGTCGCGCTGGCGCTGATCCCGTTCGCGGTGGCGGTGATCCCCACGATGCCGCCACCCGACCCCACCGTGGTCGCCAGGCCGCTCCCGTTCATCGTCACGATGCCCGTCCGGCCGAGCGAGTAGCCGACCTGGCTGGTCACGTTCTGCTGGTGGCCGTTGACGATCCCGGTGACGGTGTACTGCTGCGTCTTGGCGGGCCCGCCGGCGGTGATCGAGATGGTCGCGCTGGTCGGGCTGATGGTGAGCGAGGTCAGCCCGTCGATGACGTGCCCGCTGGAGCCGCCGCTGCCGGTGTTGTCTGCCAGGCCGCTCGGGCGAAAGGCGCAGGCGGCGGGCGAGAGCGCGGTGGCCAAGCCCAGCGAAAAGAGTCCCAGCGAAGAGAGTCCCAGGTTACGTAAGAGGGTCTTAGTCATGGTGCCTCGTTAGTCGAAACATTGTACGCCACCGCCAGAATCGCGGCGCGCCGGGCCGCGCGGTTTCGCGCCACTTCGTACGCCCAACGTGGTCCGATGTACGACAGTCCGCTAGGTCGGGGGGGCCGGATCGACTTCGACCGGCGTCTTGGGGACCAGCAGGACCAGCACCAGGCTGGGAATGCTGGCCAAAAACGCCACCGTGAAGAAGAGCGGGTGCCCGAGGCGGTCGTTCAGCGGGCCGGAGACATATCCGGAAAACGTGCTCGCCAGCGAGACCACGGAGGTCGCCATGGCGAAGTGCGAGGCGGAGAAGGCGCGCCGGCAGCGCTGCATCAAGAAGACCGTGGCGCCCGCCATGCCGAGCCCCCCCACGAGCTGCTCGACCACGACGATCGCCGTGATCCCCGCCCAGTGCGGTTTCCAGACCGCCATCCCGATATAAAGCGGGATCCCCAGGTTCTGCATATAGATGAGGGGGACGAGCGTCCGCTGGAGCCCGCGCCGGGCGACGAACGCGCCGCCCGCGATGACGCCGACGATCGACGCCCCCGTCCCGAGCCCGTTCAGAATGCCACGGTGGGCGGTGTCGACGCCGAGATCGCGCAGCAGCGGCTTCGACATGGCGAACATCATGATGTCGCCCAGCCGGTAGCAGAGCAGGAACGACAGCACCAGCACCGCCTGCGGCTGTTTGACGAAGGTCTGGAACGCGGTGAGGTAGGCGCGCGCCCCCGGGTGCGGGCCGCGCTCGGCGGCGCGGAGCGCGCTCTCCCGTGGGTGCGGCATCACCACCGCGTTCACCAGCGCCGTCACGATCATGATGGCGCCCGCGGCACCGAACCCCCAGAACCAGCCCTTCTTGCCCGCCAGGTAGACCAGCGCCGACGACCCCACGATGAGCGCCAGCCGGTAGGCACCGAGCCGGGTCCCCGAGTAGAGCGCCTGCTCGCGCTGGTCGAGCGCCTGCAGATAGAAACCGTCGCAGGCGATGTCGTGCGTGGCGTGGACGATCGACAGCGCCGCCACGACCATCCAGAACACCGTCAGGTTGCGGCTGGGCGCGATCGCGGCGACCGCGAACATCCCGAGGCCGAGCACGATCTGCAACCCCCAGAGCCAGGTCCGTCGCTTGCCGAAGAAGTCGAGCAGCGGGCTCCAGGCGAACTTGAAGGTGACCGCCAGGTGCAGCAGCGAGGTCGAGCTGATCTGGGTCTTCGAGGCCCCGATGGCGGTCAGGAACTCGGTGCCCATCTGATGAAGGAAGCTCCAGGGGAGCCCCTCGCCGAAGTAGGTGGTGGAGGTCCAGAGAAGCGTCCGTTTGGACCGTTCCGGCGGCATCGGCTTCGAACGATGGTCGAGCGCGCACGCCCGCGCCGCCAGTTTTTTCGCGCCCGCTCAGTTTGGCGACTTCCGACCCGGGCGTAACTTGAGTGGGTCATGGAGGCGAGCGGCCACGGCCCGGGTGACCGCAGGTTGCTGCGGGCGTTGCGCGCACTGGGCGACCCGACGCGCTTCCGCATGGTTCAGGTGATCGCGGCGGCCGGCGAGCTCTGCTGTGGCGAGGTCCAGGACTGCTTCGACTGTTCGCAGCCACCATCTCGCATCACCTCAAGGTGCTGTCCCAGGCCGGGCTGCTCTCGGTGCGCAGTGAAGGAAAGCGGCGCTACACGACGGTGAACCGGCCGCTGGTCTCGGCGCTGGCCGCGGAGCTCCCGGCGCGCCTCCTGCCCAGCCCGCGGCGGCGCCAGACGGGGGCGCCGCCTTGAGGCTCCGGCGGCCCGCCTCCGCGGTGGCCGGCCGGTTCCGTGCTACATGCGTGGCGGCGCTCCCGGGAGCGTGTAACGCAGGTCGAGAAAGACCATGTTGGTGTGCGCGTTCGACGGTGCGCCGGCCGCCACGTACCAGGGAGCGCGGGACAGATAGGAATATTGCCCGATGGCGCTCAGGGCGCCGTACTTCGGAGCCTTCCAGAACGTCTGGATGAAGCCCCCGCTCCCTTCTTGAATCCACTTGTTCTGCCCGTTGGGAGAGCCCTGGTAGCCGTAACCAACGCAGGACATCGCGTCCGTGCAGGGCGTTCCGTCCGCCGCCGGAGAGGTGTTGTGAGCGATGTAGATGCCGCCGTAGTAGGCGTAGAGCTGCGTGCTTCCGAGCGTGAGCTCGACGCCGTCGACAGTCGAGCTGGACTTGACCGTCGACAGGCTGCCATCGGCCCGTACGACCACGTCGGGGGCCTGGCCGAAGATGTATCGACCGCCGCCCGAGCTCACGAAAGCATTGCCGATCAGGCGGAAGCCTTCGAACAGCTGGGCGTTGAAGTTGAGGAATCCGCCGACGCCGGTGGCAGAGAAGGTTTGGTCGCTCAGCGGGTTCCAAATCTTGAACTGCCGCTCGACGCCGCCGAGCTCGACATGGAACCTCGACGGAACGTCGAACGCCGCCTTGACGATCACGTCGGGCGCGACGTTCGGGACCGTGAAGGTCGAATTGCCGGCGTTGAGCTGCATGTTGGGGAGGCTCATCGCGAGACCCATCGGCAACGTGACGGTACCGCCGCCAGCCGAGCCGCCGATGTATTGCTCCGGGCTGTCGAGCGCCACCGCTGCCGCGAACATGTCGCTCGGGTGGTAGACGACGCGCAACTCCGGGATCCGGCCCCAGACCAGCCCGGCCTGGTAGTTCACGTCCATGTCGAGGGTGTTGAAAACGTCGGCGGGGAGCGGAGAGAGCCCGACGCGATTGGGTGTAATGAGGCTCCACGTCTGGCCGCCCAGCACCTCCCAATCGCCCTTCCGGAGGTCGACCCAGTAGAGCCGGGAGCGCAGCGTGTTGCTGTTGCTGCTGACCGCCACGTTGCCTGGCGCCGCCCCCAAGAAGTCGGATTCCATGTACCCGATCACGTGGGATCCGAGCACGGGCGCGTCGAGGCGAAAGCCGAGCCTCGAGTTCTGCACGCTGAGTCGCGTCTCGGTCAACTTGCTCCCGTACACGGTTCCGTAGGGGATCGATCCGAAGTTTGTTCCGATGCCGCTCCCGACGGCGCTGCTCCGGAACACACCTGTGAAGTCGACGAACCCGAGAGGCGTGAGGGAGGCGCTCCCTATCTTGAGGGACAGAGGCCCGGCCTCGTCGGTCGCCGGCACGGGCGGCGGCGTCGGCGCGACCGCGGGTGGCGGGGGCGCCATCAGCGGAGCTTGCGGCGCGGCGGCCGGCGGGGGCGCAGGCGGCAACTGCGCCGGCGGCGCGGGGGCTGCCGGCGGCGGCGCGGATTCGACCGGCGCTGGCGGAGGTGTCTCGGCCACCGCCAGGGTGCCGACGAGCGAAAGCGCCAGCGCAACGATGCTGCTCGGAACGGGTGCTGATCTCATTGTCGGTGTCTCCTCTGAATCGGGCTTTCGATACGGCGGACCGTACAGGGAGACAGTCACCCACGCTGAAAACAACCCCGTGAAGTTTGTGTGTCTTTCGTGTGACGACCGCCGGTTCTGTCCCGCGGCGGCAGATGAGCAGGCGCGCTCGCCTAGGTGGGGTTCATCTTCTGGCCGTTCCGGATCGAGTCCGTTGCGCTCTTCACGACCTGGTCGCCTGCCTGGAGAGTCCCCACCACCTCGATCTCGCCTTTGAGGCTCTGTCCGGTCTGCACGGTGACCCATTCCGCGGCGCCGCCGGCGACGCGGATGACGAAGGTCCGCTGCTGATCGCTGGCGACCGCCGAGGTGGGCACGAACAGCGTCGGGTAGCCGCGCTCGATCGGCCACGTCACCGTGGCGAAGCTCCCCGGCGACAGTCGTCCGTTCTGGTTCTCGACGTCGAGCTCGACGTGCATCGTCCGCGTCTGGACGTTGACGTCGTGCGAGATGCGCGCAATCGGCGCCGAGAAGGTCTCGCCGAGGTAAGCGGGAACGACGAAGGCGACCTGCGTCCCGAGCGCCATCGCGCCGACGTCAGCCTCCGGCACCGGCACGACGAGGCGAAGGCGATCGGTGTCGACGATCTGCAGAATGGGTTGCGCGCCCGATTGGCCGGAGGCCGGTCCGACGAGGGCGCCTGGATGCAACTCGCGACGACTGACGACGCCGCTGAAAGGCGCGGCGATCTTGAGATAGGACTCCGTCTGGGACACGGCACGAAGCGCGTCACGGGCGGCCTTCACCTGGCTCTCCGCCGCGGCCACACCGCCCCGACCGGCCGCCGCAGCCTGCGCCGCCACCATGACGTCGTTCTCCGCCACCACGCCCGGCGTCTTGGACGCGGCCTCGAGCCGCTCGCGGGTCCCCTCGTCCGCCTTGAGCTTGGCCTCCGCGCTCGCGAGCTGCGACTCCGCGGCGTGCAACGCCGCTTCGGCCTGCGCCCGCTGGGAGGCCAGCTCCGGCGCGGAGAGGCGCGCCAGGAGCTCGCCCTTCTTGACCCGCGACCCGACGTCGACGCGGACCTCCTCCACGAACCCCGTCACCTTCGGAAAGATGTCGACCGATTCGTAGGCCAGGAGCTGCCCGGGCAGCTGCTGGGTCGTCTTCAACTTCTTCGAGACGACCGCGACCGTCTCGACCGGCGCGGCCGTGGTCGCTTGCGGCGGCCGCGAAGGCTGCGAGCGACCGCACCCGATCACGGCGGCCAGCAAAAAGGACGAGGCCCAAACGTAGCGCTTCATGGGGAAGGCTCCTGCTGGGGGCCCAATCGGCCCTGGGGATCCTCGGGATCCAGGGAACGGGATCCCACGGGGGCGCGCCGCTGGGCGATCCCGAACACGGTGGGCAGCGCAAACAACGTGGCGAGGGTCGCGAAGGCGAGGCCGCCGATCACGGCGCGTCCGAGCGGGGCGGTCTCCTCGCTTCCCTGTCCGAGGGCCAGCGCCATGGGAGTCATGCCCGCGATCATGGCCAGGGTGGTCATGAGGACGGGGCGCAGGCGCTCCGCGGCGGCGGCCCGCGCCGCGGCGTGCGCCTCGGCGCCGGACCGGCGGTTCTGCTCGGCGAACGTGACCAGGAGGATCGCGTTGGCGACCGCGACGCCGATCGCCATGATCGTTCCCATGAAGCTCTCCAGGTTCACCGACGTCCGGGTGACGAGCAACGTGAGGACGACGCCGGCGATCGCAGCGGGCGTCGTGGAGACGACGACCAGCGCGAGGCGGAGCGACTGAAAGTTCGCGGTGAGCAGGAGGAGAATGACCACGATGGCCGCCCCCAGGCCGCCCGCCAGCTCGCGAAACAGTTGATGAAGCGCGCTCACCTGGCCGCGCACCGAGACGCTGACACCCCGTGGCGGCGGACCGAGGTCGGCGACCGCCCGCTCGATCGCCCGCGCCGCCCCGCCGAGATCGTCGGTCGCCGAATTTGCCGAGATGATCTGCATCCAGAGGCCGTTCTTTCGATCCAGCTCGCCGGGGACGGTCGTCGGCGTCAAGGTGGCGACCTGCTTCAGCAAGGGACGCGCTCCCGTCGAGCTCGGCACCGGGATGGCGGCGACGTCCTCGATCGACGTCACCTCCGGCTGGGGCACCTGCACCTGCACCTGATAGCTGACCCCCGAGCTCGGATCGCGCCAGAAGCTGGGCGCGATGAAGCGGCTCGAGGCGGTGGCCGCGACCACCGCCGCCGCCGTCCCCTCGGCCGTCGCGCCGAGCTGGCCAGCGAGGACACGATCGATCTTCACGTCGATGGTCGGATATTGCAGCGGCTCCTCGAACTCGACGTCGCGCAGCTCCTCGAGCCCCGCCAGGCGGACACGCGCGAGCTCGGCGTAGCTCTTGGCGTCCGCGTATTTCGGCCCCGTGACGGCGACCTCGATCGTCGAGGGGGCGCCGAAGCTCAGGACCTGGCTGACGAGATCGCCTGGATCGAAGGAGAAATGAAGGGCCGGAAACGCCTGCGCGAGCCTTCGCCGCAGCCGCGCCTCGAGCTCCTGGAGGTCGACGCCGCTGCCGCGTTTGAGCGCAACGTTGATGACCGCCTGCTGAGGCCCGCTGGTCCAGAGAAACACGGTGTTGATCGGGTACGAGGACGCCTGCGTCCCGACGTAGCCCAGGCTGAGGTCGAGGTTCTCAGGGCCGGCCTCTTCCGAGACCATGGCCAGCACGCGGCGGACGCTCTCCTCGGTGACGGCGACGCGCGTGCCGTCGGGCCCGTCCACGCGCAGTCGAAACTGCGTCGACGCGGAGGCGGGAAAGATCTCCTGCGCCAGGCGCGGCGCGACGACGACCAGGACGAGGGCGGCGATGAGCGCATAGGCGCCGAGCAGCCAGGCGGGATACTTCATGAGCCGCCCCAGGAGAGCGTCGAACCGGCGCCGGAAGCGCGCGAACGCCGGCTCGCGAGCCGCGTGTGGCGCGCCTCCCGCGACCTGCGCGTCACGCAGCATCCAGTTCCCGAGCACCGGAACGAGGGTGCTCGACAACAGATAGGAGGCGCCCATCGCGAACCCGACCGCCAGCGAGAGCGGCAAGAACAACGACTGCGCGGGGCCGCTCATGAAGAAAGACGGGAGGAACACCGCGAACACGCTCAGCATGGCCAGGAGGCGCGGCGTCGCCACCTCACGGCTCGCGGCGAGGACCGCCTGCGCGCGCCGCTGGCCGCGCTCGAGGTGGACGTGGATGTTCTCCAGCAGCACGGTCCCCTCGTCCACCAGCACGCCGACGGCGAGCGCCAGCCCGCCCAGGGTCATGATGTTGATCGTCTGATCGAAGAGCCGCAGCAGGACGACCGAGGTGAGGAGCGCCAGGGGGATGGTGATCACGACGATGAGCGACGAGCGCCAGTCGCGGAGAAACAGGAGGAGCATGAGGCCGGTGAGGGCCGCGCCGATCAGCCCCTCGCGCAGGACCGCCCCCAGCGCCGCGCGCACGTATTCGGACTGGTCGAGCTCGTAGCTGACGTGGACGTCCTCGGGGAGCAGGGCCTGAAAACGGCCGAGGCTGCTCTTGACCTCGTTGACGACGCTGATCGTCGAGGCGTCCGGGCGCTTGGTGACCGGGATGTAGATCGTTCGTTTGCCGTTGAAGAGCGCGTACCCGGTGAGCACGTCCGCCGCGTCCGCCACGGTGGCGACGTCCCGGATGTAGACCGCCGCGCCGGGCCCGAGGGTGAGCGGGATGTCGAGCAGCTGCTCGTATCGTCCGACGGTCGAGTCGGTCGCGACGAGCACCAGCTTGTCCCCGATGTTCGCGTTCCCGGCGGGCTGGATGCTGTTCCCGCTCGCCAGCGCGCGGACCACATCTTCGGGCGACCGGCCGTAGGACCGCAGCCGGTCAGGATTGACGTTGAGGACGATGGTGCGCTGGCTGGCGCCGAAGGGCGGCGGCGACGAGACGCCGGGCAACGTCGCGAACGCCGGTCGCACCCGGTTGAGCGCCAGATCCTGAATCTGGGCCAGGGTCCGGCTGGCGCTGGAGAAGACGAGGTAACCGACCGGCAACGTCCCGGCGTCAAACCGGATCACGAACGGTGGCACGGTCCCCGGCGGCATGAAGGCCTTCGCGCGGTTGACGTAGGAGATCGTCTGCGCGAGCGCCTGGCTCATGTCGGTGCCGGGATGGAAGCTCAGCCTCAGCAGCGCCGTCCCCTGGATCGACTTCGCCTCGACGCTCTCGATGCCGTCGATGTAGAGGAAGTGGTACTCGTAATAGTAGGAGATGAACCCCTCCATCTGCTGCGGGCTCATTCCCCCGTAGGGCTGCGCCACGTAGATGGTCGGGACGTTCAGGTCGGGGAGGATGTCGATCCGCGTGCGCGTCAGCGCCACGATGGAGAGCAAGGCCATGGCCGCGACGGCGACGAGAACGGTGATCGGCCGCCGGAGCGCCGCGCGAATCAGCCACATCAGCGACTCCCCGACCGAAGCGGCGCGAAGAACGGTTCCAGATCGCCGACCGCGCGCGCCGTCAGCAGCTGCGCGCGGAGGACGTCGATGCGCGCCACGGCGTCCTCGGCCTCGGCCTCGGCGAGCAAGCCGTCGGCCTCGGCGACCTCGACCACCGTGGCCAGACCGGCGCGATAGCGCGCGGTCGCTTGCGACTCCGCGGCGCGCGCGGCCGCGAGCGCGACCGGCGTGTTCGCCGCCACCTGCTGCGCGGCTGCCAGCGATTTTTGCGCCACCTCGAGCTGGCTCCGGATCGCCTGTTCGATGTCGGTGCGGCGTGCGCGGGCGGCTTCTCCGCGGGCGGCGGCGGCGCTGCTCCGCGCGTGCGTGGCGACGATCTCGAGGGCCGGCCAGGTGAGGACCAGGCCCACGGCCCAGTTCGGCGTATCCGGGAGGAGGCCGTTCGCCGGCGAGGGCGGCAGCGCGCCCGCAGCGGTCCCGTTCGTCAAACCGCTGCCGCGAATCCACATCGACCCGACCAGGTCCAACCGCGGGGCGTATTGCCACCGCACGGCGCGCTGCCGGGCATCCGCGGTGCGCTCGGCGGCCTCCGCCTCGAGGACCAGGGGATTCTTGGTCCCCGGCGCGAAGCCCGAGGAGACCGCTCGCGCGAGCAGCAGGGCGTCGCCGCGGATGGCGACGGTTCGCCCGGCCGCGCCGAGCGCACGCGCCAACGTGGCGCGGCTCACGGCGGCCGCTTGCTGCGCGCGGATCAACTGGGTCACGGCCAGGGCGAGCTCCGCCTGCGCGCGAGAGCCATCGGCGCCCGGACGAAGCTGCTGGGCGACGAGCGTGTCGACGATCTTCGCCAGGGCTCGCGCTCGCTCGACGCTCGCGTTCGCCGCGCGCACGACCTCGTCGCGCGACATGAGGTCCAGGAACTGGTCGGCGGCCCCGTACGCGACCGCCAGGCGTTCGGCTGCGACCTCGGCCCGGGCCTGCTCCTCGCTCGCCAGGGCGGCGTCCACCTCGGCGATCTGTTCTGGCAACCCGAGCGCGTTCCACGACGCGCCGACGCCAGCCAGCGTCCCCCAGCCGACGTCGGAGAGGCTGCGCCCCGTCGGCGGCCCGGACACCGACGGGACGCCGGCCACCGGGAAGAGCGGGCCTCGAAGCACGTTGCCCGTCCCGGCGTTGACCTGCAGCGAGGCGTCGAGCTGCGGTAGGTAGGCCGCGCGCGCGACGTCCACCTCGGCCCCTTGCGCCGCCGCCTCGGCGGTCCGGGCTTGCACCGTCGGGTGATGCGCCACTGCGTAGCCCACGGCCTCCTCGAGCGTGAGAGGACCGAGGTCGTCCGCCCGGGCAGCCCCCGAGGCTACCGCCAGCGCCAGGGCGCCGATCAGAGGAAGCGTCCTCATTCGTCGAAGAGCTCCCCGAACAGCTCGCGCACCCTTCGTTTCGCGATCGCCAGCTCGGCTTTTCCCTTGGAGGTAGCGCGGTAGAAGCGCCGCACCCGTCTTCCCTCCCGGTGTTGCTTCGAGCGCAGGTATCCCTTTTGTTCCAGGTCGTGAAGGAGCGGATACAGCGTTCCCGCGCTGAGGTTGTATCCGTGTCGCCTCAGCTCCTGGGCGATACCCTGCCCGAAGATCGATTCCTCGGCGGCGTGATGCAGGATGTGAGCTCGAACGAATCCGGACAGGAAGAACCTATCGAGCTTCGACATCGAACGCCGATATATGGAGGGCCGCGATGCGTGTCAAGTGACCCCGGCACCGGCGACGCAGGCGTCCCGCTCGGCGGCTTCTCCGTTCGAGCTTCCAGGATCGACCGACCGGCCCTCTCGACCCTGGCGCCAGCAAGAAGAAGTACGGCCGTCAGATCGGCGTTATCATCGGCCGAGTCCGATGTCGCCGCGCAGGGCGTGCGCCGCAGTCCTGGCGCTGGCGTTCGTCACCCAGCCCCGAGGTCGCCCCGCGACCGCCGGGCGCGTCGGTGGTTGTACCTTCGACGGAACCGACGACGTCGAGTGTCGCAGCCCCCCGAGCGCCTTCGGCCGGGATCCGTTCCCCCAGGATCCCGCGCGCCGGGAGCGCTTCGGCCGGCCGCTCCCCGCTCCCCCGCCCAGCCGAGGCATTCCGCCCATTCGCGATCTCCTCGGCGTCTCCTACTACACGGACGGCAACCACTCGGTCGCCGATCCGGCGCTCAAGCGACGAAACGAAGCCGCCGTCCGTCCGCTGCGCGCCTACCTGGCCCAGATCGCCGCGCTGGCCGACGGCTGGGAGGCGAGCCGCCCGGCCAATCCCGCCTACGCGAACCGCCTCATCGAGGCCTTGCACGGGTGGGCGGAAGCTGGCGCGCTGCT
>Ga0134125_10004810_pt1 | contig 15403 bp, 19 predicted proteins | sample KB31751_FD_96464 | JGI IMG/M metagenome (GOLD analysis project Ga0134125, IMG submission 96464) | Terrestrial soil microbial communities with excess Nitrogen fertilizer from Kellogg Biological Station, Michigan, USA - KB3-175-1 | ecosystem: Environmental > Terrestrial > Soil > Unclassified ... | reverse complement strand
GGCGCACCCGGGTTCGAGCGGCACGCGCGAGCGCCTCGAAACACTGCGCGCCGAGGGGCTCGATGGCGTCGAAGTGAGGCATCCGGGCCACTCCGCCGAAGACATCGCGCGGTTGGGCGCCCTCGTCGAGCATCTCGATCTGCTGCCGAGCGGCGGGTCGGATTGGCACGGGGCGAAGACCGGACCGCGCGTGATCGGTAGCATGCACGTGCCGGAATCGTGGCTCGCGCGACAGGACGCGCGCTTACGCGCCGCATCGGCCAACGTCGCATGAGCACCGCGCTCCTCGCCGTCGGCGACGAGGCTCCGCCGTTCGAGGCGCCCGCCAGCGACGGCAAGACCTACACGCTGGCGCGTCTCACCGCCAAGCAGGCGGTGGTGCTCGTGTTCTATCCCGGGAACAACACCCCTGGCTGAAACAAACAACTCTCCGCCGTGCGCGATGAGTTGAGCAAGTTCCAGAAGGCCGGTATCCAGCCGTTAGGCGTCAATCCGGCGAGCGTGGATGCCCACGCCCGGTACGCCGCCAAGATGCATTTCAATTTCCCGTTGCTGAGCGACCCGCAGCGAATGATCGCCGCCGCCTACGGTGCGCTCAAGCCGGACGGACGGCTCATTCAACGCACCGTGTACGGCATTGGCCGAGATGGCCGCATAGCCTTCGCGGCGCGCGGCGCACCCGCTCCCGGCGACGTACTCGCCGCGTTGGAGCGCTGAGTGGATCCCAAAGGACGCGTCGCCCTCGTCACCGGCGGCGCGCGCCGTGTGGGACGCGCCCTCGCGCTCGCCCTCGCCGACGGCGGCGCTCGCATCGCGATCCACCACCACGAGTCGCCGGCAGACGCCGCATCGCTGATCGATCAATTGTCGGCGCGCGGTATCGAGGCTGTCGCTTTCCAATACGATCTGCGTAAGGCGGACGCGCCCGATCGACTGGTCGCCGATGTCGTGGATCACTTCGGGACACTCGACATTCTCGTCAACTCGGCAGCCGTGATGGTCCGGAGTCCGCTCGAGGACATCACGTTCGACCAATGGGATGACACGTTCGCTCTCAACCTGCGTGCGCCGTTCTTCTGTGCCCGCGCCGCGGAGCGCGCGATGGGCGAGCGCGGCGGCGTGATTGTGAACCTCGCCGATCTCGCGGGCATAGAAGCGTGGCCCGCGTACGCCGCGCACGGCATCTCCAAGGCGGGCGTCATTCACATGACGCGCGTGCTGGCCCGCATCCTCGCGCCGCGCGTGCGCGTGAACGCGATCGCGCCCGGCGCCGTGCTCCTGCCGGAGAGCTGGAGTGCCGATGACGCTGCGCACCTCGAGCGCACTACTCCGCTCCACAGACTCGGCTCGCCCAACGATGTAGCGCAGGCGATGTTGTACCTGATCGAGGCCGACTACGTGACGGGTGACCTCATCGTGGTAGATGGCGGCCGGCATATTCGCTAGGAACGGCGACGGCCTTTCGGGTGCTTTATCTTTAACTGTTGCAGGAAAAATGGTCGCCGCCGAAGGCGACCGTGCGGGATGGCGCGGGAGCCGATGCCGGTCCCGTCAACCAAAGATCCGAGGAGCATTCGTGGTGGGCCAGAGACACGACTACGACGTGGTGATCGTTGGCGCCGGGCCGGCGGGACTGACAGCCGGACTCTATGCGGGACGCGCGATGCTGCGCACCGCGGTGTTGGAGCGCGGCGCGGCGGGCGGCGAGTTGCTCAACACGGAGCTGGTCGAGGACTATCCCGGCTTCGAGCGCATCGAAGGGTGGGAGCTGGCGCAGAAGCTCGAGGAGCACACCCGAAAGTTCGGCGCCGAGCTTCTGTTAGGCGTGTCGGTCGAGAGCGTGCGGCGGATGCCGGATGGCACGTTCGAAACGAGCACCGATGGGGGCGACGTCTATCAATCGCCGGCGGTGATCGTCACGTCGGGCGGCACGCCGGTGAAGCTCGGCGTACCGGGCGAAGCCGAGTATGCCGGGAAGGGCGTGTCGTACTGCGCGATTTGCGACGGCGCGTTCTTCAAGGGCCACACGATCGCCGTCGTGGGCGGCGGCGATGCGGCGGCAGAGGAGAGCGATTTCCTCACGCGCTACGCCGAGAAGGTGTACCTCATCCACCGGCGCCACGATCTGCGCGCGTCGAAGATCATCCAGCAGCGCGTGTTCGAGAACCCGAAGATCGAGATCATCTGGGACACGGTTGTCGAGATCATCGAGGGTGACACGCACGGCCTGGTGGACAACCTCGTCCTGCGCAACGTCCTGACGAACGAAACGCGCAACCTGCCCGTGACCGGCATCTTCGTGTTCGTCGGGTTCCGGCCTAACACCGGGGTTATCGCCGAGCACTTCGCGCACGATGCATCCGGGTACGTGGTCACGGACACCAACATGCAGAGCTCCATTCCCGGATTGTTCGTGGCTGGAGACCTGCGGTCGCAGCTCACGCGTCAGGTCACGACGGCGGCGGGCGACGCGACGACGGCGGCGATTGCAGCGGAGAAGTATCTTGCCGCGCTGCGTGACGCCTCGCCGGATGCGCGGGCGTCCAGGGTTGGAGCGGCGTAGTCGTGCGCGTCGAAACCATCACCGTTGGGCCATTTCAAGAGAATGCGTTTCTCGTGGTGTGCACCGGTGCGCGCGAGTGCGTGCTGATCGATCCCGGTGACGAGCCCGATCGATTGCTGCACGCGGTCCGTCAATCGGGCGCGACGCTGCGCGCGATCTGGGTCACGCACCCGCACGTCGATCACGTCGGCGCGATCGCCGGCATCAAGCGCGAGATGGATGTCCCCGTGTACGCGCATCCCGACGGCCGGCCACTGTATGATGGCGCCGAGGAGCAGGGTCGTGCATTCGGCCTCGAGGTCGAACAGCCGCCGCCGCCGGATGTCGAGATGCACGAGGGCGACCGGCTGCGCGTCGGCAAGCACGAGTTCGACGTGATCGAGACGCCGGGCCATGCGCCGGGACACGTCGTGATCCACGGCCACGGGATGGCGTTCGTGGGCGACTGCCTGTTCGCCGGCTCGATCGGGCGCACCGATCTTCCGTTAGGCAACGGCGCCGAGCTCGCCCGGTCGCTCGATCGCATCTGCGAGCTGGGCGACGCCACGACCGTGTATCCCGGCCACGGACCGGTCACCACCGTTGGGCGCGAGAAAATGTCCAATCCGTTTCTCAACGGAACGCTGCGCATCGTGGGCGGAGCGTGACGCGCACGAGCGCTGCGCCCATTGTGGCGTCCCTCGTGTCGAGCGCATGGCTCGGTGCCGCGTTGTTCTTTTCGGCCGTTGTTGCACCGGCGGCGTTTCGCGCGCTGCCGGATGCGTCGATGGCCGGAGCGCTGGTGCGAGCGACGCTACCTGCGGTCTTCTACGCGGGGATCGTCGCAGGGATCGTGTCGCTCTGGCTCGGTTTGGGCGCGTCGGTGTCCGCGCGCCGCGTCCGGACTGCGTGCGCGGTGGGCGTCGCTCTCTGCTGCGCGGTTGCGCAGTTTGGCGCCGTCCAGCGGATCGAACGGTTGCGCGCGCGGCTCACCACGCCGATCGAGTCGCTCGCCCCGAGCGACCCTCTGCGCATCACGTTCGGCCGGCTGCACGCGTTGTCGGTTGGTCTGTTGGGTCTCGCCATGATTCTCGCCGCGGTGACCGTGGTTCTGTCGTGGCGAGCCGGTCTGGCGTCATCGGTTAGTCCTGAGTAACCATTCTACCAAGCAAGTCGGCCCGCCTATATCCCGCTGAAGGTCCCGGAGGACGATCTCATGAAACTGCCTCGTCTGCTCATTGTTGCCGGCGTTGCCGCGCTCGGCGCGTGTTCGCTGTCCACCGATCTCCCCACGAAGAGGCCGCTCGGTATCGTCGTGCTGACGGACACGGTGGACGCGGACAGCAATACGGTGTTGTCTCCAATAGCGCACTTCTTCAACGGCCAGGGTGTGGTCGTCCCAGACAGCCACCACATCGTGGATTCATGTGTGGTGATTCCGAATCTGGCCGACACCGGTGCATTCCCGTACCAGCTGTTTTCGCCGCTGAATGCGGGTGACTCGGTCATCGTTCAGACCGGCGGTGTCACCGCGAGTCTGTTCCCGGTGCTCGACCCGACGACCCAACTCTCGACGGGTGCGTACGCCTTGAAGACCGTGCCATCTATTCCGTTCACGCCTGGGACCGCGGTGTCCGTGACGGTGCCGGGAGCGACGGGCAACGGGACGTTTCCTCCGGGCGCAGCGTCGGCCAGTACCGCTGCACCATATACGGTGGGCCCCATCAACCGCACGCCCAATCCGGATTCGATGACCATCACGTGGTCGCCGGCCTCCGGCCCGGGATCGGCGATGGTATTCGTCGTCGCATTCGATACTGCGGCCACCGCGACCGGTGACCCGCTTCACGTCGAGATGTACTGCTCGAATTTGGACGACGGCGTGGCGAACGTGCCGCAAGCCGTTGCGCGATTGTGGCTCAAGGCGCTGCCAGGACCACGCAACATGCGCTCGTATCGGTGGCAGACGACGATTCAGAACAATGGCGCGGCCGGTTTGATCATCATCTCGCAGCACAACGAATACGCGGCGGACGCCCCGTAGCGCATCGATGCGCGCCGGCGGATCCGTCCCGTTAGGCACGGACGCCGCCGGCGCCGAGTCGCTTTCATTTCTTTCCCTGTGCCCGAGTCCATGACCCACGCCACCCGCGCCGAGAAAGATCCGCTCGGCGAGCTGCCCGTGCCCGAGGCTGCGCTGTACGGCGTTCAGACCGTGCGTGCCATGCAGAACTTCCCCATCAGCGGGCTGCGTCCGATGCCGATGTTCGTGGACGCTGTCGTGTGGATCAAGCGCTCGGCAGCGCTCACGCACAAAGAGACGGGTCGCCTCGATGCCCGCCTGGCCGACGCGATCGTCGCTGCCGCGGACGAGGTGTTGGGCGGACAGCACCGCGACCAGTTCGTGGTGGACGTGTACCAGGCCGGTGCCGGCACCTCGCACAACATGAACGTGAACGAGGTGCTCGCGAACCGCGCGAACGAGCTGCTGGGCGGACGTCGCGGCGCATACACGCCCGTGCACCCGAACGATCACGTCAACATGGCGCAGTCCACGAACGACGTGATTCCGACTGCGATCCGGCTCGGCACGCTCGCGATGCTGCGCGATCTGACGGCGGCGCTGGCCGGTCTTCGAGACCGGCTGCTCGACAAGGGCCGTGAGCTGGACGACGTGATCAAGAGCGGCCGCACCCACTTGCAGGATGCGATGCCGATCCGGTTAGGCCAGGAGTTCCGGGCCTACGGCCTAACGATCGAGCGGAACACACGCCGTCTGACCGACGTGGCGGACTTCCTGCGCGACCTGGGAATCGGCGGCAGCGCCGTTGGCACCGGCGTGAACGTCGAACCCCAGTATCCGTCGCTCATGATCCGGCACCTGCGCAAGGTGACCGGCCTCGACCTGCGCGAGGGCGAAGATCGCGTGCAGCTCATGCAGAGCATGGGCGACGTGGCCGGCTTCAGCGCGCAGCTTCGCACGCTCGCCGTGGATCTGAGCAAGATCGCGAGCGACCTGCGGCTTCTCGCATCCGGACCACGCACCGGCTTCGACGAGATCGTGATGCCAGCCGTGCAGCCGGGGTCGTCGATCATGCCGGGTAAGGTGAATCCGTCGATCGCGGAAATGGTGAATCAGGTGTGCTTCCAGGTGATCGGCAACGACACGTGTGTGAGCGCGGCGGCGGAGCACGGGCAGCTCGAGCTCAACGTGATGATGCCGGTTATTGCGCACAACGTGTTCTTCTCGATGCTCATCCTGACTAACGCAACCACCGCGCTGGCGGAGCGCTGCGTGGCCGGCATCGTGGCCAACAAGGAGCAGTGCGCGTTCTGGGTGGAACGCTCGGCGGCCCTGGCGACGGCACTTGCGCCCCAAATCGGCTACGCGCGCGCGGCCGAGCTGAGCAAGCGGTCCGTCAAGGAAAACACGCTCATTCGTGATCTCGTGAGGCGGGAAGGCGTCTTGCCCGAACAGGAGATCGACAAGGTGCTCGATCTGCGGCGCATGACCGAAATCGGCGTGCCGGGGAAGTGACCGTGACTGTTGCCGCGTGTACTTGCCGCCGGGGCAATCCAAGTCTATCCTGAAACCATGCGGATCACGACGTGGGCGGAGTACGGTCTGATCTGTTCGCTGCACTTGGCACAACGAGTGCGCGAAGGTCCCGTCACCGGTCGTGACATTGCGACCCGCGAGCGATTGCCGGTCGACTACGTCGAGCAGATTCTATTGCGGCTGCGGCGCGCCGACATCGTCAAGAGCACGCGCGGCGCGCACGGAGGGTACTCGCTCGCGCGGGCGGCCGATCAGATCTCGGTGCGCGACGTGATCGCGGCGTCCGAGCTCACCACGTTCGACCTTCACTGTGTCTCGCATCCGGTGGACGACGAACGGTGCGCTGCCTCCCACGCCTGCAGCATCCGCCCCGTCTGGGTCCTGCTCCAACAGAAAATCGACGCCGTGCTCGATGGCGTCCATCTCTCGGACCTGATGCACGAGGAACCCGCCGTTCGCGAGAGAGTAGGACTGCCTGTCCTCCAAGGCTGACCGTGGCGCACGGTCGCGCGTGACGAGAGCAATCGACTAGCGATGTGGCGCGAGTGGCGACGAAGCCGCGATCTCCGCGCGAAGGCCGACGCCTATGTGGCGACGCTGATCCTCGAACCGGCGGCAGACGACGTCGCCTGGCTTTCCGAGCACGGAACTTCCGGAGACGCCGACCATGCGCGGTGGGAGTTGCGCTACGCGCGTCGCGCGCTCGGGTTGTTGACGGCCCAACGCGACGCGTTGGACGACCGCACGGCGTCGGTCGTGGCCCGGGCTTTGGCCGGCGCGTTGGCGCGAGACAACGCGGTGGCGCCGGGCAAACTCAGAGTAGCCGAACACCAGCTCAACGAGCGCCTGCGGGCGTATAGCGAAGCGCTATCCAATCGTCAGGGAGAGGGGAGCGGATGGCACTTGGGCCGCACCCTTCTGGAGTTCGCGGGGCGGCGGGAAGCGGTGAGTGCGGAAGACGTGGCGCATGCGTCGGAGATTCTGTCCCGCTATTTGGCGGACGGAAACGCAGCGCTCCGCGAGCGCTTCGGATCTGTCGACCTTCCCGAAGACATCGCCCCGTCAGCCGTCCGCAACGTGCCGACGCCCCGTAAGGCAAAGCGGGCGACGTAAGTCGCCCGCTTGCGGTGTATGCCGAAGGGGGGACTCGAACCCCCACGGGCTTTCGCCCACTGCGCCCTGAACGCAGCGCGTCTACCAGTTCCACCACTTCGGCGTGGACGCGTAACCTAATTGAGCCGCTTTGACAAAGTCAAACAGCACCACCGACGCAGCCGGCAGGCAGCGAAGCGGCAATAGCAAGACGCGCGGCGCGCGCACGCCGCGGAGTTCATCCGCCGGCGTGACGACGCTGCGGACGAACGTACGCGATCTGCGCGCCGTCGATGAAGCTGCGTTAGACGCGACGCACATGCTGCGCCTGCCGTGTCTGATTGTCGAATCGAGACCGACGGGCACGGTGGCGCGCGGTGACACCGAGTGGGCCGCGCCGGAGCAGGCGAACGGCGTGGGACGCGCCGGCTGGAACTGGGACGGCGAGCAGCTCCATGCGCACACGGGACCCTACGGGTTTCGTCCGCTGTTCGTCCGCCGGCTCGCGGACGGTGTGGCGCTCTCGCCGTCGTTAGTCCGGCTCATGGCGATCGGCGGATCACTGCCGATCGACGATGGCGCGATGGCGGTGTTCCTTCGCATCGGCTTCTTCGTGGGCGAGGACACGCCGTTCCGCGATGTGCGTGTGCTGCCGCCGGGCGGACGGCTCGAGTGGCGCGATGGCGTGTTGTCGATCGAGGCGACGTACCCGCGGGTTCGCGAGAGCGTCATGCCGCGCGCCGCGGCCATCGACGCGTTCATCGACGTTTTCCGAGACGCCGTTCGGCGCGCCGATCCCGGCGCCCAGCGCAACGTCGTGCCGCTGAGCGGCGGCCGCGACTCACGCCACATTTTGTTCGAGCTGTGCGCATCGGGACACCCCCCCGAGCGCTGCCTAACGCTGCGCAATTATCCGCCGCGCGGCACGCGCGACGTGGTCGTGGCCGCCGAGATCGCACGCGCCGTGGGCGTCACCCACGAGTTGGTCGAAGAGACGCCGTCGCGCGCGTCGGCCGAGCTGCGCAAGAACCTGCTCACGCACTTCTGCGCCGACGAGCACGCGTGGTTCATGGCGCTGGCGGAACGGCTCTCGGGCCAGGACACGGCCGTGTGGGACGGCATCGGCGGCGACGTGTTGTCGAACGGACACCGGTTGGAGGCGTCGCTGCTCGCCCTCGCGCGGGCCGGCAAGGTCGAGCAATTGGCGCAGACCATGTTGGACGAAGGCGCGATGCGCATGGTGGCTCCGGCGTTGGCGGCACGGTGGACGCGCGCGGCGGCCGTCGCGCGCCTAACGGAAGAGCTGCGCCATCATCTCGACGCGCCCAACCCGATCGGGTCGTACGTATTCTGGAATCGCACGCGGCGCGAGATCGCGCTCGTCCCGTTCGGAGTCTGGAATGCCGCGGGTCGTGTCATCACGCCGTACCTGGATCCGGCCGTCTACGATCTCCTGGCGTCGCTGCCGGCGGACCTGTTCATCGACAAGCGGTTCCACCCGGATGCCATCCGCCGTGGGTATCCCGCGCACGCGTACCTGCGCTTCGACACCGAAACGGGGCTCCGGCCGGTCCGCTCGCCTAACGGAACCCCGGCCGACGCGCCGTACTACCGGCGGCTGCTGCGCGAGACCGGGGCGTACGTGGCCCGGCTTCGGCGGCCGCGGCTGGTTCGCCGGTCCTGGCTCGCATCGCGCGTGGCCTACTGGTATCTGCGCGGCGATTTCAGCGACACCCAGCTCATGCCGTTCGCCATGTATCTGGCGCAGTTGGACGGCGTGATCCAGTGGTGCGAGAGCCGCGACCCCGAGTTGGGTGCGGCGGCCGTTCACTCGTAGCGCAGCGCGACGATCGGATCGAGGCGCGACGCGCGCCGCGCCGGCCACACGCCGAAGATGATGCCCACCAGCGCCGCGAAAATGAACGCGACGCCGATCGTCGCGGGCAGGACCTGCTCGTTCCACGACATGAAGGACTTGAGCGCCGTCGCGCCGCCCACGCCGACGGCCACGCCGATCACACCGCCGAGTGCGCAGAGCGTGACGGCCTCGATCAGAAACTGCAGCAGGATCTGACGTTGCGTCGCGCCGAGTGCCTTACGGATCCCGATTTCACGCGTGCGCTCCGTGACCGACACGAGCATGATGTTCATGATGCCGACGCCGCCCACGAGCAGACTCACGCTCGCGATCGCCGCGAGCAGCAGGCTGAAAATCTTGGTCGTATCGCTGAGCGCGCTCAGGAAATCCAGCTGACTCCGAATGCGAAAATCATCGGGCGCTCCCGCGGGGAGACGGTGCGCACGGCGCATGATCCGCTGCAGCTCCATCATTGTCTGCGGAATGGCCGCCTCGCTGGGCGCGAGCACGTGAATGTCGTTCAGGTACGGCGTGTCGAAGACCACGAAGCGCCCGGTGTTGAACGGAATCAGCACCTGGTCGTCGGGGTCGAAGAAACCGCCGGCCGCTTCGCCCTTGGATGCCAGCACGCCGATCACGGTAAAGCCGACGCCGCGAATGCGGATTTCCTTGCCGATGGCGTCGGCAGCGGCGGAGAAGCCGAGGTCGTGTAGCACGGTCGTGCCGATCACCGCCACGCGACGGCGGCCGTGACCGTCGTCGTCCGTGAACATGCGGCCGACGGCGACGCTGTAGTTCTGCACCTGCAGAAAGTTGGGTGTCGCACCCGTGATCTGCACGTAGGTGTTGGCGCCGTGATACTCGACCTGGAGATCGCGGTCCTGTTGCGGCTGGATCGCGGCAATGAGGTGTGAGCGGTCCTTGAGAAACTGGACATCGTCCATCGTGATGCGATGGATGTCGCTCGTTTCGACCCCGCCGCGCACGACACGCGTCGGATTCACCGTAAGCCGTGTGGTACCGAGGGACGCAATGCGCGTCTCGATCGCGTGTCGCGCGCCGGTGCCGAGCGCCAACATGGCGATCACGGCCGCGACGCCGATAACGATGCCGAGCATCGTGAGCAGGGAGCGAAGCTTGTTTGCCGCAAGCGCGCGCAACGCGACCGCGACGATCTCTCCGACGATCATGCGTCTGATGATATCATGGGGACCGGACGACCGTGTTGCCTGCATCTTCCGACGGGTCTAACTTGCCTCTGGCACGATCGTCCATTACCTGGCAGATCCGCGCCGCGCTCCCGCGGTTCGCGAACGCCGTCATTCCTCGCCCTTGCCCACAGCAGACGACTCGGCAGCGCAGACGCCCGTCGCGCGGAACAAGCGCGCCCGGCACGATTATCATCTCCTGGAGACATGGGAGGCCGGCATCGTGCTTACGGGTACGGAGATCAAGTCGCTGCGCGCTGGGCAGGCGAACATCACGGATGCCTACGCGATCGTGACCCACGGCGAAGTGTTTCTCCTCAATGCGCACATCGCGCCCTACGAACAGGGCAACCAGTTCAACCACGAGCCGCGCCGCACGCGCAAGCTGCTGCTGCACCGGCGCGAGATTCGAAAGCTGATCGGTGCCGTCGAGCGACAGGGCCTCACGCTGGTGCCGCTCGACATTCACTTCACGCGGGGCAAGGCAAAGGTGACGCTCGCGCTTGGCAAGGGAAAAAAGCTGCACGACAAGCGCGACGATGCGCGGCGGCGCGAGGACGAGCGCGAGATGGCGCGGGCGGCGCGCGTCCGATGATCTGCGCGATGCTCCTCGCGTTTCAGACCGCGCTGACGCCGGCGATGCGCGGCAGCGATGCGCCCGTGCGCGTCCCATCAAGCACGGCGCACCGCACCGTGGTGGTGGACGCGGGGCACGGCGGCCCGGACAACGGCATGTCGGGTCCCATCGGCACCCGATGGAAGGTCTACGAGAAGGACATCACGCTGCAGGTCGCGAAAAAGCTGGCCACCGCACTGCGCGACCGCGGGTTTCACGTCGTGATGACCCGTACCAGGGACACACTCATCGCGCTCTCCGATCGCGGGCGGATAGCGAACGAGCACCACGGCGATCTCTTCGTGTCCGTTCACGTCAACGCAGCCAATCCGGCGTGGCGGGATCCCGGAGCAGCGCGTGGTTTCGAGACATACTTTCTCGCCGAAGCGAAGACGGAAGACGCCAAGCGCGTGGAGGAGATGGAAAACGCGTCAGTGCGATTCGAGACGGACGTCTCGGCAAAGAAGGGCGATCCGCTGAGCTATATCATGAACGACATGGCGCAGAACGAGCATCTGCGCGAGTCGAGCGAGCTCGCGGACCTCGTCCAGCAGCACCTGGGCGCGATCGAACCAGGACCGAGCCGCGGCGTGAAGCAAGCGGGCTTCCGCGTACTCGTGACGGCGTTCATGCCGGCGGTGCTCGTGGAGATCGGGTTCGGGACCAACCCGGCCGATGCGCGGTTCATCACGAACCCCGCGCGCCAGCGGCAGATTGCATCGGCAATCGCCGACGCGACCGTCGAGTATCTGGACCACTATCAACGCCGGTTAGGCGTGGCGACGCCGTGAGCGGGGTGGCGCCGACGTGAGCGCGGATCAGTCGGCACGCGCGACCGCGCTCGCCGTGAGTGTGGCGGGCATCAGCTTTCAAAACCCCATCGTTCTCGCGCCCGGCACGGCGGCATACGGGCGCGAGCTGCGCGGCGTGATCGCGCTCGATGCGTTAGGCGGCATCGGCACCAAGGCGGTGAGCCCGAAGCCGCGAGCCGGCGCACCGGCGCCGCGCGTGGCCGAGGCGCGCGACGGCGTGATGATCAACGCGGTGGGCCTGGCCAATCCGGGACTCGAGGAAGTGAAGCGGGTCGAGCTGCCGTGGCTCGCCGAGCACGCGGGCGCCGCGCGCGTGCTGGTGAACGTCGTTGGCGACACCGTCGAGGATTACGCGGCGGTCGTATCGGCGCTCACCGACCAGGCAGGCGTGGACATTTTCGAGCTCAACGTGAGCTGTCCGAACGTGCGCGCGGGCGGCATGGAGTTCGGGGCCGATCCGGCGACGCTGGCAGCGGTGGTGCGCGGCGCGCGCGCGGCGACGCGGCGGCCGATCTTCGTCAAGCTGAGTCCTGCGTCGGTGGACATCGCGGCGAGCGCGTGCGTCGCGGTGGACGCGGGCGCCGACGGGATCACGCTCGTGAATACCATGCCCGGTCTGGTGGTAGACGTCGAGCGCCGCCGGCCGGCGTTAGGCTTTGGCTCAGGCGGCGTGAGCGGCGCGCCGTTGTTGCCGGTGGGCGTGCTCGCCACGTGGAAGGTGCGCCGCGCCGTTCAGGTTCCGCTCCTCGGCGTGGGCGGCGTGTCGTCGGCAAGCGATGCACTGCAGTACATGATTGCCGGTGCGTCGCTGGTCGCGATCGGGACGGCGGCGATGCGCGACCCGCGCGTCCCCGAACGGGTGGTGCGAGACCTCGGGCGATGGTGCGAGGCGCATGCCATTCGCTCGTTGGGCGAGCTCATCGGCACGCTGGAGTGGCCGTGAGCCGCGCCCGCGCCATCGTCGCGCTCGATGTGCCGCGCGCCGCGGAGGCCGTGGCGCTGGTCGACCGGCTCGGCGAGGCGTGCGATTTCGTGAAGGTGGGGAGCGAGCTCTTCACCGCGGCCGGACCCGATGTGATCGCATCCGTTCGTGGCCGGCCCGGCGGCGTGAGCGGCGAGCGGGACGTGTTCCTCGATCTCAAGCTGCATGACATTCCGAACACCGTCCGCGCAGCCGCGCGGCGCGCGTCGGCGCTCGGCGTGCGCCTGCTGACTGTTCACGCGGCCGGCGGGCGCGCCATGCTCGAGGCGGCGGTGGAGGGCGCCGGCGCCAACTGCGCAGTGCTCGCGGTCACGGTGCTGACGTCGCTCGATGCCGCGAGCCTCGGCGAGGCGTGGGGGCGGCAGGTTTCGGATGTCGAAGCCGAAGTGCTCCGGCTGGCTGACCTGGCGCGGGCGGCGGGCGTGCGCGGCGTGGTGTGTAGCGGAGCCGAGGCGGCTCAAGTGCGCGCTCGGCACGGCGACGCGCTCGAGATCCTGGTCCCCGGCGTTCGACTCGCGGGAAGCGGCGCGCACGATCAGAAGCGTATCGTGACGCCGGGCGGAGCGGCCTCGGCGGGCGCGACATACGTCGTCGTCGGCCGCACGGTGACGGAGGACGCGGACCCTCGCGGCGCGCTCGCGCGCGTGCGAGCCCAACTCCTTGCATCGCCCTCGTAAGTCGGTTATGCTATAAGACTTGACTGGATTTTCCCGCTTACGAGGTGTGGTTCTGTGAAAGTACGAAGCAGCGTGAAGCCGATCTGCGAGCACTGCAAGGTGGTCAAGCGCAAAGGCGTGACGCGCATCATCTGCAAGCGCAGCCCAAAACATAAGCAGCGTCAGGGCTAACCCATGGCACGTATCGCCGGCGTGGACCTGCCACGCGAGAAGAAGGTCGAGATCGGCCTCACGTACATCTTCGGCATCGGGCGCTCGGTGGCACGGAGGATCGTTGCCGAAACGGGTGTGAACGCCGACATGCGCATCAAGGATCTGAGCGACAACGACGTCAACCGGCTGCGCCAGGTAATCGAGCGCGATTATCGCGTCGAGGGTGCGCTGCGCACCGAAGTCGCGATGAACATCAAGCGGTTGATGGACATCGGCTCGTATCGCGGCATTCGCCACCGTCGCGGCTTGCCGGTTCGCGGCCAGCGCACCCATACGAACGCGCGTACGAAGAAGGGTCCGCGCCGCGCGATCGCCGGCAAGAAGAAGGTCACCAAGTAACGAATCCCCGCGCGCGCTTGGCCTAACGCAGGCCGACCGCGCGCGGATCGCGATAAACGACACCGCAACTTTCACTGTCACTCGGCATGGCCACAGCGAAAACCGGAACGAGCAAGAAGAGCAAGCGCGTCGTAGAGGCGGAAGGCATCGCCCATGTGAACGCGACCTTCAACAACACGATCGTCACGATCACCGACATGCACGGCAATGCAGTGGCGTGGGCGTCGTCGGGGAAGGCGGGGTTCAAAGGCTCCAAGAAGTCGACGCCGTTCGCGGCGACGGTGGCCGCCGAAGCATGCGCGCGGGAAGCGTTAGGCATGGGCGTCAAGCGCGTGCACGTGCGCGTGCAGGGCCCCGGGTCGGGCCGCGAGTCGGCCATTCAAGCGCTTGCCGCCGCCGGCCTGCAGATTCGCTCGATCAAGGACGTCACGCCGATTCCGCACAACGGCTGCCGTCCCCCGAAGCGCCGGAGGGTCTGAGCGATGCGCTACACGGGACCGAGCTGCAGGCAGTGCCGTCGTGAAGGCACGAAGTTGTTTCTCAAGGGCACCAAGTGCTTCACCGAGAAGTGCCCCGTCGAGCGCCGGCCGTACGCGCCGGGCCAACACGGACAGGCCACCGCGCGCCGCCGTAAGGCATCGGAATATGCGAAGCAGCTGCGCGAGAAGCAGAAGGTGAAGCGCATTTACGGCGTGAGCGAGCGCCAGTTCCGCAACACATTCGAGCGCGTCACCAAGCTGCCGGGCGTCACGGGACACAACCTCCTTGCCGCGCTCGAGAGCCGGTTGGACAACATGGTGTACCGGATGGGTTTCGCGTCGAGCCGCAAAGCGGCCCGGCAGCTGATTCGCCACCGGCACATTCACGTGAACGGGAAGCAGGTCGACATTCCCAGCTACCTCGTGCGACCGGGCGAAGAAGTGTCGGTGCGCACGAAGTCGCGCGAGCAGGTGTCGGTGATCTCCGCGCTCGAGTATTCCTCGCGCGGTGCGCCGCTGTCCTGGATCGCGATCGATCGCGACACGTTCAGCGGGCGCATGCTCGAGCGTCCGGGCCGCGGCGACATTCCGATCGCGGCGCAGGAGCAGTTGATCGTCGAGCTGTACTCGAAGTAGGCAGGGGTCGGGACCCTAACTCCCATACGAGCCCACCGCGCGTTAGGGGCGGGGTGGGGCGTCGCCGGTCGAATCCGGTTGGACCACACGAGGATGACAACACCAATGGTTACGGCAATCGATCTCACCGGGCTGGTTCGACCACAGCTCGTTGAAGCCACGAAGCGCGACGACAATCCGAACGTCGCGGAATTTCGCATGCAGCCGCTGGAGCGCGGCTTCGGCCACACGTTAGGCAACGCCATGCGGCGCATGCTGCTGTCGTCGCTGCGCGGCTCGGCCGTCTGGGCGTTCCGCATCGACGGCGTCGTGCACGAGCACCAAACGATCTCGGGCGTCGTCGAAGACGTGCACCAGATCATCGGCAACCTGAAGACGCTCACGCTCTCG
>Ga0134125_10004806_pt1 | contig 15408 bp, 11 predicted proteins | sample KB31751_FD_96464 | JGI IMG/M metagenome (GOLD analysis project Ga0134125, IMG submission 96464) | Terrestrial soil microbial communities with excess Nitrogen fertilizer from Kellogg Biological Station, Michigan, USA - KB3-175-1 | ecosystem: Environmental > Terrestrial > Soil > Unclassified ... | reverse complement strand
GTCGAGCCGCAGAGCGTGGAGATGGCCCAGTACTTCTGGTACTTCGACGCCGGCAAGGCGGCGCGCGAGCTCGGCTTCTCGCCGCGCGATCCGGCCGACACGCTGCGCGACACCGTGACGTACATCCGCGAGCACCTGCTCGGCAGCGGCACGTTCAGCCGCGAGGCGGCCCCGGCGCTGGCGCCCTGAGCCCCGTGAGGGCGGCCGGGCCTCGCCCGGTAGACCTCCTCGCGGGGCGGCGGGACCCCTCCAGGGTCCGGGGCTGATCAGCGGACGGCCACCCCGCGCAAGTTAAAGACGGTCCTCTTCGGCGTCCGCAGGCGAACGTAGCGGGCGGTGGTGGGGGGGAACTTGGCGGTCCAGGAGACGAAGTTCGTCGTGCGTCTCCCCACCTCGGTCCATTGCAGCCCGGTCTTGCTGATCTCGGCGATCAAGGGGACCTCTCGTTCGTCGAAGGCGTCCGCTCGGTTGCTCACCTCGATCCGGCGTATGACCTGCTGAGAGCCGAGGTCGATCTCGACCCAGGGGTTCTGCTCCTCGTCGGTGTGGAACATGAGGTCGAGGCAGGGGAGCGCGGCCGGGCAACCCGACCACCGCGAGCTGGTCCAGAACCGCTTGCCCTTGGCCAGATCCGGCCGGGTCAGCAAGCCGCGAACCCCGACCAGGCCCAGCGTCAGGACCAGACCCACGAGCAGCAGGCGAAACCAGCGTTGCGCCAGGATCAGATCGACCTGCTTGGGGCGGCCAGCGGCCTCCGCGGCCAGCGACTCGGCGAATCGGCGGACTCGCAGGATCTCCTGGTCGCTCGGCGATTCGACCATGGTCGCCGACGACAAGCAGCCCTTGACGCGCTGGCGCGCCTCCGGGTCGGGCTCGGCGCGCGCCAACACGGTGGGCGGGGCACTGTCCCACAGCGCGGCCAGGTCTCCCGAGCGAACGGCGCTGGCGCCAAACGCGGACAGCAGGCACTCGATCGCCGAGCGATAGAGGGGGAGGGCGGCCGCGGCGCGATCTCCGGGGGGAAGTGGCTCCGCGGGCTCCAGCACCCGACGCGCCGCCTCGAGCAGCAGCTTCGCCTGCTGGACCGACGGCGTGCGCGAGACATCGGGCCTCGTCTCCTGCGCGCGCGCGGCGCGCAAGGCCCGCGTCCGAAAGATCCATTCGACGGCCCTGGTATGCACGGGGAGACTCACGACTTCCGCCTCTCGACCTCGGGCCGGTGCGCGGCGCGGTGAGGGTGCGAGGAAATTGACCAGCGCGAGGGTAGCACACCCCCCGGACGGCCGACGGTCGCTCGCCGCTTCGCGCCGCTCCCGCCTGGCAAGACGCGCCCCGTCTGTACTAGTGTCGCCGGGTGGCAACGGAGGTCAAGGGGGCTCCGGTCTCCGCCGAGACCCCCAAGCGCAGACGACGCGGTCGGTTCCGTTCGTCGCTGGCGGCGCTCTGGCGCGGCAGCGCGGGGTGGCCCTGGCGCGACCTCTGCGTGGCGTTCGCGCTTTGGTTCTGCGTTCCCGCGGCGGCGGTGTACACGGCCTTCTCCCTGACCCTGGCCCCCGAGGTCCGGGCCATGCTGGTGACCGACAACCACCTCGCCGGCCTGCGCCGCAGCTACTGGTTGGCGAGCAGCGCGGCCGCCGGGGCCGGCGCGCTGTTCGTGTGGGCGATCGCGCTCCTCCTGCGGCGCCGGAGGGAGACGCTCCGGGCGGCGGTCTGGAGCGGAACGATTCTATCCCCGCTGCTCGTGGCGCCGTTCGTGGTGGCGCTCTGGGACTGGCGGGCGTTCGAAGGCCGCCCGGTCCTCGTGCTCACCGCGGTCTTGATCGTGGGGCTGCTGTTCGCGCGCGCCGTGGCGGCCAGCTATCTCCAGGCGATCGAGCGGCCGCCGAGCTGGCTGGTGGGGCTCCGGGAATCGGCGCGCCGGCTTCCGCGATGGCTGCCGCCCCTGCTGCTGTTGGTGATGGTCCTCGGCTTCGGCGCCTACATGGCCGTGTTCGGGCTCATCAACCACTACCGGCTGCAGACCACCAGCTACGACCTCGCCATCTTCGACAACATGGTGTGGCGGCTGGCGCGCGGCCACTGGTTCTCGTCGACGCCGGCGTTCGGGCGCATCGGCGGAAACCACATCCAGCGCCACGCCACGTTCGCCGCCTACCTGTTCGTGCCGTTCTATATGCTGCGGCAGAACGCGGACACCCTGATCGTGCTCCAGGCGTTCGTCACCGGGGCGACCATGATCCCCCTCTATCTGCTGGCGCGGCGGCACCTCGGGAGCCCCTGGCAGGCGGTGGCGATCTGCGCCTGCTTCGGCCTGTACGCGCCGATGCACGGCCCGTTGTTCTACGACTTTCACTTCCTCACGCTGTCGCCCTTCTTCGTGGTGTGGACGATCTATCTCTTCGAGAGCGGGTCGACCGCCGGCCTGATCGCCGTCGGCACCATCGCCATGCTCACGCGTGAGGACATCAGCCCGGGGCTGGCGATGATGGCGCTCGGTTACCTGCTCGGGGGCAAGCGCCCGCGGGCGGCCGTGCTCGGCGGCGCGATCGCCGGGGTCTACTTCGTGCTGGTGAAGTTCGTGGTGATGCCGCACTCCGGTCCCCACGGCGAGACGGCCACCTTCGTCGACATGTATTCCGATCTGGCTCCGAGCGGCGAGTTCACCCTCGGTGGGGTGCTGCGCACCTTGCTCACCAGTCCGCTGTTCGCGCTCAACACCATGTTGAAGGCCGAGAAGCTGGCCTATGTCCTGCAAGTCGCGGTGCCGGTCCTGTTCCTTCCCTTTCGCCACCGCCGGACCTGGCTGCCGTTCATTTCGGCGGCGATGCTCACGGTGGTGGCCAGCAACGAGCACGCCTCCGAGATCTTCTTCCAGTACACGGCCCACTGGACGCCGTACGTGTTCGCCGGCGCCGTCATCGCCCTCGGCGCCTGGCGAAAATCGGGCCTCGAAGGGAGGGCCCGGGCGGCGGGCGCGCTGGCCGGCGTCTGCCTGGCGAGCGTCCTCGCCAGCTACCACGCGGGCGCTCTCTTCCAGCACCACACGTTCCGCGGAGGCTTCCGGCCGGTGCAGTTCGAGTGGACGCGCGCGGACGCCGCGCAGCTCGCCGACTTTCGGGCGCTCAGCAAGCAGATCCCCAAGAACGCCTCGGTGGTGGCGACCGAGTCGGAAGTTCCGCAGCTCTCGGCGCGCTCGGACGCCTACACCATGCGCATCGGCGTCGACAACGCGGACTACATCCTGGTGCGGGTCGACGACATCCGGGGCGAGGGAGCGAACCGGAAGAACCTGCTCGACAGTCTGCGCACCCGCGCCTACGGGTTCGTGGAGCGGCGGGGCCCCTATGCGCTCTGGAAGCGCGGCGGGGACCACACCAAAGACGCCCTCGGGCTGCAGCTCATCGGCGCCCCCAGCCTCTACTAGGACGAGCGGGCGATCTACAGGCGCACGCGCAACGCCGCCGGCACGATCTCGAAGGTCGCCGGGAGGTGGCCGGGCGTCTCGCCGTCCAGCTCGACGGGGATGCGCGCCTCGGCCTCCACCGGTTCGGCCGTGACGCGGGTGACGCGCGCGCTCTCGACCGCCTCCAGCTCGAGGTGTGTCCCCTCGTAGAGGCGCCCGATGTTGGTGAGGATCTCGCCCTTGCTGAAGTCTCCCACGGTGACCAGATCGAGCGCGCCGTCGTCGAGGCGTGCCTCCGGGCAGATCTTCATTCCTCCGCCGAAGAACCGGCCGTTTCCCACCGCGGCCATCAGCACCCGGCGCCGCTCGCGTGGCTTCTCCTGGATCGTCAGCCAGACGTCGGTGTTGTCGTAGGAGGCGAGGGCGCGCAGGGTGGCTGCCAGGAAAGCGACCCGCCCCCCGAAGCGCTTCGACGAGGCGTTGGCCCGCGTGGCGACGGCGCTGGAAAAGCCGAACGAGGCCACGTTCACGAAGTGACGCGTCTCGGTCTGGCCGTCGGGGCCGAGAAACTGTACGCGGCCGGCGTCGAGGGGGCGCGCGGTCCCCTCGCGGATGCGCCGGGCCGCTTCGGCGACGTCGTGCGGCAGGTCGAGCGAGCGGCGGAAGTCGCCGCCGGTGCCGCGCGGAACGATCCCCAGCTCGGTCCGCGCACCCGCGCCGGCGGCCAGGATCCCGTGCGCCACCTCCGAGACGGTTCCGTCCCCCCCCAGCGCCACGATCAGCCGCCGCCCCGCCGCCGCCTCGCGTTCGGCGATCGCGCAGGCGTCGCGGGCGCTGGTGGTGAAGGCGCTGTCCAGCTCGCCCAGCCCGTCGACGAGCGCGCCGCGCACGCGCGCCCAGCGCGCCTCGTTGAGGCCGCGTCCCGAGCGCGGGTTGACGATCACCAGGGGGCGAGCGAGGTCCAAGCCAGTGACTTTCTAACAGATGGCCCGGCCACCCGGCTATCCTGCGCGCCCAATGTCGATGGCGGTCGGGATGCTCTTCGGCCTCGGCGCCAGTGCCTCCTGGGCGCTGGCCAACGTCGCGATCCAGCGGGCCGGGCGCGCGGTCGGCGCGCTGCAGGGGTTATTCTGGGCCCAGCTGGTGGGGATCGCCATCGCCGCGGCCGGCGCCGGCCTGCTCGGCGAGCGCCCGGCCGTGCCGACCGGCGCCGATGCCGCCTGGATCGCCGTCGCCGGCGCGTCGGGCCTGGTCGCCTACGTCGGCATCTTCTACGCCTTCGAGCACGGCCGGCTCACGCTGGCGGTCCCGATCATGTCGTCGTGGGCCGTGCTCTCGTCGGCGCTGTCGCTGTTCCTCTTCCAGGAGCGCCTCGCCGCGGGCCAGCTCGGGGGAGCGGCGGTCGTCATCGCGGGCGCGGTGGTGGTCGGACGCCACGCCCAGCGCTCCGACGGCCCGGACGGGAGCGGACGCCGCTGGCTCCCCGCCGCGGTCGCCGCTGCGCTCGCCTTCGGCGTCCTCATCCCCGCGATGCGGCGGCTCACGCCCGTGTTCGGCGCGGTCGGCACCGTGGGCGTCGTCTACGCGGCCGACCTGGCCCTGGCCCTGCCGCTGGCGCTCGCTTTCCGGGTCCGCTTCCCGCTCCCGCCGGCGGCCGCCTGGCCGGCCATCGTCTTGTCCGGACTGTTCGAGACGGCCGGCTCGGCCTGCATCACGCTCGGCGCTCGGCACGCGCCGCTGGCGATCGTCTCGCCGCTGGCCAGCCTGGCCTCGGCGTTCACGGTCCTCTACGCCTGGGCGATCCTGCGCGAGCGCCCCGCGCGCGGCGTCCTGCTCGGCGCCGCCCTGGTCTCCGCGGGCGTCGTCGTCCTGGCGCTGTAGCTCAGGCGGCGCGCTTTCGGGAGGGCAGCCGCGGAGGGAAAGTCTCGCCGATCGCGGCACAGTAACGTTGCAAGGTAGAGACTTTCACGTCTGCGCCAGACTCAAGCTTGCTGATCACTGAGGCAGCCGTTCCCATCCGCGCGGCTACCACCGTCTGGCTGATCCCGAGAGCTGAGCGTCGGGCGGCCAGTGCCTTAGCCAAGACTCGTCGCCGCTCCGCCTCCGCCATGAGCACCGGAAAACGAGGGTTCCTTCTGGTCCGCTCAGCAATCATCTCGTCCAGAAAATCCTTCGGCATCGCTGGAGAAAAGTATGGACGATTTTGGCACGATTGCCTAGTCGCCATAGCTTTCAAGCTATGATCGCCCGCGCGAGCGCCAGTCCTTCAGACGCGCTTCGGCTCGCACGATCTCTTCGGGCGGCGTCTTCCTGCTCTTCTTGGCGAATCCAGACAAGGACAACAGGATGAACTTCGTTTCTTGCGCGAAGAGAAGTTCTGAACGCGTGCCGGTCGCCATCGGCGCGGACTTCGTAGATTTCGCCCCTGAGATGACGGCCCGCTTGGAGGCCGTTCTCGGCTACATCTTTCATCGCCGCGGCGACTGGCATCCTCGTCCGTGAGAGCCGCGACGAACGCCGCTATCGGTCGTGCGCCGCTCTCGGTCCGATAGTCTCGCCATCTGAATCTGCTTCTCATGCTGAGTTTTCTATAGCGAACGCCCTATAGCGAACGCCGAATCGCGTCAGTACGGTGATCCATCCCGCTTTTGGCAGGCGCACCTAGTCTCAGGTCATTCCTGGACTGGTCAGGCGTCTCCACTTGCGTTCTCCACGATGATGTCTCCGGCTGACGCGTCCGATGCGGCCTGGCGGGTCTCCTGAGTGGCGATCTGGCGCTTCCTCCCTGGCATGCGGCCGGTAAGGGAAGGCTCGACAGTCTTTCTGTTCCCCCTGCTACACTCCGCGCCGCCATGGCGCACCAGTACATCTACACGATGCAGAACCTCCGGCGGGTCCACCCACCGAACAAGGAGGTGTTGAAAGGGATCTTTCTGTCGTTCTACCCGGGCGCGAAGATCGGCGTGCTCGGATCGAACGGGTCGGGGAAGTCGACGCTGTTGCGGATCATGGCCGGCGTCGACAAGGATTTTTTTGGCGACGCCAAACCCGCCGACGGGATCCGGATCGGCTACCTGCCGCAGGAGCCGCAGCTCGACGCCAGCAAGAACGTGCTGGGGAACGTCGAGGAGGCGGTGGCGAACACCAAGAAGCTGCTCAAGCGGTTCGACGAGGTGAACGCCAAGCTGGGTGAAGACATGTCGCCCCAAGCGATGGAGAAGCTGCTCGAGGAGCAGGGGAAGCTGCAGGACGCCATCGAGGCGGCCAACGGCTGGGACCTCGACCGCACGCTGGAGATCGCGATGGACGCGCTCCGACTGCCGCCCCCCGAGGCCGCGGTCGACAAGCTCTCGGGCGGCGAGCGGCGGCGCGTGGCGCTCTGCCGCGTGCTGCTCGAACGGCCGGACATGTTGCTGCTCGACGAGCCGACCAACCACCTCGACGCCGAAAGCGTCGCCTGGCTGGAGCACCACCTGCACGAGTTTCCGGGGACGATCGTGGCGGTCACGCACGATCGCTACTTCCTGGACAACGTCGCCGGCTGGATCCTCGAGCTCGACCGCGGCGCGGGCATCCCCTGGGAGGGGAACTACTCCTCGTGGCTCGACCAGAAGCGGAAGCGGCTCGAGTCGGAAGAGAAGACCGAATCGGCGCGGCAGCGGACGCTGGCCCGCGAGCTCGAGTGGGTACGCGCCTCGCCCCGCGCCCGCCAGGCCAAGTCGAAGGCCCGCCTGGCGGCCTACGAAGATCTGTTGGCCGAGGAGCAGCAGAAGCGCGAGGAGACCATCGAGATCTCCATCCCGCCGGGGCCGCGGCTGGGCGACGTGGTGGTCAAGGCCGAGCACCTGCGCAAGGCGTTCGGCGACAACGTCCTCATCGAAGATCTCAACTTCAACCTGCCGCGCGGCGGGATCGTCGGCGTCATCGGCGCCAACGGGGCCGGCAAGACCACGCTGTTTCGCATGATCACCGGGCAGGAGAAGCCTGACGGCGGCACGCTGCGGATCGGCGAGACCGTCAAGCTGGCCTACGTCGACCAGAGCCGCGACACGCTCGACGGCGCCAAGACGGCCTTCGACGAAATCGCGCAGGGGGCGGAATACCTGGAGATCGGCAAGCGCAAGGTCCCGGCCCGCGCCTACGTGGCCGGGTTCAACTTCAAGGGGACCGATCAGCAGAAGCGGGTCAAGGATCTGTCGGGCGGCGAGCGCAACCGCGTCCACCTGGCCAAGGTGCTGCGTTCGGGGGGGAACGTGCTCATGCTCGACGAGCCGACCAACGACCTCGATGTCGACACGTTGCGGGCGCTCGAAGACGCGCTGCTGGCCTTCCCTGGTTGCGTGGTGGTGACCAGCCACGACCGCTGGTTCCTCGACCGCATCGCCACCCACATCCTCGCTTTCGAGGGGGACAGTCAGGTGGTCTGGTTCGAGGGCAACTACCAGGACTACGAGGCCGACAGAAGGCGGCGCCTGGGCGCGGCGGCCGATCAACCGCATCGGATCCGCTACAAGAAGCTGATACACTGACCACCATGATTCCGTACGAAGAGCTGGATCGCGCGCTCGCTCGTTGGAAGGCCAAGGCCCAGGGGGGCGTCGTCGAGCCGCCTCCCGCCGCCGCGGTGGAGATGGAGGCCGAAGCCGCGCCCGCCTCCGAGGGGACCCCCGTCGTCGTCGACGAGGTCGGCAGCATTCCGCAGCCCGTCCCCTCCGAGCGCACCGGCGAGATCGACCTCGCCGAGCTCGAAACTTACGACGACTGAGCGCTCCGGGCTTCGCCCTCCGCTTCGCGAAAGGGGACCGAAGACGGTCCCCTCCCGCGGGCCCACCCCGACGCGACGAGAGCCGCGCCCGGATCCTGCTCGGCAGACAAGTCTCCGGCGGGCAAAGCCCGCCTGCGATCAACGAGCCCGGATCAGATAGGGATCTGAGCCGGAGCGGAGTCGAGGCTCGACCAGAGGTGCGGGCGGGGGCGGGTATCTTCCCGCCCGGAGCTCAGGAGGCCGGCTCTGTCGTTCCGGCCGACGATACCGACTCGGCGGAGGGCGGGAAGATACCCGCCCCCGCCCGCCTCCGCCGGAAGGCCGAGCGGAGCGGCGGAGCGCGTGCGACGGGCGGCGAGAGAGGGCGGAGGTCAGAAATAAAACCGGACGCCGATGCCGCCTTCGATGCCGAAGCCGAGGTCGGGAACGATCCAGAACGAGGGGGCCAGCTCGAAGAAGACCTCGAGAAAGCTCGGGTTCTGGAACATCAGAGAGAGGCCGATGGGGGCACGGGCCGCCACCGCCACGCAGTTGCTCTGGCAGCCGCCCCACCAGATGAGCCGGCCGCCGCCGCCCACGTACCAGTCGAGCTGAGCCGAGCCGCGGATGATGTTCGACTGCCACAGGTAATCGAGGTTGAACGTGCCGTTGTGGACGCCGGCATTGGCGCAGACCGTCTGGTTGTTGTTGTCGACGAAGCAGTCGCCGTTGACGCCGCTCCAGAAGCCGAACCCGAAGTCGAGCGCGTTGGTCGGCGCCACCCAGAGCTTGGCCGACAGGCCGGTGGGATCGCCGATCACGACGCCGAGCCCGAACTTCCGGGAGTAGCCGACCTCCGTCGCCCGGGCAGTCTGCCCAATCACGACCAACAGAAGCGCGGCCGCTAACGTGGTGAGAAGTGTCCTTTTCATGCCGCGTATAGTAGGCACGAACCGTCCTCGACGGACAGTTCGTTCTATGACCGGAAATTCCAGAAGTATCCGTCGTTCCACGCACGGACCACGATTCATGCGGGTGCTCCGCGCGGCGCTGATCGCCGTCACGGTCGGATGCCGTCCGACACCAACGGCGCCCGCGCCACCCTCGGCGCCTGCTGTGCCCGTCAAGCGTACAGCGCCCGCGCCGCCCAAGCCGCGCGCCACGCTCGCCGCCGCGGACACCCTGCCGGCCGCGTCCGATCTGGCGCCCGAGCGACGCGCGATTCAGGTGGTCGCGGGCGCCGAGCGCACCGTCGACGTCGAGACGGCGCGCGCGCGTGGTCTCACCGTCGTCGATCTGTCGGACGCTTGGGTGCCGTCGGTGCTCGACGATCACCCGGGGCCCAAGGGGACGGTGCTCACCAACCCGTACCACGCGATCTACACCGGGCTGGCGTCCGATCGCAGCGACGGCGACGGGCAGCCGCTCGCGCCGGGCGAGCGGAACTACCTCGAGCTCTACGGCATTCCGCCCTCGCTGTCGGTGCTGCGCCGCCGTTTCCTCGAGGACGCGCGCCGCGATTGTAGCGAGGCGTTCGATCCAGAAAAGCTGCTCGCCGTCGACGAGATCCGGACCTGGGGTGCCTCGACCGAGGCCAAGGAGCTCGGCAAGCAGGCGGCGCGCGCGGCGCGGCTCGAGGCGGCGCGGGCGGCCGCGGGCGCGGCGACGCTGGAGGCGCTCGCCGCCGCCGATCCCAAGACCGCCAAGGACGTCAAGGAGCGCGAGCGGTTCGTGGCCGAGCGGGCCGCGTTCGCCGAGGCGGAGAAGCGGCTCGCCTGCGAGGGGCTGCTCGATCCGGCCAAGCACAAGAGCGGCAGCTACGACACGGCGATGCGGACCGCGATGCTCTCGTTTCAGCAGAAGCAGGCGGTCATGGACCAGGCGGACATCCGGGGCGGGACGCTGGAGGCGCTGGCGCGGCTGCCGCTGGAGAATGACCTGCTGGCGCTCCGCCGCGTCCTCACCGAGCGCGCCATGCACGCCGCGGGCTATCTGGAGGACGGCAGCGTCTCCGACGACGATCGTCCGGGCGGCGCGCTCGGCGGTCCGACCTATCTCGGGGCCGACGGCGCGCGCCACCACGTCCCCGACCTGGCGACGCCGTCGCTCGAGGCGACGCTGCTGGCGCTGGGGATCGAGACGCCCGAGGACGCGGTGGCCTTCTTCCGCCGCCATGGCCGCGCCGACTTCGCCTGGCTCAAGGTGGCGGCCCGGCTGCCGCCCGCGCCCGAGTACTACGGGCCGGCGATGGACCTCTCCGTCGAGATCGATCGGGGCGACCTCTGGTACGACTTTCCCTTCGACGCCAAGGGCCAGCGCCTGCCGCAGCCGCGCGAGCACTTCCCCACCTTCACGCTCTACGTGAAGTGGCGCGGCGAGAAGGTGCCGCTCGTGCGCTGGCGGACCACGGTCGGCGGCTGGCGCGCCGAGCTCGCCTCCGACGGGCAGGAGTACTACCGCTACAAAGGGTCCGACGTGGGCCCGCGCGTCTGGCACCACATCGTCGCCGCGCCGGTCTGGATCCCGCCGGCGTCCTCGCCGCTCTCTTCGTTCGTCAAAGAGAAACGCGTGAACGGCATCTATCAGCGCGTGACCAACTACGACGAGACGGGCCCCGGGTTCCTCTCGGCCTACGGCCTGGCCGCCGCCATCCACGAGGAGATGCGCCGCGGCCCCGACGGCCCGACGTTCTTCGACAACGGGATCCGCACCCACGGCTCGTTCGATTACATGTCGCTGCGCGGGCGCTTCTCGCACGGCTGCCATCGCCTCTACAACCAGCAGGCCATGCGCCTCTTCAGCTTCGTGCTCCGCCACCGCCACATGCGGGTCACCGGCTCCATCCCCCTCGGCTTCCGCCGGACGTTCTATTCGAAGGATGAAGTGTTCGAGATGCGGCTGCCGAGCCGCGGGTACTACTACGAGCTCGATCCGCCCCTGCCGGTCAACGTGCTCCCGGGGACGATCAGGGGGACGCTGCAGAAGCCGATCGCCGGCTACGTCCGCAAGCCGGGCGTCGAGTACGTGTCGTCTCGGATCCCGACCGCCTCGACGGCGCCCGACAGCAGGGCGGGGGGAGACGCGCCGTGACCCGCTCGTCGTGGTGGGCGCCGGCGACGCTGCTCCTGGCGTTCGGCGCGGGCTGCGGGGCGCCGCCCCGCGCGCCGGTCGCGCCCGCCTCGGAGCCGTCGTCCGCTGCCGCGCCGGCAGCCGCGGATCTGCCCCTCGACGACGAGGCGCCCGAGCGGACGGCCCCGGCGACGGGCGGTCCCGAGGTGACCATCAAGCTCGTCGCCGACGCGGGCCGGGAGGCGCACGTCTTCTGGGGACGCAAGGACCTGGGAGTCGCCCCGCTGGAGATCCACCGGCCGCGCGGCTCCGGCCCGCTCGATCTGACCGTCCTGGCCGCGGGATTCCTGCCGCTCCACACGCGGGCGTACACCGACCACGACGAGACGCTCTCCTTGCGCCTCTACGACGCCGCCGAGGCCCGCGGGCTCCTGGGCTATCCGATCAAGGTCCAAGGACCCTGATCGAAGGCCCTATCCTCCTGATGGTTGCTATCCGATGGTCCCCGGAAATGGCTTGATCGAAGCGGTGGCGAGAGCTTTTCTTCTTCCAACTTCGTCGGGTTTCACCCACAATGCCCGAACTTTTCCCGGCCTCGGCCGGTAACGCACGAGAGGAGATCGATCGAATGGGCAAGCCGCTGTCGAAGTCCGACCTCATTTCCAAGCTGGCCGAAGAGAACGACGGGAAGCTCTCCCGCAAAGATGTGAAGGGCGTCCTCGAGTCGCTCGCCACCATCGGCTACAAGGAGCTCAAGAAGTCCGGAACCTTCCTGGTTCCTGGATTCGCGAAGTTCGTGGTCATCAAGAAGCCGGCCACCAAGGAACGCAAGGGGATCAACCCCTTCACCAAGGAGCCGACGGTCTTCAAGGCCAAGCCTGCCCGCAAGATCGTGCGCGCGCGCCCGGTCAAGGCCGCCAAAGACGCGGTGGTCTAGTCTCGCTCCCGGGCGGGCGGGGCGGAAGTCGCGCCGCCCGCCGCGGGTCGAGCGTCAGCTGCCGGGCGACGGCCGGCGCCGGCGCGCCTCTGCGCGAAATTCGTAGGGCCGGCGAGAGCATCTACGGTTTTCGTCGTTAATATTGGCGCCGATGACCAGGCGTCTCCAAGCCGACGACGCGCGCCGGTTGTCCGTCCAACAGGCCGCGTCGCGCGCGCTGATCGAGGCCGCCTCGCTCGACGACGCGATGGCGGAGATCCTCCAGGCAGTCGCCACCGAGCTCGAGTGGGCGCTGGCGATCTACTGGGTGGTCACGCCGGACACGCCGACCGCGCGTTCGTCGTTGCAGTGTCGGGCCATCTGGGCCGACGAGGCCGTCCTCCGGACGCCGGTGGTCGAGGCGTCGCGCGCCGCTCTGCTCAAGCCGGGCCAGGACCCTGCCGGCGCCGCCGCGGCCGGGCGCGAGTCCGTCTGGGTCGAGCAGCTCGCCGCTGACGATCCGAGCCCCCGGGTGAGGCTGGCCGTGGCGGCCGGCCTGAAGTCCGCCGCGGCCTTCCCGGTCCGCCAGCGTGACGCCGTCCCCGCGGTGATCGAGCTCTTCGCGCGCCGAGTCCGGCCGGCCGAGGAGGGGACGCTGCAGCTCATGACCGCGCTCGGCCATCAGATCTGCCTGGTGCTGCACCGGATGGAGGCGCAGGCCACCGCGCTGGAGGCGCTCGATCGCTCGCGCGAGGAGCTGGAGACGGTGTTGCGCGCGCTCCCGGACGGCATCACCGTGCGCGACGCCGCCGGGCGCCTCGTCTACGCCAACGAAGCGATCGCCCGCGCGGTCGGCCTTCCCGACCTGCGCGCCTCGCCGGCCGAGATCTTCGCGCGGTTCCGGATGTGGGACGAGAGCGGACGGCCGATCGCCCCCGAGGAGATCTCGCGCGTCGATCCAGCCGCGCCCGGGGAGGAGCGGATCCTGCGCTACCGGCCGATTGGCCAGGACGGCGGCGATCGCTGGGTCTCGCTGAAGGCGGCGCCGGTGGTGGCCGCCCGCGGCGGGGCCGAGCGCGTGGTCATCGTGATGCGCGACGTGACCGACGAGCGGCGCGATCGCGAGTGGCAGCGCTTTCTGGGCGACGCCAGCACGGCGCTCGCCTCGTCGATGGATCTGTCGACCGCGCTCGAGGAGCTGGCCGCGCTGGCGGCGCGCACCGTCGCCGATCGCTGCGCGGTGGTCCTGCGCAAGGGGAACGGCGACCCGCGTCTGATGGCCTTCGCCGGCGCCGTGGGGCCCGGCGCCTCCGACGTCGAAGCGGTCGACCGCGGCCGCCGCGACTGCCTGCGGCTGGCGACGGCCGTGCTCGGGAGCCGGCAGCCGCTTTTGGAGAACGAGCCGGGCCGGTCGTCCATGGCGGTGCCGCTCGATCAGCGCGGGCAATCGGTGGGGGCGCTGGTGCTCTCGGCGCTGGGCGAGGCGCGGCGCTACGGCGCCTCCGATCTCGGCGCCGCGCAGGAGCTGGGCCGCCGGGCGTCGATCGCCATCGACAACGTGCGCCTCCTGGCCGAGGCGCAGGAGTCGGTGCGGGCGCGGGAGGATCTGCTGGCGATCGTCTCGCACGACCTGCGCAACCCGCTGGGGGTCGTGCTGGCCTCGAGCGCCCTGCTGCTCAAGAGCTCGCTGCCGCCGGACGCGCCGGGCAAGGAGGGGCGCGCGCGCCGCCAGGTCGAGGCGATCGAGCGGGCCGGCAACCGGATGAACCGGCTCATCCGCGATCTGCTCGACTTCGCGGCCATCCAGGCGGGCCGCCTGTCGGTGAGCTCGCACCCCCGCGAGGCAAAGGTGCTCCTCACCGAGGTGCTGGAGGCGCTCGAGCCGCTGGCGGCGGCCAAGTCGATCAAGCTCGTCGACGTCACCACGCCCGAGGACGGCGAGCTGCGCATCTCCTGCGATCACGACAGGGTCATCCAGCTCTTCTCCAACGTGGTCGGGAACGCGGTGAAGTTCACGCCCGAGGGGGGAACGGTCGCGCTGCGCGCCGAGCCCGACGGCGCGATGGTCCGATTCGCCGTCGCGGACGACGGTCCGGGGATCTCGACCGAGGAGCTCCCCTACGTCTTCGACCGTTACTACCAGGCGCGCCGGCGCAACCGGGAGGGGATCGGCCTCGGCCTCTCGATAGCGCGCGGCATCGTCGAGGCGCACGGGGGGCGAATCTGGGTCGAGAGCCCGACGGCGCTGCCCAGAGCAGAGGGAACCGGCGGCACTCCGGAGGGGATCGGCGCCAATCTGCAGGGGAACGGCAGCGACCCGGAGGGCGGCAGCGACCCGGAGGGGAATCATTTAAAGAGAGCGGGGACGACGTTCTTTTTCACTCTCCCGGCCCCCCAACAATAACGTACACTTATGCGCCCTTTCCATCCGATGGCGCATGAGTCTGAGTAGGTCGCGATGCCGAATATGCTCGAGCTAGAGGTCAACGGTGCCGGTGCCGCGCGCGCCGGGGTCGATATGGTCGAGCCTGCTGGATCCAAGAATCACGAGACGGCTGGCGAGCCCGGGCAGGTGACCGGCCAGTCGCCGGAGATCGACGCGCTCGCGCTGGACAACCTCGGTTTCGCGGAAGAGCTCTACTTCAAGTACCTCCGCGACCCGGCCAGCGTCGATCCCGAATGGCGGCGCACGTTCGCGGCGCTGGAAGGAGGCGGCGGGCGCAACGGCGCCGGCCCGGCGGCGCTGCTCCCCCCGACGGCGTTTCCGCGCAGCATCTTCGCCGGTCGCGCCGCGACCCATGCCGCGCTCGACGGTCCACCCGCCTCGGCGCCCGGTGCGATCCAGAGCCGCATCTCGATGCGCCTCCTGTCGGAGCGCGTCCAGCGCCTCGTCGAGGGATATCGGGAGATGGGGCACCTCTTCGCCGATCTCGATCCGCTGGGGCTGACCACCCGCCCGAGCCCGCACATCGCGCTCCAGGACTTCGGCCTCACGGAGGAGGACCTCGACCTGGTCTTCAGCAGCGAGAACGTGGCGGGGCCCACCCGCAAGACGCTGCGTGATCTGGTCGCCCAGCTGCGCGAGACCTACTGCCGCAAGATCGGCGTGCAGACTTCGCACCTGCACGATCTCGAGCTGCAGGCCTGGCTGCAAAGCCGGATGGAGAGCACGCGCAACCGTCTGCCGCTCACGCGCGAGGACCGGATCCGGATCTTCCAGCAGGTGATCGGCGCCGAGGTGTTCGAGCAGTTCCTGCAGAACAAGTTCCTGGGGTC
>Ga0134125_10004804_pt1 | contig 15410 bp, 17 predicted proteins | sample KB31751_FD_96464 | JGI IMG/M metagenome (GOLD analysis project Ga0134125, IMG submission 96464) | Terrestrial soil microbial communities with excess Nitrogen fertilizer from Kellogg Biological Station, Michigan, USA - KB3-175-1 | ecosystem: Environmental > Terrestrial > Soil > Unclassified ... | reverse complement strand
CTTAATAGTATTAAGTAAATTGGGATATGACTGCAACAAGGCCGAAGCCAAATCAACGAGAATCAGCACGATCCGCATCCGCCAAACCAACACTGAGCATGCCTGGCGGCACCTAACTATCACCCTTCGTCGGTCGGAGCGCGTGCCCAAGTCGCGGAGGTGCAGAGGCGCGTGTTCGGAGTCGGATTCAGGGATAGGGTTGAGAGGAAATAGGTCGGTTTTCGTAATGGATGGCGCGCGCTTTACTATCAAACACTGAACAACACTAGGCTACACACTCGCGATACACACACACACACACACACAACACACACACACACACTCCGACTACCACAACACCCGATAGCACGAAGCGGTGCCTATCAAAGGAGGAAATGCGAAACCGTTGGCGTTTTAGTCGTCATCTTGCACGGCTTTTGATTTCCTTGCTCGCTTAGCAGGCCTGCGCTTGACCGGCTCAGGCTCGTCTTCCTCTTCTTCATCTTGCTTGGGCTTGGGTGACGCAAGCAGAATGGGCGAAGGAACAGCGGAGGACGACGACGAGGAGGAGGAGGATGAAGAACTGGTCGAGGTGCCTTGCGCTGACAGCAGCGCGTTCAGCTGACCTTTGCTTCCGCTGTCATCGGCAGCGAAGGAAAACACAGATGGAGGATATCAAACATCGACAATCAGAGAGGGCAGTGAATACTCGCTGCGTTTCAAGACGGAACGATTGTCTGGTGACTCATCCATCGGTTGAGGTTCGGATCTGCAGATCAGTGGACAAAGTGAGAGCGAGTGTAATGCATAGCAAATGAAGCTAATGACCCGTTTTCGAGCGTGGGGGTGGTCGAGCGTTCCTGGATTGACTGAGTTGGAGTGTAACGCAACTCCTTAGCAATCAGCCTGCGCGACAAAAGGGGCGAGTGAGTTGAACACCTCGTGTGCCAGACGTAGTCGAGCTTACTCTGAATCAGGCGACAGCCACTGACGAGGATGGGCTGTTAACGTCATGACCAGATCTTTCGGGTCATCTCTCGCCCACCTGCAAACACGCAAGGGAGGGTTCCTGATGAAGGATAGGTAATCGAAGGTGCAGCAATACCAAGAGACTTGGATGTCTGTCTCGATGAATTGGCCTACGAAGCTCTCAGAAAATGCCTTTCTGCCTTCAACACCCTGCAGAAGACGGCGAAGTCAGCGACATTTGCAAGAGAGGAATGAATCGCGACCATCAGGTAAAGTTCCTTAGCCGATTTGGTAACGAGTTTGCCAAGCTTTTTGGCGGGAATGTTCATCGGGAACTCGCGCTGGGCGGACTACAGTGCGGAGGCGGCAACCTGACACCAAAGCTTTCACTGATTAGTCTTACCCCGACGAATGCGCAACGAGCGTAGAACTCCTTCCATTCGGGACGGATGCGGTAACTCGCACTGTCATGGTTGTTGTTGCACTACAAGTAGAAATGAAATCAGCTTGAACAGACAAACTGATGTCGCGTCGTTACTTTGAACGTGACAGTGTTGTCATCCGTTTGTGGTTCCCAGGGATTGCGCATGTCGATGTATCGAGAACGCCACTATGTGAAATTGCACGTCGTGAGTGCATCGTTGTTTCATTAGGAATTACCATCTTGGCCGAACAGAGCTCGCAGAAAATCTCCGCCAAGTAAACCGGGCCTTTTGTGATTTGAATCTACGTGAGAGCAAGTAGAATCAAAGGTGAGATTGACTACTGCGATCGTCACTTACGATGCATCGCTTCATCATCTTCATGTTTTCTCGGCCCGCGGCGGCATCGAGTTTGAGACAGCGACCGAGAGGACAGGGATCGGTTGCCTTGGCGCTGATGCGAACGATGAACGCACTGTCGTCCGCGGAGTCTTTTCCATCAGCTTGCTTGCGCTTGACTCCTTTCCCGGACGGACGGGCTGTAGTCGTTGCTGTGCTGCCGCTGTCCATGTCGACATCATCCTCGTCATCGTTGTTGTTGTTGTTGTTGCTTTCGTCCGCCGTAGGAAGGTCTTTCTTCTCGAAGACGAACGATTTCGCCAAGAACGGGGGAACATACGCTGCCTTGTCCTCGCGTTTGGAGCCAGCTGCTGCAAACCAGGAGAAAACAGGTAATTACACTGTGTTTAGTAGGAAACTCGTGGCGAACCAACGTGATCGAACCTGGAATCAACGGAGAACTGAAAGCGGGCAGTCCTTTGGCGATAGCAGCATAGACATTACCTGTCGAAGTGGAGGTTGACATGGTCGATTAGTAAGGTGTCGAGTTTAGGTGTTTTGAAAGTGATTGTGATTGAATGTCGTCGCAAACAACGGAATTTGAAGAGCGCAATTCGAATCCGGAATTGTCGAGTAACCAAGTTTGCAACGAGAATGAGATATTTAAAATGTACTGCACAATTTTGATGTACTCCAGCGATATTGGAGTTTAAGTTGTAGTTACTTGGTTTTTTTGAGTTGTGCGCCGATCGTAATGACTGTGCAGAAATATTTGTTTTGTGATAGAACATTGTGTTTCTGCGCATTACCGATGCGCTCAAAGCTTTGACGCAAAGGTTTGGCGTGCAAAACCTAGTTGATTCTGGTTGGCGCAGCTGTATTTGGCTCGCGAGGATATGATTCGTGCTTGGACATTCTGAATTTTGGATTTTGCAGTCAGAATCACCGAAATATCTAATGGTATTCGAAATCGCGCAAGTCGCGTGGTGTTCACGATCAGTTCAGTTTGCGACGCGAAGCCGAAGTCGGTGGGGTGATCCAGTCGATTTCATTGTTTTCGATCTGCGCGGAGGGCGCTTGCCTTGCCAGTTGGAGTAAAGATGCCGATGCAGTCGCCTCGTTGCTGCCTTCAAACGCAGCGGGTGGTCGGTTGTCTTCCGATACGACATTCGCAGACTCTGGTTCGCTGTGCAGCACGGGAGAATGCGGGAGAGGTGGGTCTTCTGTGTCTGCTTCACGCTCACTGTCCGAATCCGATGTTGTGCTTTGTGACAGCTCGTCGCTCGAAGAGTAATCGGTGTCGGTCGAGGAGTCGTGGTCGCTGCTATCGGCCAGCATTGCCGACGGTGAGAACGCCACCGATTCCTCTGAAATGGAAACCAGATGCGAAGAGGATCGAAATATCAACATACCGTGCTCGGGCAGGCGAGGTAGTTTAGGTCGGTAAATCCGAAGCATGCCTTCATCCATGTAGAAAGCCGTGCCGATGTACCACTCAGGTAAGCGCGGAAACATCGATATCGGTGGCGGTGGCGAGTCTGCTCTACGCAGTTCTTCCAGGTGTTTCTATAACAGGAAACAGAGTGGTGTTCACGCTGAATACAGACGCAACCGCGTAACACCTGCTCCAAGCAGTCGTGCCAGAATTGTCTTGACCACACGCCGCCGTTCGCAAGTCGTGCAGCCTGTTGCGAAGCGAACCGTTCCTACGGAACAGACAGTTATGCATCAATTAAGAGCGTTCGCTCACCTCTGCTGCACGCTTCTGTTTGGAGGAGAAGTAGACCGTGGCGCTTCCTTGTCCGAACGAATCTACGTGTTCACTGCGAGCACTTTCAAATGGTGTTAGATTAGCGCTCGGGAACAAAGGCATTGTATTACGCTCGTGCGATGGTATCTCTGAACGAGTCTCGGTCTGCACCGCGAGCCGACTTCATCTCCTCTCGTGCGAAATTTCCTGTTCAAAGAACGCGATATGCGAACTGCTAGCACTGCCTTACTTGAGCCGATGCAAGCGCACATTCGGTCAAGCCCACAGTCGCATATTTCTGAAAAAAAGCAAATCAGAGCACTTGAGTAGAGTCTCGGGCGAGCGAACAGGACTTGTCGGATCATCATCTTCGACCAGATCATGCTTGTTGTGGCAGGTCACGGAGCACACATCGCAGCAGACATGCCCGTCGTACTTACAATCCAGACATCTACATCAGGCAACCGAGAAATATGAGACACGGGAGCTGGAGAACGCGAGAGCTATATCAGGTACCGCCACCGGACCCAGGGGCGCTCCTTTCTGGGCATCGAGTTGTAGCAAATTCCTGTAACACAAAATCGTGCGGCAGAGTTGAAAGAGAGAGAGAGAGAGAGAGAAAGAGAATGAGAGAGAGAGAAAGAAAGAGGGGACGAGAGGAAGAGAGAAAGCAAGGGCGAGAGATACAGAGAGATGAAGATACTGAAGATAGCAATGGAAGGGTGATGGAGCGCTCACGTTTGCCTTCTTTTTCTGTCAGATAGGCCAGGCTGTCTTTGTCTTCTTCTGCGATGTCGAAGATGTACCTGTATTCGCTCTTTCCGTCGTCTTTCTTGTCTTCTTCGCTGTCTTCGCTGGCAGAGTCTTCAGCGGATTCGGTTTCCTCTGAGTCCGAGTTCACATTGGAGGTGCCGTCTGGCGAAACAGGTCTTTTGATCGCTTTGGGTGTCCGCATGAAGGGAGGTTTGGTCGAAGGAGCACTGTGGAGTCAGCATGAAGTGAGTCGACGAATGACAGTGCAGGAGTGCGAACCATACCTGCTTGACGAGTGGAAAGCTTGATGGATAGTTGGCTGCGCCGCGAGAGCTTTTTGGCTGCAAAGCGTCGCGTTTTTTGGCAGAACAAAGCGGAGCAGTAGTACATTTTCTGCTTATTTCCTCTCTGGATAGCAGGCACGTAAGGTTTAGGAGTCTTCTTCGGCGGTGAGTAGCTGTCCAGCGATCGCGGCTTGGTGTCGGGTTGCGGTTTGCGGTCTACAGATCCTGCTTTAGCTCCTGTTTTACGTAGCAGCATGTCATCGCCGAATACCATAACTGGCTGTGCACACCAGCTGCTTGAAATGCAATCAATTCAATTTCTGCAACTTGCCTTGGGTTTGTCAGAAGTGCAAGCTTTCTCCATGGACTGCAGGCACAGAGAGACGCGTTAGCACAGACAGGTCAGACAGCAGGCGATTCCGGAGATGGCGGCATTCAATGCGCAATTTGAATGCCAGAATCCAGAATCCGGCATTCGCACAACGGCAGGATCGCGCTGGTTGCAAGTAAATCAGAATGTTCTGCACAAATCTGAAGTGTAGCCGCGAAGGCAGAACTGATCAGAGTTTTTCTATTTCAGATTGGGATTCCATGAGTAGCTGAGGATTGTGCAGGACAATTTGTGCCTCGAATCGTTGGTATGAAATTAAGAATGCAAATGTGCATCAAACCTTTGGAGGCACGTGTCATGGTCTGCGGATTCGCAGAGCCGCACGCGCGTTTCGATTTCAGAACAATTTCAGAAGCAGATGGGTTAATTGAAGCAATTTCAGAAGCAGATGAGTTAATTGGAGCTGTAAAATCAATCGACACGAACCGCGCTCGATTGCGAGGGACAAACCAGTTCACTATGACATTCGCTAACAGTGCTGATCGAACAAGGGCCAGAAACTACGAGGATCGTAACGAGATCTATCAGGATCGAAGCACCACTCGTAGTTTCGAACTCGTACTCGTTTTAGCAGTGTAGCTCAGGCGGACTAGCAGTTCCATCATCCCGGCTGTTGCTGAGCTTCGCTTTGGCAGAGACAACCACGGCAGAAGCGAGATTTGCCAGGCAGTCCGCAGTCGAGAGTTCCTCGTCGATCGAGGCAGCACGGGAGGCTGGCGACTGAAGGTGGACAGATGCGCAAGGTGATCGCTCGGGTTGAGGTTCGGTGAGCGACGCGGATGACGGGAGTTCGGCTGTGTTGAGGTTTCGATGTGATGTCCTGCTTGCCTTTGCGCGTGCCAGCGCGGTTTCAGCACGCCGCTGACGACTGTTGATTCTAGGCGGTGCTTTCAGCTCCGAGCGTTCGACCGTAGGGCACTCTGTAATGTGCGGAGAACCGCGAACACGACACGGCTAAAGAACACTCTTTTTTACAAGTGTTGTTTACCTCGAGTGAGGTCCAATTCCAGGTACGTAAGAAACCAAGGGCACAGAGCATCGCGCAAGCATGTGGCATTGTGCCTTACATGTGGAACTCGGCTCTGCATTCGAAGTTTCAGAATCTTCACGATGGCATCTGCGCTGACGCAAACTGTGTGTTGCCAACTATGCGGAGATTTGACGTAGCTCTTAAACAAGTCCCTGGACGAAAGCGATCTCTTCAGTTCCGTTCGGTTGTTGGTTTTGACACGCAGAGCGGTGGCGAGTTCAGGCAACGCAAAGGCGAACTGCTTGTCGTTGCGTTGGAAAACTCGCAGCAGCTGTCCTGCTGAAGTCGCAACCGACTCGACAACAGTGACGATATGGTTCGTCTGTGGGGAACAAGCGGGAAGCGTGGTGAGAACAAGAGCTGCGGCATGTGAGTCGGAAGATCATGAAACGAGCGATGAGAAGCGTGTTCGATAAAGCAGCAAGCCAGATTGCAATAATTCACCATTGTCCAAGCTGTAGCGAGAAGGAAAGGTGAAAGGCGGGTATAGGAAATTTGAAAATGGCATGTCGAATTCCGGAATTCGGCGCAGGAAGTACCGGGGACGCTCAAAGACGTATTTGAATATTTCTGCTCATCTCTGATTCTCACGTTTGCTACAAGTCGCTTCCGGAAGTCGGTGTTGCAGAGCGCGTGCCTCGAACACTGAATGCGAAAAAGGCAAGAAGGACGGTAATCGGAACGTTTCTTTCAACACTCGATGACACGAGATACGCGGTCGACCTCGCAATCGCGAAGCACTCGGTTTCCCAAACTCAAACGCAAAAGCGCCACGCCACGAGTCACCATAACACAATCACTACTCAGGGTCGACGAGTTATTCAAACAGCACAAAGGAATAAATAATTCATTGTCGCGTAGAACCGATAACAAGAACAGGAACACTAAGTCCGTGAGCCGCGCGCGATTCAACAGGCATCGTCCCGCCGTTGTTTCTTTCGAGGGCTGGAATCGGCATGCAACGGTTCCTGCAGAGCCGCATCAAGCGAAGAAGAGGAAGAAGGAGCTGAAGAAGAAGTAGATGACGAAGAGGAGGATGAGAGGGCTGACGAGGAGTCCGCATTTGGATTGCTGGCTTGATTCATTGCTCGGTCTTTGGCCTCGAGAATCGCGTCAAGTTCAGCGCCTCTCGCAGCTTCGGCAGCATCCAGTGCAGCGATCTCCGCGGCGATCGCATTGATTGCCTGCTTCGCTAGCTCCGCTGCAACGCAGAAAAAAGCAACAGGACATGATATTGACACAACGAGCTGGTGAAACAACTTGTAGATTACGCGAAGTGTAAAGGGCAAGCCCAGGAATGCGAGGATTGGAGTTTGGAAGCAGCTTGGCGTTGCGAACACGATGTCTGGCTGTGCGCTCCTTGCCTCTCTGGTCGGTAACCGAATAAGTAATAGAAGAATGTGAAGTCACAGCTCACTGTGTGGAATAGCGCATTGAGACAGTCGACAAACTCCAGACCCTAAGAGAGGCAGCCCACCGTAACCGGAATGTGGATCAGAAATAGAAGGAGCAATGAAACCACCCAGCGGCTTTGGAAAATAAAGCGAAAACTTGCTGCTTTACCTGCGTGGCCATGCTCTCTGCAGTGTTAATGTACGACACAGCAAGAATACGACGATTTAGCTCAGCCTTCAAGTCATGAACCGATGAGATTCCAAATGCCGCAGACGAAGATAAAGAGGAAGAAGAAGAGGAAGAGGAGGAAGACGAGGAAGGGTGTTGAGACAGCGGCTGGCCGGGATTGAGAGGCGAAATGCAGCGTTTGCGAAATTCGCCGTACGCCTCGTTGGACAATTTGGCATCGTCGTGTGAAGGCGCAGCCGGTGCTTTGCGCTTGCCAGAACCCTTGCTAGAAAATGAACAGTGTGAACGAAAAAACGTAGTAAAACTTGATTACTTATTGTCTCGCTCGCTGATGATTGCACCACTTGCCGTAAGAGCGTTCCAAGCAACGCGCGCTGGGTAAGAGCACGCAAACAAAGGGAGCTTGAGTCAAAGAGTGACCGAGAGCGCGAACCAGCGTTACGATCAGCTTCTTTCAGAGAACTGCATGGCTCTGCCAAGATACACATGCTGCGTTAGTTGCTAGAATCCAGAAGGGTGTACCAGACCGGTGCAAAAGAATGTCGCGCCAAAGAACGAACAACTCGCTGCAACAACAACGCAAAACTAAGTCAGGGAAAGAAGCGCTAATAATCCGAAGCGTACACAGGAAGCCGGGCCCATTCTTAGGTCCAAACTGATACCGCTCAAACACGAGTCGTAGACCCATCTTGCTATATGCTTCATTCAGCTTTCCTGCAAGCAATGGCGGCGTGCATCAAGAAAACGAGCCATTGCTTACCGAGATAGTTGTAGGAATAGTCTGGACCGTTTAGCTGCATGAATCTTGTCGCCATTGCTTGCAATGCTTGCAAAGGAGTAAGCAGAGTATTGTCGGTTGGAACAGCCGAAGAAGAGGACGAGGACGAGGGTGAAGCGGCTTGCGGCGGCGTGATCGGAGCAGAGCCATTTCCCAGTGTCAAGGTTTCCAGCAAGCTCGGAGCCTGCAAGACGTGACGAGTGACATAATGCACGACAGAGGAATGTGAGCGTTACCCGACTAGCAGATGGATCAGGTTGCCAACTCTGGTTCTGCTGAAGAGGTCCAAGTCAAAAGACAGAATGCCAGATGGAACGTGACTGACCCAATCCATTGCCCTACAGCAATACAGAGCACGGTAAACCCGACTGACCAATGTTCAGGCTCGAGATTTCGCAAAGGTCGCAGCAGTGCTCGGAAGCCGAGAACCTTGCAACCGCACCGCCTAATTCCAGGCAGTAAATGTTCTGCACAATACAGGTTTCCAGTGATGGTAACTAAGAGATTGCCGGGCACGTGCCTTGTGGAACCTGACACGTGCCATGCGAAGTGGAGTGTCGTGTCGTGTCGTGTCGTGTCGTGTCGCCATGCGAACCAGGTGAGAAGGCGAGTTAGGTGGGAATGATTGAGGATCAATGCAGAGTTTGAGAAGGTCCGACAAGCGCTCTCGACGACACGATGACACGAATGACACGATTTCAAGCACGAACGACTTTCACTTTGAAATCGAAACGCACACCATCTGTAGAATCTACTGCCATGCCGCGCTTAGATGACTTATGCGCCTTGCCGCGTTGCTGTGAAGCTTCCCGGCGACGCTCTCGAGAGGTAGAATCTGAGCAGGTAGCGGATTTAATGTTTGGGCGACGGGGGCGTCGGGCAGTGAGGGCGCGCGTTGGAGAAGTCAAATCAATCGCGGCGCATTCTGCAAATAGGAGGAAATGAATGAACATGCACGAGATAAGCAAGCGCAATTCGACGACACCTTTTCGCAGGTTCCGCTGCAGCCGCGAAGTGAAGACAGGGGCCAGACCAGCTAGAAGTTGACGCGCTGACTCACGGCACGAAGCCCGAGAACTAGCGAGGCGAGATCGGATAATTTTGACCACGCCGTCCGCACTAACGCATACAGCCTTGGTGCCAGCTCCATTCACCGACTTGAAGTGATCATCAGCACTCAAATACCGGAACAGCGACTGGTCGTTCTTGTTCACCAGACCGAAAACGCCGTTGACATCCTGTAGCCGAAAGGCCAAGCCTGCAGCGGGTCGGCGTAGAAGAACAAGCGCGTTTGCGCCTGCGATGACCGTGTCAATCGCAACCACAAGTTCGCGGTGCTGGAGAACCAGAGTGAGTCAAAAGCGAATGGAGAAAGGTACAGCAAAGCAACTGACATTTGTAGGACTGGCTGAACCGGTTTCATCCACATCAGACATCGCTACGGCAACCGCGGGAGGGCTTGCGAATCGTACATGCTTTCTCTCAGCAACTGCTACCTACCGTGATAATGGATCAGGTGACGAAAAAGAGCAACTGATACCTGAGCCTGCGCCGCAGACGACTCATGCGTGTCCGACATTGCCTGGGCTGGCTGATCATGACGCACAGCATCAGTTCGCGGCGCAGGTGATTGAAATGGAGCGCGATCGCGTGATTTCTTGGGTTTGCGAGCGGATCCCGGATTGCTACTATCGGGCGCACTCGACGAAGAATGCACCTGAAAGAAAGAGTGGAGCACAATCTTTACTGAACAACATGTCGGTGAAACTGATACCAATGCATCCGATGGAGATCGGTCTGCGACGGCGCTTGAACTCGAGCAGTCCGAATTGTCCGCGGCGCCAACTGCAGAACGTGCTGACAGTCTTGTTCGTTGATCGTCGGAAGAATCGGATGGAGAAGATGCAGTACTGCGCCTACTGACAACAACAGAAAAACTGCTGGTTCCTGCTGGCACAGTAGACACGTGATTAACCGATGCATTGTTTCAGCAAGATGTTGAGTATTTGTCAATCTTCGCCTAGGAACAACCCTGAATGACCCAGTGGTGAAGCAATCGGCGCATACCTGTCAACTGCAGTCTTTTGGAGTCGATACCAAGGCTGTTTGCCGTCGTCCGTCAAGTCTTCCCAACAGCGACACGCGCGAGAATACCCATCCTCCTGCTCGCACTCAGGATGCTCACGATGCATGTCCATCCAAAACAGGTGAAAGGCTTCAGTATCGAATTCGTTGCCGACCTACACCGCAACAACTGAGTTCAGTCAGGAAGAAGGAAGCGTAATTACATCAGCACGATGACCATGACAAGCCTCATACTCGGACAGCTCACGGACGTATCTGAATTACAAGTGAGAGACATGGAAGGAAGCGCGAATACCTGGCGTGATCTCGTTTACTCCACTGCTCATAGGGAAGGCGCTCCTCAGGGCTCATGACAGCCCATTGTGTAACCAATTTCAAAACATCAACCTTGCAATCCGGCTGCGACTAAGAAGCACCAGTAAGACAAACACTTCAAGACCGCGCACCTTGCGTCGTTCAGCGTGAGCGCAGTCAACGTAATGTTGCCAATCCAGACGAGGCTTGCGCGGAAAGATAGGCACCTGTGAAGCAAACAAGATTGAAAGCTCACGAAATAAAGGAAGCTTCGGAATACACGAGGTTCAAGTAGATCCTCGATAGCCTTGGTTTCTTCAGTAGCGAATAGAGATGAAAGGTTAGCAGACTTGGTTTCTCCTTTAGAGTCCAGTTGGGAAGCGGTGTTCGCGGGAACAGAAGACGAAGAGGAAGAATCAAGACTTGCATCTCGTTCGTCCTTGGAGTCCGATTGTAGCGCAAGGTCCTGTTTGGACCGTTTGTCTTCAGGCTCCAAGCTACCCGTAGAAACAAAAAACAGCTGGTCAACTCAATGCAACCCTGTCAATTTGCACCGTTTTTGTCCAGAAATCCGAACGCGGCGCAGCGCGGTGAAATATTCGTAGGGTCTTTTCTCCTCCTCCGACATAGTTTTCCAGCTATCCGCCAAGATCGACGTGTACTCAGCGCAGGCACCTGACTATCGGCAAAAATGATCACCAGGAAATCGATGCTAAACAACTAACCATGTCAGCTCCAGGCGCGATGTCTCCGCGGAAGCAATCATACGCAGTTTCAGGTTGTTCGAACACACGGACATTATCAAGACCCTGTCAAAATAGCAGTCGAATGTGCAAAAGGTAAACAACCTGGACAGTCATTACCAGTGTCTGATGCACACCCGCAAGCTCGAGCTCTTGCAGTTCGCGGCAATATCTAAAGCAGCGACTAATCAGCATACAAGACCGCAAGCAGCAGAAACCTGGCCGCGTCACGAGTTTGCAAATAATGGAAGGACTGTCGCACAGGACGAGAGAGTTGCTGCCAGCGATCTCGCAAAAGAGAGTTCAACTGCTCGCATGCAAGCGTCGGATGCGCCTGAAACAAGGCACTCAGTGCGCAAGGTCCAAAGCGGATCGCGTACCCTCGCAAGATCAGGTCGAAAGCAAGCAACATAGTGCTCATAAGCCGAGAGTGGCTTCGCAGGAACCGGATACTGAAAGGAATCTGTGAGGCAGATAAGTTCTGGCAGCTTACATCTTTCTGAGCCTCCAGAGCCTGTTTTCCAACATCCGGGCCAAACAACTCGCTCAATGCCTTGGAGCAAGAAAGCAGTGGCTGTGTTCTGACGTTTGAAGCTTGAGAAGCCTTCAAAAACAGATTGGGATTGCACAAGTTAGACGTCGCGTGTACCATTGGCAGATACGACAAGGAAGATACGATAGCGGGAATGATGAAAATGAGTCAAAGTCGACCAGAAAACCGTGGTGAATTCCGGCATTCGAAAACGGTAAACCCAATAATGCAAACAAATGCAAAAGAGCTAGTGTTCTGCTCAAATCCTGGCCAGGGCCACGAAAAAGGACAGTGCGAGAACCTGGCTTAGCGCCGCGCCCCGATTTCTTATACTCGTAAGCGACCGGAAATGTGCAGAATATTTTGATTCGAGCGGTTTCTGCAAGGTATAGCGCCGGGTTGAAGTGCGCACTCAAGCACGCGCGCTTTTATCGAGCACGCGCGCTTTCAATACCTTTAACCAGAAGCGCTGGAGCGCACGAGGTCCATCGGTCAGTCGAGTAGGTAAATAGAACTTTGCGATAGCTGAATAAAACCAGTACTGTACATAGAATAGATTCACGAATCGGAGAGAGCTAATCGAAGGCAAAGGCGACTTAGCTAGTCGAAACAGCTCGCGATAGCACGTTAACGATGATCAATCGAAGAAGCCATCATCGTCCCATTCGACTTGGAACGAAAACGGACCATCGCGTGGAGGGTCTTCAGGGTCGACGTAGGTTATGTCGACTCCTGACGAGCGCAGCGCGTCACGATCAGCGACCGCCAGCTTCGAACCGACGCGCTTGTCTACGGCGATCGCAGGTCTCGGTGAAGGAAGTAAGCCAAGTGACACCACTTGACGCGATTCCAGCGCAGTACCTCTCAGGTTCAGAGTCTCGAGCTTGCGCAGTGCAGACAGGGTGGAGAGAGTTGGTGGAATGTGAAACACTTCGAGGAGCGACAGAGAGCGCAACGAAGAAGCGAAGGGCTGGAGAAAGTTAAAATTGCCATCGATAGGTACCATTCTCGATGGTACTATGTACATGCGCGCGAGTTTAATTTGGGTCAGCGGACAGCTTCGGAAGGCATCGAACCACGAGGCGACCGAGACGCGGCGAGGGGACGAAAAGCTGTCATGCAGGTCAAGCCTAACGAAACCAACGGAATAAGCGATATGCAAAGAAAGTAATACACTAACCCAAGGGTGGCCAGCTTGAAGTGATAGCGAACATCGAACAACTCCAGAATAGACAAACATGGCCAGCCAATTGCGGTTTGAGTCATGTTGACTAGCAGTGCGTCCTCCCCAGCGTCGACCCACTGTGCGAAAGACAAGTTACCACGAGGACAATCCACCAGAAGGATGGATTCTTGCAAGCGCAGGCACTTCAGTCGAATTAGTCCTCGAAGCATCGAAAATTCCAGTGCCACGCCCGTCAGCACGACCGCTTCTAGGCCCGCAAATTTGGTGAGCGAAGACAGTTGAGTTGAGATGGATCCAGTTCCATCACAGATGGCGTCGAGGTAACAGACCTCGCGGTCGCGAAGATACGGAACAAGTGAGGAGAGATCCAGAGACTCTCCGAAATCGTAAGAAATGATGGACAATTGACCAGATGTCCGATAGTCCCAGTTCCAAAACTCTGACGCGCATGACAGCTCCAGCAGCTTCGGCATCGATGAGAAGCTAATATTCGGAAGTTGATGCAGGTCGACGGAACGGAGATCATTCGGATAAATCAGCTTGTCGAGCGTCACCGGCCCAGGCAGCGTGAAGTGGTCGTCGCAAGCGGAGAATGTCACCTTCTCAACGCGTGAGAACAGCGGCGCAAACAGTTCATGATGCTCGGCGGCAAGAGGTCCCAGTAGCTGAATACGGCGCACACGCGTTAGCTTCGCAACGTAGTTGCAGACTTCGACGGATCGCGACGGGTCGAAAGCAATTTCGGTGCAGGTCAGCAGTTCGGGAGGAAAACGTCGATCGCGCAGTTTGTTAACCGCTCCCGCTGTGAACAAGCCACGCGGCGGCCAGCAATGACGAAGCCCGATGCCGAAGTCTAGCAACGCAGAGAACGTTTCCGACAGCCAGCCACATCGCTCGACATCATCGTGAGGGAGGAATTCGAAGATTTTGTCGGTCAGAGAGTTCGGCAGCTGCTCAATCAGGCTGTTCCCCTTGACCAGTAGCGATTGCCGCTCAGCTTCAGCATACGCGAGGCGCAAGTCATTCACGCGCAAGCGACCGAGCAAGGTTTCGAGGAGGCGCTGCCGACGAGAGCCGGATCGGGAGTACGAGGAGCGGATGAAGTCAGCAGTGAGACTGAGCCGCGAGCGCTTGAAGATGCCAGGGTGAGCCGGCTGGCGATTGGTAGGCGGTTGATTCGTTGAACACTCCCGCTTTCCTTCGGGAACCACGTTCGAATCCGCTCCTTGACGATCAGATGTCGATCGCCGCACAGCGCGGGCAACTGCAACGAAGGAATAGAAGCATACGGTTAGTGAGAGGAGAGAATGTTGATGAATACCTGGTCGAGGAGTGCCCAAACCAACAGTAGCGGCTGGCACATCGAGTGTGATCGTAGATCGATACTTGCTATCAGCGCGTGTATCTAAAGAGTAACGATAGATGCGAGGGTTAAGCATCAACCAAACGCACAGAAGTGTGGCGAACCAGAGTCGATGAGAGCATTCAATGACTGAGCAGCAGAAACCAGCATAGTCGAAGAACACGGAACGCTGCCAGGAATTGGCGACCTCGAACACTCGTAGATAGATGACGATCCATTCCGCCCAGCCGAGAAGGCGGAAGTCCCTGGGGATAAATCAGTAATCGAGTCTGCACACAAACGATTCAGTAACAAGCAGTTCTGCAGATCTAACCCGCGTCCATCGAACAAACGCCCGAGCTGTCGCAAACATCGACATCCGATGTACCTAGGAGTGCATTCGAGACAGCGAATGAACTCTGAGGAGCAGAAAACGTTACTCACCAGGCAGAGTCAAAAACGGCGAGTTCAAGACAGGAAGGCAGTCCAGAAATCCCGATACCGCGTGTCCCAGGCATAAGTCAGAGTCGCCTGAGCAATCTCGGTCGAGCCTCGAGAAGAAAGCAGCAGACCAAACCTGGATTGGTGCAAATATCGTCGAAGACGGACGCTTTGCAGGCTGACATAGATAGAACGAGCAGTATTGAATGCAGAGTGCGATATTCGAATGATAACGGAATCCCAGTCAAGCCGAGATTCCGCAAATCGACCTAAATTCATCGAGCCCCCGAAGACCAGAAAATCGAATGTCCTGCATAAATCGGACTGTACCTCGGGATCGGGCAAAATTTTTTGTTATTTCTGAAAATATGCTGAGATGCCAGTATTTGTGCAGAACTCTTTAATTAAAATGCTCTAATGGATGCTCGACGCCTGGGCTCAAGTGATCGGGCCCTACAAAGTTTGCTCTAACATTCTGGTTCTAACTTCATCCCTACTGACGAAGGGT
>Ga0134125_10004802_pt1 | contig 15411 bp, 12 predicted proteins | sample KB31751_FD_96464 | JGI IMG/M metagenome (GOLD analysis project Ga0134125, IMG submission 96464) | Terrestrial soil microbial communities with excess Nitrogen fertilizer from Kellogg Biological Station, Michigan, USA - KB3-175-1 | ecosystem: Environmental > Terrestrial > Soil > Unclassified ... | reverse complement strand
GGCCGCTTCTATCACAACGACGGCATCAATTACCTGACGAAGCAACCCGATGAGATCCTGGCGGAGGTCCGCTTGCCCGAGCCCAACGGCTGGGACGCCGTATACCACAAGCTGCGGCGCCGCGGCTCGTTCGACTTCCCCGTGCTGGGTGTGGCCGCCTGGATCAAGTGGAATGGAAAGACGGTTGCGGAGGCACGGGTCGTGCTAGGCGGAGTCGCGAGCTATCCGCAAGAAGTGCCAGAGGCGGGCGCGGCACTCAGGGGAAACCAGCTCTCCGACGAGTCGATCGCCGCCGCGGCGGATGCCGCCTACCGGCCGTCGAAGCCGATGGACAACACCGATTTCGATCTGTCCTGGCGCAAGCAGATGACGCGCGTATACGTAAAACGGGCCCTCGCTGAATTGAGGGCCCGTCAGAAGTAACTACGCGCCTGCCGGCGCTTTCGCCAATTCCTCGATTTCAGCCGCCGCCTTCGCCAAAATATCGGCGACGCGCTTGCGCGCTTCATCGCTGTCGACTTTCCACCCAGTGCGGTACACCGCTTTCACCAACTGCCCGAGAGCCCGGTTCACTTCCACCATCGAGCCGCCGACGGTGCGCTCGACCGTCTCCCGGACGCGATCGAAGATGTCTTCGACTGTGTCTTTGTTCTCGTCCAAGAATGCCCGTCCTGTGTCGGTGATTTCGTAGACCTTCTTGCCTTCGACGTCGCGCGCGACCACGAGCCCTTCGTCCTCGAGCCACTGCAACGTCGGATAGACGGTGCCTGGCGACGGCGAGTAGCAGCCGTGCATGCGCTCTTCCAGCTCCTTCATCACCTCGTAGCCATGGCGCGGCTTGTCGCGCAGCAGCTTCAGGATCACGTACTTCATGTCGCCGGCCCCGAACCACTGGCGCCGCCGATGACCGCCTCGGCCGGCCTTAAAGCCCCAGCCTCGGGGACTAAAGGCGAAGCCGAACCCTTCCCAGCCCTTGCCGCCCATCTTTTCCTCTTGTGAGATGTTACGTCACGATATTCTGGTAAGATATATCTTGTCAAGGCCCAGGGTCGATTCCGTGCGCCAACTCACGATTCTACTTGAGTTTTGCAGTTTTCGCCTTCATTCCTACATTCTGGCCCACGCCTGACCCGTAATCCCTGCTTTCGGCCCCTACTTCGCGCCCGCGAGAGGAGCAGCAATGGCAGTCGAAATCACCCCGCACCCAGCCTGGGTCGCCGATTTGGACGCGACTCTTGAGCCGAGCCGCCAGGCGATTCTCGACACACCGGTGATCGTGGACGCGTCCGAGAACCAGCTAATCGAAGGTAAGATCCAGAACTTCCTGGTCTCGTTCTATCCCATCATCCGCGACTTCCCGCAGTGGCTGCAGATGCTGCTCGATCGCTCTCCCGCGATGGGCCGGGAGTTCTTCACTGACAACATTCGGGTCGAGCGCCGGCACGACGCGATGTGGCGCGCCATGGGAGACGGGTTCAAGGTCCAGAAAAAGCGCTTCCAGGAACCCGAGCCGATGCTTCCCTCCGTCAAGCTGTTCCACGAGTATTTGACCGACATGTGCCGCAACGCCGACTTTGGCCAGGCGGTCTCGGCGACCAACTACGCCGTCGAGGGTGTGGCCCAGAAGATCTCCGAGAAGGCGCTCCGCGGGCTCGGCAAGAACGAAAAGATCGGGCCGCGCGGCCGCTGGTGGCTCGAAGAGCACGCGAAGTACGATGATGAGCACCCGATTCATGCGCTCGAGATCATCAAGGACTGCGTGAAGCGCGGGGGCGACACGCCCGAGAAAGTGACCGAAGCGGCGGACGAGAGTCTGAAACTGATGAAGATCTCGATGGAGGATTGTTATTACCGGTGAGTAAAGCACGCCGCCCCTCGCCCACCCGGGGTACTCGTGAGAGCACCGCGACCGCCAAGGAACCGCGACTGGATTTGTTGCGGGCCGCGGCGGACATCGTGGCGGCGCTCCCGGACGCAGTGGTCGTCACCGCGACCGACCGCCGGGTCCTCGCCACGAATGAGGCCGGCGCCGCGTTGCTGGGATGGGACGCCAACGATGTGGCCGGGCAGTTGATCGCCGACGCGGTCTCGCCGGCCGAGCACGCCCACGTCGCGGCGCGCGAGGACAAGGTCCTCGCCGGCGAGCCCCAGCGCTACGAAACGAAGATCATCAATCACCGCACGGGCGAGGAGCGCGACGTCGCGGTGTCGAGCGGCCCGTTCCGCGTCAACGGCGAGCTGATCGGCACCGTCGCCACGCTGCGCGACATCACCGATCCCAAGCGTGCCGCCGACACCCTCGCGCGCTCCGAGGCCCGCTACCGCCATCTCGTCGAATCGGCGTCCGACGCCATCGTCACGCTCGACGCGAACGGCCGCTTCACCACGGTCAATCACGCGGCCGAGAACATCTCCGGCTACAAGCGCGAAGAGCTGGTGGGCCAGTGGTTTGCTCCCATGCTTCCGACGACGATCTCCCGAAAGCGCTCGGCCACTTCCAGCAGGCGCTCGCCGGAGAGACGGGCCTGTTCGAAACCCAGTTTTATCGCAAGGACGGCGAGACCCGCATCATCTCCGTGACCTATTCGACGCCGCAGAAAGACGAAGAAGTGCTCTGTCTCATCCGCGACGTCACCGATCAGAAGATGCTGCAGGAGCAGCTGATCCAGTCGGAGAAAATGTCCGCGATCGGCCAGCTCGTCTCCGGGGTCGCGCACGAGCTGAACAACCCGCTCGCGGGAATCTCGGCGTTCGCGCAGCTGCTGCTCGCCGAAAAGCGGTTTCCGCCCGATCAGCGCACGGCCGCCGAGACGATCTACAGCGAAGCGCGGCGCGCCAGCCGCATCGTGCAGAACCTGCTGACCTTCGCGCGGCAGCATAAAGCGGAGAAGGTGCAGACGTCGATCAATCAGGTGCTCGACGATACGCTCGAGCTGCGCGGCTACGAGCTGCGTGTGCGCGGGATCGACGTGCGCCGCGAGTACGACGAGTCGCTCCCAGACACGATGGCGGACGCGCACCAGTTGCAACAGGTGTTCTTGAACCTGATTACGAACGCCGAACAGGCAATGGAGCAGCGCGACGGGCACCATCATCGCCTCACGGTGCGCACGCGCCGCAATGCCGACACGATTCGCATCGAGGTCGAAGACACGGGCGCCGGGATCCCCGCCAATCTCGTCGAGCGGATCTTCAACCCGTTTTTCACCACCAAGCCCACCGGCTCGGGTACGGGTCTCGGACTGTCGATTTCGCTTGGCATCGTGCGCGAGCACGAAGGCCGGATCTGGGCGGAAAACCCGCCCCCGGGCGGGGCCCGGTTCATCGTCGAAATCCCCATCACGGCCCCGCGCACTTCGGGCGAGCATGCCGCCCTCGCGCCCGTGGCCCAGCACGGAATCGACAACCTGCGGGTGCTGGTCGTGGACGACGAAGCGTCGGTGCGCGTGTCGCTGCAGCGCTATCTCGCCGGCAAGGGCCACGAAGTGGAAACGACCGCCAGCGGGGAAGACGCGCTCAGCCGGCTCAAGATCTCCAAGTACGACGCGGTGATCGTCGATATGCGCATGCCGGACCTGTCGGGTGAACAGCTGTTCGAGCGCCTGCGCAGCAACGACCCGTCGCATGCCGAGCGCGTGATCTTCACGACGGGCGACCTGGTGAACGAGCAGATGCGCCGGTTCCTCGACGGGACGGGCCGTCCCTGCGTACCCAAGCCGTTCGAGTTTTCTTCGTTCGACCAGGCATTGCCCGCCGCTCGCCGCCGGGCCTAAAACCACCCATTTTTGCCGCTCGGTTATCCCCACCCTGAAGGGTGGGCTCGGCAATTCATTGTCCTAAAGGACACGCATGCGCCCGCTTCTGCTCGCCATTCTGCTGACAACACCACTCTCGGCCCAAGACCAGTTCGACTTCTACTCCCGCGGCCCCTTTCGCCCGGCGGTGCCCCGCCCCGAGGCGATCACCGGATACAACGCGGGCGACCAGCACACGATGTATGCGGTCATGCAGCACTATCTCGATACGCTGGTGGCAACGGCAGGCGACCGCGTGCGGATCGAGACGTGGGGACGCACGAGCGAGTACCGGCCGATTCGCGCGCTGATCATTTCCGACCCGGCGAACCTCGCGAAGCTCGACCAGATCCGGTCGGGTCTCGCCGAGCTGGCCGACCCACGGAAGACGTCGGCGGCGCGCGCGGCGGCGATCGCGGCCGATCAGCCCGCGGTCGCGCTGTTCCAGTATTCGGTCCACGGCGACGAGCCGGCGGGCTTTGAAGCGGCGATGCAGGTCGCCTACCAGATGGCGGCCTCCGAGGAGCCGCAGACCCTCGAAATCCTCAAGTCGGTCGTGCTCGTGCTGAATCCGTCCGCCAACCCCGACGGCCACGAGCGCTTTGCCGCCTGGTACAACTCCGTCGCGGTCGGCGCCGACCATCCGTGGGCGTTCGAGCAGAACGAGCCGTGGAGCATCACCGGCCGCTACAGCCACTACCGCTTCGACATGAACCGGGATCTGCTCGCGCAGAGCCAGCCGGAAGTACGCGCGATGATGGACGGCGTGCTGCGCTGGCGGCCGCAGGTCTTCGTCGATCACCACTCCACGACGCCGACCTATTTCTTCCCGCCCGTCGCGCAGGCGGTGAACATGAATCTCCCGCCGCAGACGACGAAGTGGTTCGACACCTACGGGCGCGGCAACGCCGCGGCATTCGACAAGTACGGCTGGCAGTATTTCGTGCGCGGGGTTTTCGATTTCTTCTACGTGGGCTACTGGGACGAGTGGTCCACGTTCCAGGGCGCGACCGGGATGACGTACGAGACCGACGGCGGCCCCGAGTTCAACAAGCGCCGCGACGACGGCAGCATCACGACGTTCCGCGACGGCATCGCGCATCACTTCATCGCGTCGCTGGCCACGCTCGAGACGACCGCCAAGAACCGCCAGGCGCGCCTCACCGATTACTACGAATTCCGCCGCACGGCCATGACGGAAGCCGCGACCGACCGGCTGAAACGCGTCGTGATCGTGCCCGGCAACGATCCGCAGTCGGCCATGCACGTCGTGGGCCTGCTGCTGCGCAACGGCATCGAGGTCAAGCGCACGACCCAACCGCTGTCGACGCGCTCGGCGCACACCTACATCGATCCGCGGGGCGCGGCGGCGGCGCGGACGTTCCCGACCGGCAGCTACGTCATCGACCTGAACCAGCCACAGCGCCGCATCGCCAAGGGCATGCTCGAGCCCGACGCCGAGATGCAGCGGTCGTTCGTGGACCGCGAGCGCGGCAAATTTCAGCGCAACCGGCGCCGCGGCGAGGACGCCGACAAAGAGGAGTACGGCTTCTACGACATCACGGCGTGGTCATTGCCGCTGACGTTCAATCTCGACGCCTACTGGACCGAGGATGCCGGGGCAGCCGGTGAAGCGGTGACCGACACGACGCTGCCGGCCGCCCCTGCGCCGGCGCGCGCGGCGAGCGCCTACGTCTTCCCCAACGACCGTCCCGGCGCCGCGCGCCTCGCGCTCGCCCTCGAAAGCGAAGGCTTCCGGCTCGCGGTGGCGACGAAGCCGATTCAGTCCGGCACGCGCGCGTTCCCGCGCGGCACGTTCGTGGCGCGTCCCCAACGCAACGCCGCCGCGTTGCACGACCGGATCGCGGCCCTCGGACCGTCACTCGGTGTGACGGTCTCGCCATTGCAGAGCGCGTTCCCCGACACCGGCGACATCGGCATCGGCTCAGGCGACGTCTGGGCGCTACAGAAGCCCACGATCCTCGTCGCCGCCGGCGACGGGATTTCGGAAACGAGCTACGGCTGGCTGTGGTATTTCCTGGACAAGGAGCTCCACGCCCCCTTCACCCCCGTGCCGCTGCGCGCGATCGCGCGCATGGCCGACCTCGGCTCGTTCAACGTCCTCATCATTCCGGACGGCAGCGGCAGCCGGATGCGGCGCGAGCTCGGCGATGACGGCGCGGAGAAGCTGAAGGCGTGGGTCCGCTCGGGCGGCGTGCTGATCGGCTACGGCGGCGCCGGCGATCTCGCCGCGAACAAGGATCTCGGGCTCACGAGTGTCGCGAGCATCTCGCCCGACAGTAGCGCGAAGCCTGATACGACGGTGGGCGGTACGGAGCCCGCGCTGATTTCGGGGACCGCCGCGGCGCGCGACCGCGTCGAGTGGATTCCGGGCGCGATCTTCAAGGCGACGCTCGACACGACGCAATGGCTGTCGCTGGGCTACGAACGCAACCGCATGCCGGTCTTCATCGACGGTGATGTGTTCTGGAAGCCGTCCAAGGGCGGCGCGAACGTGGCCACGTTCACCGATCCGGCGGACGCCCTCGTCCTGTCCGGATTCACCTGGCCCGACAATACCGCCCGGCTGCTCAAGGGCACGACGTGGGCCGTGGTCGAGAATCAGGGCAGCGGCCGAGTGGTGCTGTTCCTGGGCGATCCGTTGTTCAGGGGCTTCTGGAGAGGGCCGGCGAAGATGCTGACGAATGCGATACTGATGGGAGCGAATCGGTAGGACGGTAGGACGGTAGGACGGTAAGACGGTAGCGAGTCCCTACCGTCCTACCGTCCTACCGTCTCATATCTCTCTGCGCACCCGCACCACATCCCTGATCTTCCACTGCGGCGCCTCTATCTTCGGCCGCTGCTCGAACCAGCTGGGCTCTTCGCGCGGCGTCTTGTAAAAATGCTCACTCTCTTCCGGGACCTTGTACGAAACGGTGACCTGCGCCTTTTTGCGGAACACCTGAATCGCCACAGTCTCGCCGGGCTCGTAGGACCGCAAAATCCGCATCGCATGCATCGGTGACGTCGGCTTCCGGCCACCGATCGTCTGAATCACGTCGCCGGCCTTGAGCTTCAGCGCCGAATCCTCCGGCGTATCCACCACGAGCAGGCCTTCGCGGGTCCCGAAGTACTCGCCGAGCTCGGGGTTCAGCTTCACCATCTCGATGCCGCCCCAGGGGCCGCCCCAGCGGAAGTCGAGGTCCGGGCCCATACGCATCTGCATGTCGGGGAACATGCCGCCCATCCCGGGCATCCGCGGGAACGTGCGCACCATCATGTCGCCGCCGAGATCCTGCGCGACGAGCGTCAACTTCTTGGCTGCTTCCGTCCCACGTTTGTACTCGACCTGCACCGAGTCGCCCGGATCGAGCTCGCGCGCGAGCTCGATCAGCTTCATGCCAGGGCCAGAGTCCTCATCGTTCTCCGCCGCGACGCCGCCCAGTGCGGTGCCGTTGAAGCGCGTGATCACGTCGCCCGCCTTGAGCCCGGCCTTCTCCGCCGGTCCACCGGGCGTGATGCCTTCGACGCGCGCGCCGACTTTATCGCCGGTCGCGTTGGCGCGGGTATCGACGATGATGCCGATCCGGCCGCGGTTGTCGGAGAACGAGAACACGCCATAGGGGCTGCCCTCGACGCGAACGCGGCTGCGCGGACGGGTATCCTGAGTCTGTGCGGACGACGGCCAGATCAAACAGACGGCGAGAGCTGCAATCGCCAAATTCCTATTCATTACCAATCTCCTTAATGGGGCCTAGAGCCCGACGTAACGAGCGCGCGTGGCGCGAGCCTTCACCAGCTCGCGCATCAGGCCCACACGCTCCTGCCACAGCCTGACGAGTTCGGCATCCTGCTCGTGCGCGCCTTCCACCTGCTGCGCGAGCGTGCCGTCGAGAAGCGAAATGCGGTCCTCGAGCGCCGCCATCGTGGCGGCTTCCTGACCGCTCAGAACACTGCGTTCAACGTCGAATTGCTTCAGAGAGTCTTCGAGTGTGGCGGACTGCTGCTTCACCTGGCTGAGCTCGGCGTGCAGCACGGTTGGATTCGACGGCTGCATCAGCATGACGGCGGCGATCGTCGCGGCGAGCGCCAGACTGCCGCCCCACGCTCCCCACGTCCGGCGCTTCCGCGAGCGCTCGGCGCGGAGGACCGACTGTACCGCCGGCCACCGGTCGCGTGGCGGTCGCAGCGCCGGCAGCGCCTTCAGCTGCGCCACGCGCTGATACAGTTTCTCGCGCTCCTGCTGACAGATTTCGCAGGTGGTGATGTGCCGGCGCGCCCACACCGACGCCTCACCCGCCTGCAGGGCTCCCAGATCGTCCATCGTGCAATGCATCATGTCGTCGCTCCTTCATCCAGCATTCGCCGCAAACGCGTATGGGCTCGCGCCAGCTGCGACTTTGAAAAGCTCACCGATTTGCCCATCTGCTCCGCGATCTCCTCGTGCGTGTATCCCTCGACGTCGTGCAGCCACACCACCGCGCGCGATGTCTCGGACAAATGCTCGAAGGCGCGCTCCAGATCGATGTTCGCCCCGACGTGGATCCCGGGCTTGCCCGGCTCGTCGTCCAGCTCTTCGGTCGCCCGAATCTGATCGCGCCGGATCCGCATCAGCGCTTTGGTCGACGCGATCTTCCTGACCCAGCCCCAGAGATGTCCCTCGCCGCGATACTGCTTGATGTTGCGCACCACCTCGAGGAACGTCTCCTGCAGCACATCCTCGGCGTCCTCGGGCCGCCGCAGCATCCGGCGGACGAGGTTGTAGACCGGCACTTCGAAGGCGCGAAACAGCGCTTCGAGCGCTTCTTCATCCCCAGCTTGTGCGCGGGCGACGAGGACGTCCGGGACGGCAAGTGACACGGTCATGTCCAAAAAGTTAGATGCCATAACTACGTAGAAGGTCGCGGGTTGATCCTCGGCAAACGCATGGTTCCATAAGGCGTTGCGAGGGAGTAGCTTGCCGCATGCCCACCGCCGACGTGAAACAGTGGCTCCATCACTGGCAGGACGAGGCTGACGCCGCCTTCCTCTATCTGGCGCTGGCCGGCCAGGAGACCGACCCCCACCGGAAAGACGTCTACATCAAGCTGGCCGGAGTCGAAGAGCGCCACGTGCAGATGTGGAGCAAGCTGCTCGCCGAGCACGGCCACAACGTGGAAACGGCCCGGCCGTCGGTGAACGCGAAGCTGCGCGCCTGGTTCGGGCGCCGCTTTGGGACGCGCTATCTCCTGCCGATGCTGCTGCGCGAGGAAGGCCAAGAGGTGAAGGGCTACCTCAACCTCCATCGGGAATCGAGTGAGCCCGACGCGCAGGAAGTGTCGCTGCAGCTCGCCAAGGAATCGGCGGCGCATGCGGGTACCCTCGCCGACCTCGCCGGCAAGGGCGCCGAGCCGTGGCACAAGACGGGATCGGGCGGATTCCTGCGCAACGTCGTGTACGGCTTCAACGATGGCCTCACGGCCAACTTTGGGCTGGTGGCAGGCGTGATCGGCGCGGCGGTGCAGCCGCACGTGATTCTGATCTCGGGCGTCGCCGGGATGATCGCCGACGCGCTGTCGATGGGATCGTCCGGGTATCTCGCGGCGAAGAGCGAGCAGGAGGTCTACGCGCACGAGATCGCGATGGAGAAGGAAGAGATCCGGCTGATGCCTGAAGTGGAAATGGAAGAGATGGCGCTGCAGTACGAGACCAAGGGTGTGGATCCGCGCACCGCTCGGCGCATGGCGGAGGAAATGATGCGCGATCCGGCGCGCGCGCTGGACGAGCAGGTACGCGAGGAGCTGAAGATCGGCGAGGCGCACGCGACGCCGTTTCGCGAGGGCTGGATCACGGGCGTCGCGACGGCGGTTGGCGCGTTCATCCCGGTGTTTCCGTTTCTGGTGCTCCAGGGACGCGCGGCGATCTGGCTGGCCTTCGCGATTGCGATGCTGTCGCACTTTGCGGTCGGCGCGGCGCGCAGCTTTTTCACCGGCCGCGGCGTGATCCGCAGCGGGATCGACATGTTCGTCGTCGGCGTGGGAGTCGCCGGGGTGGGCTACTTCGTCGGCGATTTGATCGCGAAAGTTCTTTAGACGACGAGGTTCACCAGGCGATCCTGCACGTAGATCACCTTCTTCACTTTCTGTCCGTCGACGAACTTCTGCACCGCCGGGTCCGATAAGACGATCTTCATCACTTCATCCTGCGTCATGCCGCGCGCCACCGTCAGGCGCGAGCGGAGCTTGCCGTTGACCTGTACGGCGATCTCCACGTCGCCCGCCGACGCGAGCTTCTCCTCGTACACCGGCCAGGACGCACTGAAAACCGACGACTGATGACCGAACACTTCCCACATCTCCTCGGCGATATGCGGCGCATACGGGGCGAGCATGATCACGAGGGGCTCGACCATCTCCCGGCTCCCATCTCCCTTCTCCCTTAGTTCGTTCACGTATTCCATCATCGCCGCGATCGCCGTGTTGTAATGCAATGCCTCGGTGTCGGCGCTGACTCGCTGAATCGTGCGATGGAGCTTTTGCTGCACGGCGGACGTGGCGGCTAGTGACTGCCCCTGCGCCACGCCGGTCTGGACCAACCACCACACTTTCTCGAGGAACCGCCGGATCCCGACGATACCTTCGTCGCGGAAGTCGCCGCCTTCCTGGAAGGGGCCGAGGAACATGAGGTACATGCGGAACGTGTCGGCGCCCCACTGCTGGATGTAGGCGTCGGGCACCACGACGTTGCCGCGCGACTTCGACATCTTCGCGCCGTCTTTGACGATCAGCCCGTGCGCGCGGAACTTGGGATAGGGCGACTCGAACGGCACGTGCTTCAGATCCTGCAGCACGAGGTTGATAAAGCGCGCGTACAGGAGATGTAAGACGGCGTGCTCGTTGCCCCCGATGTAGCTCGAGACCGGCAGCCAGCGCTTGCTGCGCGCGGGATCGAACGGCCGGTCGGTGAACTCGGTCGACGGATAGCGCAGGTGATACCAGGCCGAATCGAGGAACGTGTCGGAGACGTCGGTCTCGCGGCGCGCGCGCTGGCCGCACTGCGGGCACGGCACGAAGTACCACTCTTCATGGCGCGCGAGCGGGCTGACGCCGGTGTCGTCGGGCCGGAAGTCCTCGATCAGCGGCAGCTCGACCGGCAGATCTTTCTCCGGTACCGGCACCACGCCGCACTGCTCGCAATAGATGATGGGGATTGGCGGGCCCCAATAGCGTTGGCGCGAGATGCACCAGTCGTGCAGCCGGTACTGCACGCGCGGCGTCGCGAGTTTCCGCTCGGCGAGCCAGGCGACGATCTTGCGCGCGCCTTCGAGACAGGACAGTCCGTCGAACGCTCCCGAGTTCATGAGCGTCCCGTCTTCTGTAATGATCGGGAGCGTCTCGCCGGGCATCGCGACCACCTGCAGGATCGGAAGCTTGAACTGCGTCGCGAACTCGAAGTCGCGCTTGTCGTGCGCCGGCACCGCCATGATGGCGCCGGTGCCGTACTCCATGAGCACGTAGTCGGCGATCCAGATCGGGACCGCCTCGCCGGTCGCGGGGTTGCGCGCGTACGATCCGATGAACACGCCGGTCTTCGTCTTGTCGCCGACGCGCCGCGTCACGATGTCCTTCGACTGCACTTCGCGCTGATAGGCTTTTACCGAGCTCCGCTGCTCGGCCGCAGTCAGCTCATCGACAAGCGGGTGCTCGGGCGCGAGCACCAGATAGGTCGCGCCGAACACCGTGTCGGGCCTGGTCGTGAACACGGTGATCTTCTGACCGCTCGGCGTCTCGAAGATCAGCTCGGCGCCTTCGCTGCGGCCGATCCAGTTGCGCTGCAGCAGCTTGGTGGAGTTGGACCAATCGATGCGATCGAGGTTCGCGAGCAGCCGCTCGGCAAAACTGGTGATCCGGAAGAACCACTGGTCGAGGAAGCGCTGCTCGACCGGCGTGTCACAGCGCTCGCAGCGCCCGTCGATCACCTGCTCGTTGGCGAGCACGGTCTTGTCTTTGGGACACCAGTTGACCGCCGCGCGCTTCTTGTACGCGAGCCCCGCGTTGTACAGCTGCAGGAAGATCCACTGCGTCCACTTGTAGTAGGACGGGTCGGTGGTCGAGAGCTCGTGGCGCCAGTCGAACATCCCGCCCATCTGGCGGAGCTGGCGCCGGAACGTGGCGATGTTCTGCGGGATCAGCTTGGCGGGATTGATGCCGCGTTGCAGCGCGTAGTTCTCGGAGTGGATGCCGAAGGCGTCGAATCCCATCGGCTCGAACACGTCGTAGCCCTGGAGCCGCTTGAAGCGCCCGTAGATGTCCGCGCCGGTGAACGCGAACATGTTGCCGACGTGGAGCCCTTCCGCCGACGGATACGGGAACATCATCAGGTTGTAGAACGGCCGCGCGGCCCGATCGAGATCGGGTTCGTTGGTATGTTGCTCAACCCAGCGACTCTGCCACTTTGCTTCGACGGAAGCCGGATCGTAGCTTGGGACGGGGGCGTCGCGCATGCGTGCGATAATTAAAACATGGCCATCAAGTCTCAACAACTGCGACAGAGCTTTCTCATCTCCGGGGCCGGCGCCGCGGTGCTGCTCGTCGTCTTCGTCGCCTGGCTCACCAGCAATCGCGCCGGCGCCGTGCTCGAACAGCAGGCCAATGTGCGCGGCCGGGACGTGGCCACCCGGGTCGCCGCGATCGTCACGCAGTACTTAAAGGAAAGACGCCGCGAGGTCGTCGCGCTGGCGAGCCAGCCGCAGATCATCGCCGCGGTGCGTGAAGCCGGCCAATCGGCCTCCGAGCGCGGCCTGACCCGGGCCTCGATCCCCGATCTCGAGCAGATGTTCAGCGGCACCCGCCAGCTGGGCGGCGATCCGGTGCTGCGGGATTACCTGCGCGCCTACACCACGATCTCCGATTTCGCCGAGATCATCGTGACCGAGAGCCACGGGTTCAACGTCCTGACGTCCGACAAGACGTCCGACTTCGTGCAGCGCGACGAGTCTTGGTGGCAGCGCGCCATGACGGACGGCTCATATGAGGGAGACGCTCGCTACGATTCGTCGTCGAATACCGCGTCGCTCGAGTTCGACGTGGCGATCCGGCCGCCGCGGTCGCAGAACCCCATCGGGGTGCTCAAGGCGGTGTTCGCGCTCGAGCGCCTCACCGCCCTGCTCGGCACGACCCAGCTCGGGGGCAACGCCTATCTCGAGGTCGTGGATGGGCGCCGCACGGTGCTCGTGTCGCGGGAGCGCGCGCTGCTGCTGCAGTCGCTGCCCGACAGCGCGATCATCCCGTTCACGCCCGACGTCGCGACGGCGCGCGTGAACACGCGCGGCGCCGAGGAGCTGGTCGTGACGGTGCCGGCGAACCAGGGCGAATGGTGGGTGCTGTATCGCGAGCCCACGGCCACGGCGTTCGCGGCGGCGCGCAGCACGCAGCGTACCGTGTGGCTCGGCGCGCTGCTCGTGGCCGCGGTGGCGGTGGGCGCGCTGTTCTGGCTGTCGCAGCGGCTGGGCCGGCTCGTCACCGAGCCGGTGCGCGCGGCGGGCGCGATCGCGATTCGCGTCGCCGGAGGCGACCTCTCGGGGGCTGGCACAACGCATCGTGCCGAGGCGAGCGAGGTCGCCGAGCTGCTCTCGTCCGTGCATTCGATGGTCGTTGCTTTGCGCCGGCTGGTGGGCGCGATCCGCTCCGCGGCCGATGAAGCGGCCGCGATGGCGACGGAGATCTCGGCATCCACGGAGGAGATGAGCGCATCGACCCAAGAAATGGCGAGCACTTCGCAGGATCTGTCGCGGCGCGCCGGTGAGCAGGCGCAGATCGTGCGCGCCGCCGCCGACGATGCCGCGCGTATTCTGCAGATCGCCGTGAAGCTCGCGCAGGGCGCCGAGGAGTCGGCGCGGCGCAACGCCGATCTCTCGGCGCTCGCGCGCCGCCACAAGGACGGTCTCGACCAAAGCACGACGCGACTCGCCAAGCTCGCCGACGAAATCGCCAAGGGCGCCGAGGAGGCCGAGGCGCTCGCCAAGGCGTCGGAGCGGATTCAGACGTTCGTGGCGCAGACCAAGAGCGTGGCGACGCAGACCAACATGCTCGCGTTGAACGCCGCGATCGAAGCGGCGCGAGCGGGGCCGCAGGGCCGGGGCTTCGCGGTCGTCGCCGACGAGGTGCGCAAGCTCGCGTCGGTCGCGGCGAACGCCGCGGGCGAGACCGCGGACACGGTGCGTGGCGTGCTGGCGCGGGTCCAGGCGACGCGCGATCGCCTGGTGCGGCTCGCCGAGGGCGCGGCGGCGGTACGCGAAGCCTCGCAAGCGGCCGGCCAGGGGCTGGCAACGGTCGCGGGTAACGCCGACGCGAACGACAGCTGGAGCCGCGAGATTGCGCAGTCGGCGAGCGAGCTGAAGTCGCTGGTCGAAGAGATTGCTACCCGGTTGGGGACCGTGGCCTCGCAGACGGATACGCTGCTGGCATCCGCTGAGGAGCTGGCGGCGTCGGGCGAAGAGCAGAGCGCGTCGACCGAAGAAATTGCGTCGTCGGCCAATCAGCTGGCGGAGGCTGCCGACAAGCTTACGGGTGCGGTGAAGTCGTTCCGGTTATTGGCGGACGAGCAGCAACAACAGGCGGCGGACTAGCGTGGACTCCAAGCCCGAGCCGGTTCGTTATCTCCTCTTTTCCGCGTCGCTGCGCGCGGGGTCGCTGAACACGAGACTCGCCGGCGTGGCGCGGGCGGCGATCGAGGCGCATGGCGGCACGGTCGACGTCGCCGCGATGAGCGATTTCGATTGTCCCTCCTACAGCCAGGACGCTCAGGCCAAGGGTTTCCCCCCCGGTGCCGAGGCGCTCAAGCGCCGCCTCGAAGCGAACGACGCGTTCGTCATTGCCTCGCCTGAGTACAACGGGTCGATCCCCGGCGCGTTGAAGAACGTGATCGACTGGGTGTCGCGATTTAAGCCGCAGCCGTTCAACAGCAGGCACGCGCTGCTCCTGTCCGCGTCACCGTCGATGGTCGGCGGCAATCGCGGGCTGTGGGCGCTGCGGGTGCCGCTCGAGCACCTCGGCGTTCGCGTGTATCCGGACATGTTCTCGCTCGCGCAGGCGCATCAGGCGTTCGATGCGGAGGGCAAGCTCGCCAACGCGCAGCTCGCCGAGCGGCTCGGCCAGACGGTCGGCGGCTTCATGGATCTCGCGGAAGCGGCGAAGCACTACCCGTGCGCGAAAACGGCGTGGGTGGAATTCCTCGGGGAGCATCCCGGCTCGCCCGTCGATCGCGTCGACAACGTGAAGACTGGATGAGCTCAGAGGCTCGAGTCTCGAGCCGCGGCGGCGAAGCGTTGCACGATGACCCCCGCGGGTTCCACCGCGTCGATCCCCGCAACGCTCTTCCCCGCCTGCCAATAGTCTTTTGACGTCGGTTCGCGCGCGCCGCCCGCGAGCGACGCGCGCTTGAGCTGCCACGCCGAGCGCAGCGCGTAGAAGGTGCGCATCCAATGCTTCGTCTTGCGACCGCGCAACAACCACCGGGCCAGCGGCCCCGCTTTCGTGCCGATGCGCTCGACGTAGGGCGTGCGAATCACGGCGAGCGGCACGCCGGTCACCCGCTCCGTGAGCACGATGTCGTCTTCCCGGGCGGCGACGATCGC
>Ga0134125_10004801_pt1 | contig 15411 bp, 14 predicted proteins | sample KB31751_FD_96464 | JGI IMG/M metagenome (GOLD analysis project Ga0134125, IMG submission 96464) | Terrestrial soil microbial communities with excess Nitrogen fertilizer from Kellogg Biological Station, Michigan, USA - KB3-175-1 | ecosystem: Environmental > Terrestrial > Soil > Unclassified ... | reverse complement strand
GGCGTCGTCCCGTCGCGCGGCGTCTTCGTGGCTGGGACCGTCCGCGTGCTCCGGGGCGTCATGCCCGCCGTCGTGGGCGGCCGGTTTGCCGTCGCGGCCGCCGTCGCTGGGAGGGACGACCGACGAGCCGCCGCAGGCGCCGGCGAGCGCAAGCGCGAACGCGGACACCAGGACGAGACCAACACGCCAGCCGGGCCGAGCCACGCGGCCCCTCTTATATCAGCAATACCGCCTGGACCAGATGCCGGGCCGGACACTGTTTCTCTTGCCGGTGGATCCGGCCTTCGATCCGGACCTTCTTCGTCCCGCTGGCCGTGATCCTGCGCGGATTGTCGCTGCGGGCGATCGCCCGCGCGCGCCGCTGACGTTCGCGCGGGCGTGGTAGCCTTTCGACATGGCGCGCGGCCCGCAGGACCTCGATCGGCGCGACCTGCTGAAGGCGCTGGCGGTCGCCGTTCCGGCGGGCGCGCTGGGGGCCTGCCGGATGGAGGCGCCGCGCGCCGCCGCGGGCGCGCCGCGCCCGCGCGAGGTGGCCAACCTGGTCGACGCCCAGCCGACCGTCGAGGGGGCGGGCGTCCACCTGCGCCGCGCGCTCGGATCGCGCGCGCTGCCGATGCTCGATCCCTTCCTTCTCCTCGACGAGATCCACTCCGACAACCCCGACGACTACCTCCCGGGGTTCCCCACCCACCCGCACCGCGGGTTCGAGACGGTCACCTACGTGCTCGACGGCGCGATGGAGCACCGGGACAGCATGGGGAACCACGGCCACCTCGGCCCCGGCAGCGCGCAGTGGATGACCGCCGGGCACGGCATCGTCCACGCCGAGATGCCGCTGCAGGAACGAGGTGGGACTGACCGGATGTGGGCCTTTCAACTGTGGGTCAACCTGCCGGCGGCGAACAAGATGATCCGGCCGCGCTACCAGGACATCGCCCCCGCGCGCGTCGTCGAGGCGATGGTCGACGACGCGTCGGTGCGCCTGGTCGCGGGTGAGGTCGACGGCCGGCGCGGGCCGGTCGAGGGGATCGTCAGTGCACCGGAGATGCTCGACGTCAGCTTGCCGCCGCGTGGCTCGATGACCCGCGCGCTGCCGCCGACGCACAACGCGTTCGTCTACGTCATCGAGGGGCACGCCGAGGTGGGGAGCGCGCGGACGGCCGTCGCGGCCGGCCAGTTGGCGGTGCTGGGGGCGGGCGATCTGCTGGCCCTGCGCTCGGCGTCGGGCGGCCGGATGCTCTGCCTGGCGGCGCGCCCGATCGGCGAGCCGGTCGCCCGCTACGGTCCGTTCGTCATGAACACCGAGGACGAGATCCGCCAGGCGGTCGACGACTACCGCGCCGGGCGGCTGGTCGGCGGCTGATCGGCTTGCGCGCGCGCGGGCTCGTACCGTTCCTGGTGGGCCTGGCCGTCGCGGGCCTCGCCGGGGGGCCCACCGCGCGCGCGCAGGAGACCGCGCCCGCCGCCACCGGCGCGGCACCGCCGCTCCCGGCCCTCGCCGCGCCGGCGCCGCTCGAGCGGCAGCGGCGGGTCCTCGCGTTGCTGTTCGCCGGCGTGCAGTCGATTCAAAACGACGGCTCGTCGACGGGGCTGGGGCTGCGCCTGGGCCTGGTCCTGGGCGGCCGTCTCGACCACCGGTTCTCGATCAACGGCGAGCTGTCGTACGACCTCCTCAACCCTGACCACTCCGTCCCTGGCGTCATCTTCTACAACTTCGAGGCGGCGGCGGCTCCGTTCTTTCACCTGTCGCTCCCGTGGGGGACGGAGGCGCTCCTGGGGCCGAAGCTCGGGCTGTTTCGCGCCGGGGCGTCGGGGCAGGGGGAGCGCGACGCGACCGACGCCGTCTACACGGGACTGCTCGTGGGGGCCAACCTGGGCGCGTTCGTCGAGATCTCGCGCCGCGACGAGATCGAGGTCGGGGCGCTCGTCGGCTTCGACCTGGAGAAGGCGCTCGGTTGCCGCCTGAACGGCAATGTGGGCAACGGTGCGTCGTGCGCGGCAGGCGACCTGCCGGCGCAGGAAATCGTTTCGGCGAGCGCCGGCGTGCTGTTTTGAAAGATACTGTTGCGATGGGAATTCTGGTGCGGAAGGGCGTTTCACCCCTCATCGTGATGGACGGACTCTGTCGTCGGGCGGCGCTGGGGGCGGCCCTGTTGCTGGCCGTCTCCTGCGGCAGTGTCACCTCGCGCCCCGAAACGGGCAGCGGTGGAACATCGGGCGGCGCCGGGACCGGCGCGCCGGGGACCGGCGGTCTGGGCGGCGCGGGCGGGGGCGGGGGCAAAGCAGGTGCCGGAGGGGGGGGAGGGCTCGGCGCTGGCGGCAGCCCGACGGGTGGCGTCGGGGGCAGCCCGACGGGTGGCGCCGGCGGCAGGGCCACGGGTGGCGCTGGGGGTGCGGCGACGGGTGGCGCCGGGGGCGCGGCGACGGGTGGCGCGGGCGGGAGCGCGACGGGCGGCGCGGGCGGGAGCGCGACGGGTGGCGCGGGCGGGAGCGCGACGGGCGGCGCGGGCGGGAGCGCGACGGGCGGTGCGGGCGGCGCCGCCTGCATCGACGCCAGCAGCTGTCCCAGCCCGACCACGCTGTGCCAGCGCGCGGTCTGCACCGCGGGGCAGTGCGGCTTTTCGTCTGAGCCAGCGGGCACGATCTGCTCGAGCGCGGGGACCAAGGTCTGCGACGCCGCCGCGCACTGCAACCCGCTCACCTTCCGCGTGCTGCGCGTCGGCGACGGAGCGAGCGCGCTCACCGCGTCGTCCGCCGCCGTATTCGTCGAAGAGCTCCAGCCCGACGGGACGCTGCTCTCGACGGTGGCGCTCCCAACCGCCGCCAGCGGTGCCCAGCAGCCGTTCACCATGGCGGGCACCGCCACCTCGGAGGGGGGCCTGGCCCTGTCGTCTTCCGGGCACTACCTCACCGCGGCGGGATATGCCACGCCACCGGGGACGGCCACCGTGGCCATGACCACCGCGGCCACGGTCTTCCGGTCGGTGGCCCGGATCGACGCCGCCGGGAACATCGACACCTCGACCTCCTTCTCCACCGCCGAGAGCGGCACCAACGCGCGCAGCGCCGTCTCCGTCGACGGGAGCGGCTTCTGGCTCGGCGGCGCGGCCGACGTCTGGTACGGCCTCTTCGGCGCCGCCACGCAATCGGGGACGACCGTGCTGGCGACGCCGGCGAACGTTCGCTGGCTGGGGATCTTCGGTGGGCAGCTCTACGGCTCATCGGGCAGCGGCAGCTACATCGGCGTGTTCACCATCGGCACCGGCCTCCCCGTCACCGTCGGTCAGACGGCGACGCTGCTGCCCGGTCTGACGACCGCCAGCGAGAGCCCGTACGGGTTCGTGCTGTTCGACCTCGACGGCACCGTCGCGGGGAACGACACCCTCTACGTCGCCGACGACGAGGCCGGCCTGCAGAAGTGGACGTTCGACGGGAACGTCTGGTCCTTGGCGGCGACGCTGAACCTCTCGCCGGCGGTCGGTTTCCGCGGCCTGGCGGGATATGCCGACGGCGGAACCGTCACGCTGATGGCCACCACCGCCGAGACCGGCACCGACCGGCTGGTGGTCTTCGCCGACGGCGGCACGGCGCCACCCACGGTGCTGTACACGGTCACCTCGCCCCCGAACACCATGTTCCGCGGCGTCGCGCTCTCCCCGCACTTCTAGCGCCCGCACCGACGCGCGCTAAGCTCGGACGGGGAGGATCACATGCTCGGTTCCGCGCACGACTACGCGCTCGTCATCCGCGAGCAGCACCTGGATACCTTCGGGCACGTCAACAACGCCCGGTACCTCGAGATTTTGGAGGAGGCGCGCTGGGACCTGGTCACGCGCAACGGTTACGGTCTGGCCGAGGTGATGCGCCGGCGGATCGGCCCCACGATTCTCGAGATCAACATGAAGTTCCAGCGCGAGCTGCGGAATCGCCAGCGGATCACGATCCGTAGCTGGACCGAGTCGTATGTGGGGAAGATCGGCCGCTTCGTCCAGCAGATCGTCGACGACGAGGGGAACCTCTGCTGTGACACGCTCTTCACGATCGGCCTCTTCGATCTGAACGCGCGCAAGTTGATCGCGCCGACGCCCGAGTGGCTGAAGGCGATCGGCCTCACGGAGGCCGATCTGGCGCCGCCGCCCGGGCGCTGATCCGGCGCCGGCGGGCTCTCGCGCTCGAGGTGCGCGTGCGGCGCACACGTCCGAGGCGTGGTCTCGGTCCGTACCTCAGGACATGTCACGCTCCAAAGCGAAGCACAGCAACGTTCTGTCTCTGTCTCTCGCGGCGCTGCTGCCGTTCGCGGCGCTGGCCGCCGGGTGCGGCTCCGGCGATGGCGGCCCCACCGACGTGGGCTCCGGGCCGGCGTCCGATCCGCACGGCGCGGGCAGCTCGACCGGAACGGGCGGGAGCTCCGACACGGCGATGGGCGGGGCGGGCGGAAGCGCGACCATGCCGACCTCGACCGGAGGCGCGGGCTCATCGGAAGGTGGAACGCCCGGGACGGGTGGCGCCCCGTCGAGCGCCGGGACCGGCGGCACGGCCGGAACGATCACGCCGCCCGCCACGGGCGGGAGCACGGGCGCCGGCGGAACGCCGAGCACGGGTGGCACCACCGCGACCGGTGGTACGCCGGCGATGGGCGGCGCGACGGGGGCCGGCAGCGCGACCGGGGCAGGCGGCTCCACCGGAGCCGGCGGTACGCCGGCGACCGGCGGCGCGTCCGGGACCGGCGGCGCCCCGGTGACCACCTCGACCGGCGGCGGCCCGATCAAGTACGTCCTCGCCGTGGTGATGGAGAACGAATCCTCGAGCTCCGTCTACGGCAGCAGCGACGCCCCTTATCTCAACGGGCTCATCAAGAAGTACGCCCACGCCACCGCGTTCGCCGACCCGCTCCCCGATGCGCTCCCCAGCGAGCCCCACTACGTCTGGATGGAAGCGGGGACCAACAGCTTCTCGGACACCACCTTCACCACCGACAGCGATCCGTCGGCGAGCAACAGCACCAAGTCGACCGCGCACCTGGTGACGCAGATGGAGGCCGCCTCGCCGGCGGTGAGCTGGATGAGTTACCCCGAGGGGCTGTCGAGCTCGACCGGCGCCTGCCCGGTTCACTCCTCGGGGTTCTACGCCGCCAAGCACGACCCGTTCGTGTTCTTCCAGGACACCGCCGGCAGCCCTCCGTCGGCGACCAACGCCACCTGCGCCGCGCACCACCAGGCCTACACGACCGCCTCGTTCGCCCAGGCGCTGGCCCAGGGGACGGTGGCCCAGTACAGCTTCGTCGTCCCCAACCTCTGCAACGACATGCACGGCGCTTCGGGCTGCCCGTCGTCCAACGTGGTCGCGGCGGGGGACGCCTGGTTCCAGGCGAACCTGCCGCCGATGATCGACTTCGTGAACGCGCACCAGGGCGTCCTCTTCATCATGTGGGATGAGCCCGAAGGCGGGACGGTGATGCCGTTCGTCGCCATCGGCCCGGGCGTCAAGATCGGCTACACCGGCGGGGTGGCCTACACCCACGGCTCGTTCACCAAGTCGGTCGACGAGATCTTCGGACTGCCGGTCCTCTCCACCGTGACCGGCGCGAACGACCTCGCTGACCTGTTCCAGCCGGGGATGTTCCCGTAGGCGGCGCGGGCGCGCGCTACGGGCAACCCTCGTCGACGAACGAGTTGCAGTTGTCGTCGATGCCGTTCCCGCAGATCTCCGGCGCGCCGGGGTTCACGGCGGCGTTGTTGTCGTCGCAGTCGTTGCACCAGGTGTAGCCGTCGCCGTCCACGTCGGTGGCGACGCCGGCCACGCCGTGCTCGCAGTCGACGAAGCTCTGGAGGTAGGCCGCGCGCTCGGGCACGATGGCCCGCGCCGTCTGGGTGGCCTTCTGGATCTGCGCGGCGGTGGCCCAGGCGTGGGGATCGCTGGTGGCGGCCGCGGAGATCTGCTGCGACCAGGTGTCGATCCAGCCCTGGATTTGCGCCACGTCGAACTGCCCCAGCAGGTTTTCGATGGCGTCCGCGTACTTCACGCGCCAGCCGGCGTCCGCGAAGACGACGCCCCACTTGTCGCCCGGGATGGGCGCCGGCTTGGCGCGGCTCACCCACCAGTAGATGGGGTGATCCTGCGCGCCCGACAGGTCGAAGGTGGCCAGCCAGTCCCAGGTCGAGTCGGTGTCCTGCGGCTGGAAGATGAAGCCCGCCGCTCCCTGGTCGTAGAGCCAGAAGTTGTGCGAGCCGTTGTAGTAGCCGTCGGAGTCGTTGATGATCGCCTCGGCGCTCCAGGCGTTGAGCGACCCCGGGATGTCCATGATCGCGGCCAGCGAGGTGAGATCCTCGGCGGCGCGGAACGTCTTGAGGCGGGTTGTGTTCCCCGTCGTGTTGGTCTCGAGCTGCACGCCGCCCTTCCAGAGATCGCCGCCCGCGTTGTTGGGGAAGAAGGCGCGGATCGTTCCGTCCCCCACCCCCTGCTCGAGCACGTAGAGGCCGTAGTAGGTGCCGTTGATGTTGAGGCGGGCGCTCGCCGAACAGGGGGCCATGACCCCCACCTGCCGCAGCCAGGCCTGCGAGAGGCGATCGTGCATGAACGTCCAGTCGTCGCGCGGCATGTCGAACACCAGCTTGCTGACGCCGTGGAACGCGCCCGCCTTGTTCGTCTGAGCGAACGAGACGTCGAACTGCATCTTGGCTTTGTCGCCGTCGAACATCACCGTCTGCGCCCAGGAGGACTGCCCGTGCAGCTTGATCTGTGCGTCGGTGACTGTCTCGCCATTGAGGTGGAAGGTGATCGGGTGATAGGTGGCGAAGTCGATGCCCGCGTCGAGCATGGTGAGGTCGTTGAACTCGGACTCCAGGCTGGCCCACTGATCGGCCGTGATGTCGAAGTCGTAGGTCGCGAGGGTCCCCTGATCGAAAATATCCGCGCAGGCGAGCGGGTTCGCGGGGGCGCCTCCCGCGCCGCCGGTCCCCGGCGCGCCGCCGCTCCCCCCCGTCCCGGGGGCGCCGCCGGTGGCCGGCGCGCCGCCGTCTCCGCTGCCGCCGCGCATCGACCCGGGACCGCCGCTGCCCATTTGCTGACCGGGAGGCGTGTTGTTGTCGCCGCAGCTCAGGCAGACCAGCGTCAGGGGAAGAAAAGCTCTGAAGAGGAGACGATCGAGTTTCATTTGACCCTCGACCGTTCGACTAGAGCAAAGCCGATGCCCGCCCGGCCCCGAAGGTTCGGCCGCCGGGAATCCAGGATCCGTTACGTCACATCCGTCGTCCGCTACGTTTCGCTGACGCTCGGGAGGACTTCCGAACAGGCACGGACGAGCTCGGGAACCACGGCTCGCGCACGTTGTCCTTGCTGTGAACTACCCGGGCCTGCGGCGCCGCGTCTTCAAAATTCGGAGGTCCCATGTCCATCGTCGTCGATGGCGGGGGCGGCGATCGTAAGAAGCCGCTCCACGCCGAGCTGAACCTGGTGCCCTACATCGATCTGCTCACCTGCATGGTGGCGTTCCTGCTCATCACCGCCGTCTGGACGCAGCTCGCGCGGTTGGAGGTACAACAGAAAGGGCAGGGACAGGAGGGCGGGCCCGCGCTCGTCGAATATCTGCGGGTCGCGGTGGCGGTGCGCGAGGACGGCTTCAACTTGATCGTGCAGGACGATCAGAAGCCCCTGCCGCTCGACTACGCGCGCCTCGAAGACGAGCTGCGGGCGGTCAAGCGCCTCCATCCCGACCAGACCGACGTGCAGATCATCTCCGACGACGCGATCCGCTTCGAGACGCTGGTCAAGACGATGGACGCCGCGATGAGCGCCGGGTTCCCGGCCCTCTCCCTGCTCGACGCCACGTCCGGCTGAACGGTCCGCGACCGACGGACGTTACCTGTTACCAGTAATTCTAGGTAGTTAGATGTTAACGGTGAAGTCACATACGGTTTTCGCAAATGTGATTGTATGTAGATGGGTGTGCGTGTACGGTAGTCAAAAAAACACACATGACTACATCGCGTACATCACGGCACATCATCAAAGCAGTCCTTGGGTTGGCGTTGGCGGCGGGGGGATGCGGGACGGGGCAGGCAACGGCGCGCGTTCGGTCGTCTGATCTTCGCGGAACCGCGCGCGTCACCACGCCGGCGCCCGTCGTTCTCGTCATGGGCCCGGTGCGGCTCCTGCACGTGAACGTCGACAAGACGGCGGGCGCGCACTACACGCGCGTCCCGGCCCGCGAGGGCGCGATGCCCGACTGCGGGGGCGGCGCGCCGCTGGCCTGGGACGGCGAATCGGACCTCGACGTCGGCTCGGGCGAGTCGGTCTGCGTGGCGGTCGTCCACCCCGCCCGCATCTCCTGGCACGCGCGGCAGATGCGCGCGCCGGCCGGCTTCAGCGCCAGTCTGCGCTAGTCTCGAAACGGCGCGCTCCCGACCCTGAAAGGCGTCCAAGGCGCTTCCAACCGGTGGCGCGCGGGCTTACCGTCCTCCCATGCCCGCCTCGCCGCTCGCTGGAAAACCCGCGCCCGCCGACCTCCTGATCGACGTCGATCGGCTGGTCGCCGCCTACTACGATCGCCGGCCGGATCCCGCCAACCCGCGCGAGGAGGTCGCCTTCGGGACCAGCGGCCACCGCGGCGCGCCCGAGGACGGCGCCTTCAACGAGGCGCACATCCTGGCCATCACGCAGGCGATCTGCGAGCACCGGGCGCGCGCAGGGATCACCGGCCCGCTCTTTCTGGGCGCCGACACGCACGCGGCGTCGGCCCCGGCGCTGCAGACCGCGCTGGAGGTGCTGGCGGCGGTGGGCGTGCATACCCTCGTTTCGCCCGAGGGGGACTACACGCCGACGCCGGCGCTGTCGCGCGCGATCCTCACGTACAACGACGGCCGCCGGGACGGGCTCGCCGACGGCATCATCATCACGCCCTCGCACAATCCGCCGCGCGACGGCGGCTTCAAGTACAACCCGCCCCACGGCGGTCCGGCCGACAGCGACGTCACCGACGGGATCCAGGCGCGCGCCAACGAGCTGCTGCGCGCGCGCACCGAGGTGAAGCGCCTCTCGGGCGGGCAGGCGCGCAGGGCCTCGACCACGCTGCCGTTCGATTTTCTGTCGGCCTACGTCGACGCCCTGCCCGGCGTCGTCGACGTCGAGGCGATCGCGCGCGCAGGCGTCAAGCTCGGCGCCGACCCGATGGGGGGCGCCAGCGTGCAGTACTGGCCGCGCGTCGCCGAGCAGTTCAAGCTCGACCTGACCGTCGTCAACACCACGGTCGATCCGCGCTTCGCGTTCATGCCGCTCGATCACGACGGCAAGATCCGGATGGACTGCTCGAGCCCGTACGCGATGGCGAACCTGCTGCAGATCAAGGACCGGTTCGCGGTCGCCTTCGGCAACGACACCGACGCCGACCGCCACGGCATCGTCACGCCGGCGGGCCTGATGAACCCCAACCACTATCTGGCGGTGGCGATCGGGTACCTGTTCGCGCACCGTCCGGGGTGGCCGGCGTCGGCGGCGGTCGGCAAGACGCTGGTCTCGAGCACGCTCATCGATCGGGTGGCCGCCGACCTGAAACGGACGCTGCGCGAGGTGCCGGTCGGCTTCAAGTGGTTCGTGAGCGGCCTCGCCGACGGCAGCCTCGGCTTCGGCGGCGAGGAGAGCGCCGGCGCCAGCTTCCTGCGCCGGGACGGCCGCGTCCACACGACCGACAAGGACGGCATCATTTTGGATCTGCTGGCCGCCGAGATCACCGCCGTCACCGGGCGCGATCCCGGGAAGCACTACCAGGACCTGCGCGCCAAGTTCGGGACGCCGTACTACACGCGCGTCGACGCGCCGGCCTCGCCGAGCGAGAAGGCGGCGCTCAAGAAGCTCGACCCGGCGGCGGTCAAGGCGTCGTCGCTGGCGGGCGATCCGATCGTCGCCAAGCTGACCCGCGCTCCCGGCAACGGCGCCGCCATCGGCGGCCTCAAGGTCGCCAGCGCCAGCGGCTGGTTCGCCGCCCGCCCCTCGGGGACCGAGAACATCTACAAGATCTACGCCGAGAGCCTGAAGAGCGCCGACCACCTGGCCGCCATCCTCGAGGAGGCGCGCGCCATCGTCAGCGCCGCGCTGGCGACCGCCGGGGCGTAGGGCCCGAGGTCACGCCCGCGGACGCTCGTCCAGAGCCGCGCGGACAGAGCAGAGACCGAAGGCGTAGAAGTCGTCGAGGCTGCCGGGGGCATCGATCGTCCGTTCTCGCTCGTCGAGGTCGGCGGCCCGGGCGTAGAGCTCGTCGATGGCGCGGGCGAGCGCGGGGAGGCTCCAGTCGCGGTGCCGCTGGAAGAGGGCGGCGTTGGAGAAGGCACGCTCATAGCCGGCGCTCTTGGCGCACTGGCGCGCCTCTTCGGCGAGCTCGTCGGCGGTCATGGTGCGCAGCTTCCGCCGGTGGCGCTGGACCTCGAAGTGTGGTCGGGCGGCCAGGTAGGCCATCGAGAGCGCTCCGATGATCGTGAGATAAACGATCACGACCGACACGCCCTTCATCTTGGACATTGCAGGGCAGTCGTGCCGGTCCTGGTTTCCACTGATTCCTGAAAGGTGGCCCGCGCCACAAGCCGGCCCGTCAGCTCTGCACGTCGAGCGCGCCGTCGTGGGGTGACGGATGGGCGGGCGCAGGCTCGACCGTGGAACCGGCGCCTATTGAGGGTGTCCGTCGGAGCAGGTGAAATCCGGGAATCCATGGACGTGACGCGGCGAGAGCTTTGCCGGCTGGGCGCGGGCGGGTTGGCGGCGCTGGTTTGCGGCCGGCGCGCGGGGGGCGCACCGGCGCGGCCGCTCCTTTACATCCAGCCGCTCGGCGGCGACCTGCCCGGCGCGGACGTCGACCTGGTCCGGCGGGCGCTGACCGCGCTCATCGGGATCGACACGCGGCTTCTGCCGCGGGCCGCGCTGCCGGCGGCCGCGTATTACCCGCCGCGCCGCCGCTACCGTGCCGAGAAGCTGCTCGATTTTCTCGACGGGCGCCTGCCGCCCGACGGCGCGCGCATCCTGGGGTTGACCGGCGTCGACATCTCGACCACCAAGAGGCGCGCCGTCGACTGGGGGCTGCTCGGGCTGGGGCGGCTCGACGGCGCGTCGAGCGTCATCTCCGAGTTCCGCTGCCGGATGAAATCGCGCGGCCCTGCGCACGCGCGCGAGCGGCTGGCCAAGGTCGCCGTTCACGAGGCCGGCCACACGCTGGGCCTCGAGCACTGCCCCACCCGCGGCTGCCTGATGGAGGACGCCGAGGGCCACGTCGCCACCTGCGACAGCGAGTACGACTTCTGCGCCCGCTGCCGCGGGTTGCTGGCGGCGGCGGGACGGCCGCTTCCCGCGGCCCCCGAGATCCCCTGGGCGCGCCCGCCCGTCTGAGGCGGCGCCGAGGCGAGGGGCGTTGGCCGAATCGCCACCGGAGGTTGGCGAGAGTGGCACGTCCTGGCCGCGACCGTGTTCTCTAGGATTGATGGCAGGAGGAGCCGACATGAATCTCAATCAGGCGCTTTGGGAGAAGGGTGATTTCGCGCGCATCGCGGAGACGATGCGGGACAGTGGCGAGGCGCTCGTCGGTCGTCTGGGCGTGAGGCCGGGGATGAAGGTGCTCGACCTCGGGTGCGGGGACGGTACGACGGCTCTGCCGGCGGCGCGTCTCGGGGCCGACGTCCTGGGGGTCGACATCGCGTCGAGTCTGGTCGCGGCCGGCAACCGGCGCGCGCGGGAGGCGGGCCTGGCGAACCTGCGGTTCCAGCAAGGAGACGCCACCGACCTACGCGAGCTGGCCGACCGGTCGTTCGATCTCGTGGTCAGCGTCTTCGGGGCCATGTTCGCCCCCCGGCCGGCGGAGGTCGCGCGACAGCTGGTGCGCGTCACCCGACCCGGTGGGCGGATCGTGATGGGGAACTGGATTCCCCACGATCCGACGATGGTCGCGCAGTTGCTCAAGATCAGCTCCGCCTACGCGCCCCCGCCGCCGGCGGGTTTCGTCAGCCCGATGCTCTGGGGCGTGGAGAGCGAGGTGGTGGCGCGGTTCGGGGCGGCGGGCGTGACGGCGGACGAGATCGCGTTCGCGCGCGAAACCTACGTCTTCAACTTCGCGGGGACGCCGGCGGCGTTCGTGGCCGCCTTCCGCAACTTCTACGGGCCGACCATGAACGCCTTCGAGGCCGCCGAGAACAACGGGCGCGCGGGGGAGCTGACGCGCGAGCTGGAGGCCTTGTTCGCGGCCGAGAACCGGAGCGCCGCGGCCGGCACGACGTCGATCCCAGCGACGTTCCTGCGGGTGACCGTATCGGTGCCGTGACGTCCGACGCCACTTGACGAAGATCCAACAGCGTCGTTGCCGGGGCGCCCCCGCGTAGGCGTTCCCCGAGGAGGCGTTGCCGTGGAGGCGCAGCGTGCGCGGATCTCAGCGCGACGGGACCAGCCCGACACGCCGGCCGAGATCCGAGGTGAAGACGTTGTCGGGATCGAACTTGGCCTTGAGGGCCAGCCAGCGATCGATCGCCGCTGGGTACATGGCGCGAAAAGTCGCCGCCTCCAGGTACGAATCCTTGCCCAGATAGACGCGCCCCCCGGCGTCGAGGACCATCGCGTCGAGCTTTCGCAGGAGCTTGATGGTGCCGGCGCGGATCGGAAAATCGATCGCCAGCGTGTACCCCTGGCGGGGGAATGACAGGATGCCGCCGCTCTCTTTCCCGAACCGCTTGAGCACGTTGAGAAATGGCAGTTCGCCCGCCGAGAGGATCGCGGCCAGGAGCTCGCGCATGCGGGCGAGGCCGTCGGCGAAGGGGATGACGAACTGGTACTGCGCGAAGCCGCGCCGGCCGTAACCGCGGTTCCAGTGGGCGATCTTGTCGAGCGGGTAGAAGAACCCCTCGTAGTGGCCGAACGCCGCCGCGCCGGCCTGGGTGCGCTGGACGAAGGCGTTGACCGCGCGGACGGTGAGCTTGTTGAGCGTCAGCTCGGGGAGCTCGAAGGGGACGGTCACCTTGGGCGGCCCCGACACGCGCAGCGGATGGGCGGCGAGGCGCGGCGGCAGCTCGTCGCGACGCGCGTGGTCGCCCACGGTGATCACGCCGCGGCCGAGGCGCGGTCCGGTGCCGAAGACGTCGATGGTGGCGACGGAATAGGGGAACGCCTGGTCCTGCTCGTCGAGGACGGCCAGCATCTCGGTGAGGTCGCGCACCTTGAACGACCGCTGGCGGAAATACGTCGTCTCGATCCGGCGCAGGCGAATGGTCGCGGTCAGCACCACGCCGAGCAGCCCCATCCCGCCAAACGTCCCCCAGAAGAGCTCGCTGTTGATCTCCCGCGTGGCCGGCACGACCTCGCCGCTGGCGAGCAGCAGCGTGAAGGCGTCGACGCAGGCGCTGAAGCAGCCTTGCGCGTGGTGAGCCTTGCCGTGCACGTCGTTGGCGATGCAGCCGCCGACGGTCACGAGCTTGGTCCCCGGCGTGATCATCGGGAACCAGCCGCGCGGCGCGAAGTCGCGGATGACGGCCTCGAGACTGACACCCGCCTCGCAGATCAGCGTGCCGGTCGCTTCGTCGAAGCCGAGGTAGCGGTCGAGCCGGCGCAGGCCGAGCACCTGGCCCCCCGCGTTGAGCGCGGCGTCGCCGTAGCTGCGCCCGAGCCCGCGCGCCACCGTCCCGGCGCGATCGACCGCGGCCGCGACCTCGCCGGGCAGCTCCGGTTCGCAGAGCCGGCAATCGGCGCGCAGGTTGTTGCCCCAGCCGGCCAGCGACGTCAGGGCGGGGCGCGGCGGCGCGCCGCGGGCGGCTTTCGCGCCGTCGCGAGCGGCGGGCACGATCTTGAGCGGTTGGGCCATGGGCGGGCGCGCTGCGCCTCCCGATGTTAGCAGGCAGGCGGTTTGTCGTGTAACGGTGCGCGGCGGCTACTGCGCGTCGAGGTCGGAGACCATGCCGGTCATCATCTGCAGCGAGAGCGCCGTCCAGGACTCCTGGTAGTAAGTGCTGCCGGCCAGGTCCGTCAGCGTCGCCACGCTGGCGTAGGCCTGATCGCGCAACGTCACGTAGGTCGTCCCGGTGGCCATCGCCCCGACGCCGGCCGGTCCGACGAACGAGGCGGCGCGCGGGCCGCCGGCGGTCACGAACTGCGGGTGCGGCGTGCCGTTGAGGTCGTAGCCGTCGACCAGGTTGGCCACGCCGACGCTCGTATAGAAGCCGCTGATGAGCTGGAGGTAGGTGAGGGCGTCCGGATCGTCGTTCCAGCAGAAGTCCTCGGCCAGGCGGAACGGAATGCGACAGGAGTCGAGCTGGTCGTAGAGCGGCATGCTGGTGTTGGGCGGCGTCATCGGCACGCCCGCCGGCGTCGACCAGGCGGGGAGAAGGCCGTTCGATTGGTTGCCGTTCGTCGGGTTCAGCGTCTTGGAGATGACCAGGTAGCTCTCGTCGATCACCTTCTGCCAGTTGGCGGCCGCGTTGGTCGCCTTGCCGAACTCGCGGTAGTAGGCGGGCGCGAAGTACGAGATGTTGATGACCGAGCCGTCCTCCACGTCTCCCGACGTCAGCACGTAGTTGTTCTGGGGGTCGACCTCGTACTGCCAGATGAGCCCGATCTGCTTCTGCGCGGCCGCCAGATAGGTGGTCGGCAGGCTCCCCTTCCCGCCCCAGCGCTTGTCGGCCATCAGGAGCGCGAAGGCCATGTCCTCGTCACCGTCGGTGGCGGCGTTCATCCCCAAGACCGAATTGCCGTCGGCGGCGATGTACCAGTTCATGAGGCCCTGCGGGTCGAGGAACTGCTGCGAATACATCCAGAGGTTGTCGAAGGTGCTCTGGTCGTTGGCGAACACCGACAGCAGCATCCCGTAGCCGATCCCTTCCGAGTTCGACGAGTCGACCTGGGCGCCCGAGGAGTTCGGCCGCTGCACGCGCAGGTACCCCTTGGCGCCGGAGCTGGTGACCAGATCGGTCTTCCATTTGTCGTAGGCGGCCATGGCGTCGGCCGGGTTGGCGCCGGCGGGGGGCGAGCACTTGCCGCTGCCCGAGATGGTGACGGGCGGGGGGCCGCCGCCGGTGCCGGTGGTCATGCCGCCGGCGCCGCCGCTGCCCGGTCCTCCGCCAGTCGCGATGCTTCCCCCCGTACCGCCGTTGCCTCCCTTTCCGGTGGCGCCGCCCAGCGCGCTGCTGGTGCCGCCCGAGCCGGTCGCTCCCCCGCTCCCCGTCGCGCCGCCGCTGCCTGTCGCGCCGCCGGAGCCCGCGGCGGTGCCGTCGCTCCGGCCGGGCGCGCTGCAGCCGGCCGCGACCGCGGCCAGGACGACGGCCAGGGTCCGCATTAGAGGTAAACGGGGGGGCGAGATCGACATCAGCTTCGCTCCGCGCCGGTTGAGCCCGGCCGCGGATACTATACGACGGGCGCACCGATTCGATGCGCCGTCTGGGGAGCTGCGCGGCTAACCTG
>Ga0134125_10004800_pt1 | contig 15411 bp, 12 predicted proteins | sample KB31751_FD_96464 | JGI IMG/M metagenome (GOLD analysis project Ga0134125, IMG submission 96464) | Terrestrial soil microbial communities with excess Nitrogen fertilizer from Kellogg Biological Station, Michigan, USA - KB3-175-1 | ecosystem: Environmental > Terrestrial > Soil > Unclassified ... | reverse complement strand
TCCTCAGCGTCGCCGACGTCATCGGCCGCAACATGTCGCGCGAGATGGTGGTCATCACCAAGTCGACGGTCCCCGTCGGCACGGCGCGAAAAGTCGCCGACGTGGTCGCCAAGAACGCGAAGTTCCCGTTCCACATGTGCAGCAACCCCGAGTTCCTCAAGGAAGGCGCAGCAGTCGACGATTTCATGCGACCCGATCGCGTCGTGCTCGGCGTCGACAGCGACTACGCGCGCTCGGTGATGGCCGAGTTGTATGCGCCGTTCGTGCGCACGGGAAAGCCGATTCTGTTCATGGACATTCCGTCGGCCGAGCTCACCAAGTACGCGGCCAACGGGATGCTCGCGACGCGCATCTCGTTCATGAACGAGATCGCGAATCTGTGCGAGCAGGTCGGCGCCAACGTGGATAACGTGCGGAAGGGAATCGGCAGCGACGTGCGCATTGGACCATCGTTCTTGTTCCCGGGTCCGGGCTACGGCGGCTCGTGCTTTCCAAAGGATGTGAAAGCGCTCTTGCGCACGGCGCACGAGAACCAAGTGACGCTCGAAGTGCTCGACGCCGTCGAGGAAGCCAATGAACGGCAGAAGCACCGGTTGTTCGAGAAGCTGTCCGCGGTGCTGCCGGATGGTTTGCGCGGGTGTCGCATCGCGGTGTGGGGACTGGCGTTCAAGCCGCAGACCGATGACATGCGCGAGTCGCCGGCGCTCACGCTCATCGAGTCGCTGCTCGAGGCGGGCGCCACGGTGGTGGCGCACGATCCGGTCGCGATGTCGGAGGCGCGGCGCCGGTTAGGCGACCGCATCACGTACGCCGAGTCGAACTACGATGCGCTGACCGGCGCCGATGCGCTGGTCGTCGTCACCGATTGGAATCAGTTCCGGCATCCGGATTTCGAGCGCATCAAGTCATCGCTCGCGCGCCCCATCGTGATCGATGGACGCAACCTGTACCATCCGGACAAGATGGCGGCGTTAGGCTTCACGTACCGCTCGATCGGGCGCGTCCGCGCGTGAGAGTCCTCATCACGGGCGCCGCGGGGTTCCTCGGCTCGCACTTGTGCGACCGCTTTCTGGCCGACGGGCATCAGGTGGTGGGTCTCGACAACTTCATCACCGGCCACGCGGACAACATCGCGCACCTCATCGGCCAGCCGACGTTCGAGTTCGTCCGCCATAACATCTCGACGTACACGTACGTGGCCGGTCCGCTCGACGGCGTGCTGCACTTCGCGTCGCCGGCGAGCCCGATCGACTACCTCGAGCACCCGATCCCCACGCTCAAGGTCGGTGCGTTAGGCACGCACAACGCGTTGGGGCTGGCGCTGGCCAAGCGCGCGCGATTTTTTCTGGCGTCGACGTCCGAGGTGTACGGCGACCCGCTCGTGCATCCGCAGCCCGAATCGTACTGGGGCAACGTGAATCCGGTGGGACCGCGCGGCGTATACGACGAAGCCAAGCGCTTCGCCGAGGCGATGACGATGGCGTATCACCGGTACCACGGCCTCGATACGCGGCTCGTCCGCATCTTCAACACGTACGGACCGCGCATGCGCCCGCGCGACGGACGGGTCGTGTCCAACTTCATCGTGCAGGCGCTGGCCAACGAGCCGATCACACTGTACGGCGACGGCTCGCAAACCCGCAGCTTCTGCTATGTGTCCGATGAAGTGGAAGGCATCTACCGTCTCTTCATGAAGGGCGACAGCGATCCGACGAACATCGGCAATCCAACCGAGTACACCGTCCGGCAGTTGGCCGAGGTCGTGCTCGAGCTCACCGGCGCCAACGTGCCGATCGAGATGAAGCCGTTGCCTGTGGACGATCCCAAAGTCCGCAAGCCGGACATCACCCGCGCCCGCTCCCTGCTCGGGTGGGAGCCCGCCGTTCCGCTCCGCGACGGCGTCGCCCGGACCATCGAGTACTTCCGCTCGCTCGGCCCCGAGCGGTTAGGCGCGCGTGGCTGAGCGGGTTCTGGTCACCGGCGCGGCCGGGTTCATCGGCTCGCACCTGGTCGACACCCTCGCGGCGCGCGGCGACCGTGTGTTAGGCGTCGACAACTTCGACGACTTTTACGCGCCGTCGCTCAAACGCGCCAACGTGTCCGCGGCGCTGCGCTCGGGGGCGTTCACGCTGCAGGAAGGCGACGTGCGCGATGCGTCGGCCTTGGAGCGCGCCATCCGCACGATCGAGCCGGATGTCATCGTGCATCTGGCCGCCCGGGCCGGCGTCCGCCCATCGATCGCGGCACCGGCGCTGTATGCCGACGTCAACGTGCACGGCACCGCGGTGGTGCTCGAAGCCGCGCGTGCGGCGCGCATCGCCCGCGTGGTGGTCGCATCGAGCTCGTCCGTGTACGGCAACGCCAGCCGGGTCCCATTCGCCGAATCCGATGCGGCAATCCAGCCGGTGAGTCCGTACGCGGCCACCAAACGCGGCGCCGAATTATTGTGCGAGACCTTCGCCGGTCTCGAGCCGCGCCTTCGCATCGTGTCGCTGCGGCTCTTCACGGTGTATGGCCCGCGGCAGCGTCCGGACCTGGCGATTCACAAGTTCGCGTCCCTCATGTCGAGCGGGCGGCCCATTCCAGTATTTGGCGACGGATCGTCGTCGCGCGATTATACGTACGTCACGGACACCGTGCAGGGCGTCCTCGGCGCCATCGAGCGGACGCGGTCGGCTGAGGTGCGGCACGAGTTGTACAACCTCGGCGAATCGCAGACGACGACGCTGTCGGAGTTGATCACTTTGCTCGAAGATGCGCTCGGTTGCACCGCGACGGTCGAACGATTGCCGCCGCAGCCGGGTGATGTTCTCTGCACGTTTGCTGATATTTCGCGTGCGCGCGACGCGCTCGGCTATGCGCCGACGGTGCCGATTCACGACGGCATCCCTCGTTTCGTCGCATGGTTTCGCGAAACCGCGGGTCGCGGCGCTGCCGCCATCCGGTGAACCGTCTCCCCGAATCCGGGTATCACCCGCCGTCATGCTTCTGAACGCGCTACGCCGTACGCTGCCATTGGTCGCCCTCGCGGGGCTCGCCGCCTGTCACAGGCATCCGTTCATCCCCTCGAGCTTCGCATCCAAAACGGAGCTCTTTCAGGCATCGCTGCAGCAACTGAAGATGCACCACTGGGGCAACGCGGAGAACGGATTCGAGAAGCTGACCACGGACCTGCCGGCCCGCGATCCGCAATTGCCCGCGGCGTATTACTACCTGGGCGAGGCGCACACGGGCCAGCAGGAGTACATCCTCGCCGCGCAGGCGTACTCGCGTGTACCCGAGAGCTTCCCCGAAGACACGCTCGCGGGTCCCGCCACGTTCAAGACGGGCATCTCGTACGCGCGCTTGTGGCGCAAGCCGTCGTTGGATCCCGACTACGGCGAAACGGCCATCAGCACGCTGCAAAGCTTCATCGCCGCGTACCCGGACTCGCCGCTCAAGCCGCGTGCCCAACAAGAGATCGACAAGCTAACGGAGTGGTTGGCGATCAAGAATTTCGACACGGGCATGTTCTACTTCCGGCGTAAGGCATACGACCCGGCGATCATTTACTTCAACGATGTCGTGCGCCTGTATCCGACCACGCATCACGCAAAGCTCGCGTTGATCCAACTCGTCAAGTCGTACAAGCAGATCAAATATCCCGAGGAAATCGCCGAGACGTGCGCGACGCTTTATCAGAAGTACGCCGGCGACAACGACGTGAAGGCCACATGCGGACCCCCACCGCCGGCGACGACGACGGCTTCGCCGAAGCCCTGACCGCGGTGCGATTGGGGCTCTTCGGCGGGACGTTCGATCCGCCCCACGTTGGGCATCTCCTTGCCGCGAGCGATGCGTGCGAAGCGCTGCACCTGGACCGGGTCGCGTTCATTCCCGCAGCGAGCCAACCGTTCAAGCAAGGAGCCGTCGCCGCATCGCCGGCCGACCGACTGGCGATGCTGCGGCTCACCGTCGGCGACGATCCGCGCTTCTCAGTCGATCCGATCGAAATCGACCGGGGCGGGTTATCTTACACGGTTGACACGTTGGACGCGTTTGCGGCCCGCGACTCCGAGGCGGAGCGCTTTCTGTTGATCGGCGAAGACCTCGCCGAGCAAATCGGCTCGTGGCGTCAGTCCGATCGTCTCGCAAGTTTGGCGCAGATTGTCGTGCTCGTACGCGACAGCGCGGCAATGGCCGATCGCGGGACGAAGGCGATGCCGCTCGTTCGCATCGCAACGCGCCGGGTGGATGTGTCGTCGAGCGAGATTCGCGCGCGCGTCCGCGCGGGATTGCCGCTCACAGGATTCGTGACCGAAGCGGTGGCCGACTACATTCGGTCGGCAGCGCTGTACCGATAGAGGACCATCAATGTTGAAGCCACTGCTAACGGCGGTGTTCGGCACGCGTCACGAGCGCGAGATGAAGCGCGTGCAGCCGATCGTGGACGAGATCAACGCGGAGTACGAGCGTCTCCACGACGTGTCCGAAGAAGAGCTCCGCGCCCAGACCGCGAAGTTGCGCGGCATCATCCGCGAGCGCACGTCGGAGCTCGAAGCGAAGGTGGCCGAGCTCAAAGAACGGAAGAAGCTCACCGAGAACGCCGAGGATCGCGCCCAGATCGACGAAGAGCTGAATGGGCAGGACGGCCGCGGCGGCGTGGAAGGCGAGCTGCTCGAGGTCCTCAACGACGTGCTCGATGAGATTCTGCCCGAAGCCTTCGCCACCGTGCGCGAAGCCGCGCGCCGTCTGTTAGGCACCAAGGTCCTCATCACGGGTCACGAGACCGCGTGGGACATGGTGCACTACGACGTCCAGCTCATCGGCGGCGTCGAGCTGCACATGGGCAAGATCGCCGAAATGGCGACGGGCGAAGGCAAGACGCTCGTGGCCACGCTGCCGCTCTACCTCAACGCGCTCGCCGGGCGCGGCGCGCACCTGGTGACCGTCAACTCGTACCTCGCCCGCCGCGACGCGCAGTGGATGGGCCACGTGTACACCTACCTCGGCATGACGGTCGGGTGCATCGACGACAGCGAGTCGAACACACCCGAACGCCGCGCCGCCTATCTCTGCGACATCACGTACGGCACCAACAACGAGTTCGGCTTCGATTATCTGCGCGACAACATGGTGCTGTCGCTCGACCAGCGCGTGCAGCGCCCGCACTGGTACGCGATCGTCGACGAAGTCGACTCGGTGTTGATCGACGAAGCGCGGACGCCGCTCCTCATCTCGGGCCCGGTCGGCAACGAAAGCGACGCCGCGTACTTCGAGCACAATGCGTCGGTGGCGCGTCTCGTGCGCGTGCAAACCGAAGACGCCAACCGGCTCGTCGGCGAAGCGGAGCAGGCGCTCGAGAGCGGCGACAAGCAGACGGCCGCGATGCGGCTCTATCAGGCTCAGTTAGGCGCACCCAAGAACAAGCGGCTGCTCAAGCTCATGGCCGAAGGCGGCAACAAACAGCTCGTGCAGCAGATGGAGCTCGATCACATCGCCGACCGCCGCCAGACCGCCAGCCGCCAGCAGTTCGCCGACATCGAAGAGCGCCTGCTCTACGTGCTGGACGAAAAGGGCCACACCGTGCACCTCACCGATCGGGGCGTGGACTACCTCTCGCCCGAAGACCGCGAGGCGTTCATCCTGCCCGACCTGTCGGAGGCCGTGAATCGCGTCGATCACGATCCCGACATGACGCCGCAGGAAAAGCTCGAGGCGCGCGCGGCGCTCGATCGCGAGTACGCGCTCAAGAGCGAAAAGCTCAACATCATCCACCAGCTGTTGCGCGCGCACGCGTTGTACGAGAAGGACGTCAACTACGTGGTGCAGGACGGCCAGGTGTTGATCGTCGACGAGTTCACGGGCCGCACGATGCCGGGCCGCCGCTGGTCCGAGGGATTGCACCAGGCGGTCGAAGCGAAGGAAGGCGTTCAGGTGAAAGGCGAGACGCAAACGCTCGCCACGATCACCATCCAGAACTACTTCCGCATGTACGAGAAGCTGGCCGGCATGACCGGTACGGCCGAAACCGAAGAGACGGAATTCCACGAGATCTACAAGCTGCCGGTGTCCGTGATCCCGACCAACAAGCCGGTGATTCGCGAGGACCGTCACGATCTCATCTACAAGACGCGCCGCGAGAAATACAACGCAATTCTCCAGGAGACCGAGCGGTTGCACAAGCTCGGTGTCCCGGTGCTCATCGGCACCGTGAACGTCGATGTGTCGGAGACGTTGTCGCGGATGTTCCAACGCGCCGGCATCCGTCACAACGTATTGAACGCGAAGTATCACCAGCGCGAAGCCGAAATCGTCGCCGGCGCCGGCCAGCAAGGCGCCGTCACCATCGCGACGAACATGGCCGGCCGCGGTACCGACATCAAACTCGGCGCCGGGGTCACGGAGTCCCACGACTCGGTCGTCAAGGACGCCGACGGGAAGGACGAGGAGATCGAGGAGTGCGGCGGACTCCACATCATCGGATCCGAACGCCACGAGTCGCGGCGCATCGACCGCCAGCTGCGCGGCCGCGCCGGCCGCCAGGGCGATCCGGGCGCGTCGCAGTTCTTCCTGTCGCTCGAGGACGACCTGATGCGCTTGTTCGGCTCCGAGCGCATCGCGAAACTGATGGATCGGTTAGGCGCGCAGGAAGGGGAGGTGCTCTCGCACCCGCTCATCACGCGGTCGATCGAACAGGCGCAGAAGCGCGTCGAGATGCAGCACTTCCAGTCGCGCAAACGGCTGCTCGATTTCGACGACGTGATGAACCAGCAGCGCGAGGTGATCTACTCGCTGCGTGCGTTCGCGCTCGAAGGTGGTGAAGAGCTCAAGGGCGAAGCGGTGAAGATGATCGAGCACGCGCTCCGCCGCCGGGTGCAGACGAACCTGGAAACGGTGGAGAATCCCGAGGACTGGGATTTCCAACTGCTGCGCCAGGATCTGCTCATGCACTACCTCCTCACCGTACCGCAATTCGAGGAGGGATCGGAAGACCGGCCGCACACCCTGCCCGAAGCCGAAGAGGCGGCGCGCGATGCCGGCCACAAGGCGTTCGACACGAAGTACAAGAACTTGAACGAGTACGCGATGACCTTGTTGTCGATGGTCATGCTCAACGTGCTCGACGAGAAGTGGAAAGACCATCTGTACGATCTCGATCAGCTGCGCGCGATCATCCACTATCGCAGCATGGGACAGACGGACCCGCTCATCGAGTACAAGAAGGAAGCGTACACGATGTTCGTCGATTTGATGCACGACGTGTATCACACCTTCACCGAGCGGTTCCTGCGTGCGCAACTGATCTTCTCGCCGCCGGACGGACCGCCGCCGGGTGCGCCTAACGGAAGCGGGCCGATGACCGGCCCGCGCCCGGGGCAGACGCCCACGCGCCGCTACAACGCGCTCGGCATTCTCGAGGATATCCCGGCGACGGAGCCCGAACCGCAGCGGGCGGAAGTGACGGCGTCCGCGCCCGCGGCCGACGCGGCGGAGTCGCCGCAGCCGGCTCCGCGTGCGACGCAGCGCAAAGCGCCCACGGTGGTCGGCGCAGGCCGGGTGCGCACGCTCGGCGACAACACGCCGGCGAACGTCGATTGGTCGAAGGTCGGCCGCAATGACCCGTGCCCGTGTGGCTCGGGACGAAAGTTCAAGAAGTGCCACGGCGCCACCGCTTGACCCGATCCGAACGAGCGTTCTAGCGACGGAGTCGGCCGTCGCGATCGTTGGGCCCGCGTCGCAATACTTGGATGCGGGCCCAACGTCGCTTCAGCCGCACGTTGCGCGACCCACTCCCGAGGTCGCGCATGTCGGCACCGCCTGGCCCGCTCGCGGTCAAAACGTTAAGTATTAAAGAGCTGCCCCGCGCCGAACGACCGCGCGAACGGCTCAAACAACACGGTGCGCGAGCGCTCAGTGTGAGCGAGCTGCTCGCGATTCTGTTGGGCACCGGCGCCGGCGGGCGATCGACGCTGGCCCTGGCGCAGGATGTACTGATACAGGTGGAGGGCTCGTTGCGCCGGCTTGCGGCGCAGCCGGTCGCTGCACTGGCAGCCGGTCGCGGCATGGGACCTGCGCGCGCAACGGTGATTCACGCGGCGCTGGAACTGGGTCGCCGTATGGCCGGCGAGGAGCGCGCAGAGGGCACGCCAATGCGTTCGCCGCGCGACGTATTCGGCATGTTCGCCGGCCGGCTCCAGGATCTGCCTGTCGAAGAATTCCACGTCGCCGTGCTCGATGCGCAGCACCGCCTCGAGCGCGATATCACGGTGACACGCGGCATCTTGAACTCGTCGCTCGTGCATCCGCGTGAAGTGTTCCGTGAGGCAATCGCGGAGCGCGCGGCGGCAATCATTCTGGTGCACAATCATCCGAGCGGCGATCCGTCCCCCTCGGTCGATGACCGGGTGGTGACGGAGCAGCTCGTGTCGGCTGGACGTTTGTTGGACATTCCGGTTCACGACCACGTCATCATCGGTCGCGGACGATACGTGAGCTTCGCGGAGACTGGTTTGCTGTGACCGCACCCGCCCTCAAGACTGTCATTCCCGGCTGGGATCTGGCCGATGACCCGGCGCTCGAGCGTCTCGATACCGAGCTGCTCGCGCGCGCGTATCAGTTCGGACGCCAGGCGCATCAGGGACAGAAGCGGTCCTCGGGCGACGACTACGTCTCGCACTGCGTCGCGGTCGCCAAGATTCTCGCCGAGTTGCATTTGGATTCGGTGACGGTCGCGAGCGGACTGATTCACGATGTCGTCGAAGACACGTCGGTCACCGTCGACGACATCGAGCGCGAGTTCGGAGCCGAGATGGCGCAGATCGTCGACGGCGTCACCAAAATCGGCAACATCTCGTTTCGCTCGACGCAGGAACGGCAGGTCGAGAACTATCGCAAGCTGCTGCTCTCGATCGCCAAAGACGTGCGCGTCATTCTCATCAAGCTCGCCGACCGTCTGCACAACATGCGCACGCTCGACTATCTCCCCGAGGAGAAGCGCCGGCGTATCGCGCAAGAAACGATGGATCTCTACGCGCCCATGGCGCACCGCTTCGGTATGGCGCGCGTGCGGTGGGAGCTCGAGGACCTGTCGTTCAAGCATCTCGAGCCGGTCGAGTACAAGAAGCTGGCGAAGCTGGTGGCGCAGAAGCGCGGCGAGCGCGAAGCACTCATCGGACAATTCGCGGAGCCGCTCGAGCGCGAGCTCAAGCGCGCCGGCATCGCATCGGTCGATGTCATCGGGCGGCCCAAGCATCTGTGGTCGATCTACAAGAAAATGAAGCAGCGCGAGAAGCCGTACGAGGAGATTTACGACCTGATGGCGGTGCGCGTCCAGGTCGACAGCGTGCCCGACTGCTACCATGCGTTAGGCATCATCCACGAAGCGTGGACGCCGCTGCAGGAACGGATCAAGGACTACATCGCGCAGCCCAAGTCGAACGGCTACCAGTCGCTGCACACCACGGTGTTCGGCCCAGGACGCCAACTGTACGAGGTGCAGATCCGCACGCGCGAGATGCATCAAACGGCGGAATACGGGATCGCGGCGCACTGGGTGTACAAGGAAAGCACCGACGGTCCGCGCCGCGCGGACAAATTCGACGAGCGCCTGGCATGGTTCCGCCAGATTCTCGAGGCGCAGCTCGACGCGAAAACGCCGGACGAATTCCTCGAGCTGCTCAAGCTCGACCTGTATCAGGACGAGATCTTCGTCTTCACGCCGACGGGCGACGTGATCCAGCTGCCGAAGAACGCGACGCCGCTCGACTTCGCGTTTGCGGTGCACACGGAAGTCGGCACGCACTGCCAGGGTGCGCGGGTCAACGGACGGATCGCGCCCCTGTCCAAGCAGCTGCGCAATTCGGACACGGTCGAAATCCTCACCGCGCCGAGCGCGCGGCCGAGTCGCGACTGGCTGTCGCACGTGCGCACGGGACGCGCGCGGCACAAGATCCGCCAGTGGATCAAGCAGGAAGAGCAGAACACGTCGGCCAAGGTGGGGCGCGAGATGCTCGATCGCGAGGTGCGGCGCCGCCACCTCGCGCGCCCCGACGACGACGCGCTCACCCGCGCCGCCAAGACCCTCGGCCTAACGGACGCCAGACATCTGATTGCGTCGTTAGGCCAGGGCGACGTGCACGTGCTGCAGGCGCTCAAGACGATCTATCCCGACGTCGAAGCGCTGCAGGATGGCACGAGCCCGTCCAAGTCCAGCGCGTTCGAGCGCCTCGTGGACCGGATGCGCGGCGCGTCCAAGGGCGTCCGGATTCAAGGCGTGGACGGCCTCATGGTCCGCTACTCCCAGTGCTGCCAGCCGGTGCCGGGCGACCCCGTGGTCGGCTACGTGACGCGCGGCCGCGGCGTGTCGATCCACCGCACCGACTGTCCGAACGTGCTGCTCCTGTCGCACGAGCCGGAACGGCGCCTGGACATCGACTGGCAGGAGATGGATGGCGAGCTCTTCCTGGTCCGGCTCGCACTCGAAGCATCCGATCGCCGCGGCCTCTACGCCGACGTCGCCGAAGCGGTGACGAACTCGGGTACCAACATCAAGAGCATGGAACTGCGCAGCGGCGACGGCGGCGGCGTGTCGGGCTCGGTGCTGGTGGAGGTCGAGAACCTCACGCATCTGCAGAAAATCATACGGGCAGTGCGACGGGTGAAAGGTGTGACGGACGTGACGAGGCGGGAGCGCGTGGCTGCCGAATAGGGAAGCGCGCGCTCGCGCGCGCTTCGGGAATAGGGAAAAGGGAAAGGGGCGGCGTATGACTCTTTCCGCCCGAACATCATTGATGTTCTTCCTCCCCCAAGGCGGCATCGCCGCCGGTTCCCCGTTCCCCAAGCGTCAGCGCTTCCCCCAAGCGCGCTTTGCGCGCGCTTCCCCGAACAAATCCCGTCGGCCGTACTATATTACGTGATGGCCGATTTCTCTCTCCTCGCGCCCTTCGCTCCCGCAGGCGATCAGCCGCGCGCCATCGCGGAGCTGTCGGCGGGACTCGCGCGCGGCGACCGGTTTCAAACGCTGTTGGGCGTCACCGGCTCGGGCAAAACGATGACGGTCGCCAACGTCATCAAAGAGCACGGGCGGCCGACGCTCGTGCTGTCGCACAACAAAACGCTCGCGGCCCAACTGTACGGCGAGCTCAAGACCATCTTTCCGAACAACGCGGACGAGTACTTCATCTCGTACTACGACTATTACCAGCCGGAAGCGTACGTCCAGTCGACCGACACGTACATCGAGAAGGACGCGTCGATCAACGAGGACATCGACCGGCTCCGGCTGCGCGCGACGTCGAGTCTCATGGAGCGCGACGATGTCATCATCGTCGCGACGGTCTCGGCGATCTATGGGTTAGGCGATCCGGTGGAGTATCGCGAGCGTATGGTGCAGGTGCGGCGCGGGGAGATGCGCGGACGCGATGACATCCTGCGGGCCCTGGTCGGGATTCAGTATTCGCGCAACGACGTGGCGTTCGAGCGGGGCACGTTCCGTGTGCGCGGGGATACCGTCGAGATCTTTCCGGCGTACGAGGAGCAGGGCGTGCGCGTCGAGATGTGGGGCGACCAGGTGGAGCGGATCTCCAAGATCGACGTCGTCACCGGCAACACCATCGCCGACCTCGAGCGGACGGCCATCTATCCGGCCAAGCACTTCGTCACGTCGCGCGCGACCCTCGAGCGTGCGTTAGGCCTGATCCGGTCGGAGCTCGTCGAGCGGTTGACCATCCTGCGGGATGCGGGCAAGCTGCTCGAGGCGCAACGGCTCGAGTCGCGCACCAATTTCGACATCGAGATGTTGATGGAGATCGGGACGTGCGCCGGGATCGAGAACTACTCGCGGCACATCTCGGGACGCAACGAGGGCGAGCGGCCGGCGTGTCTGTTCGACTATTTCCCCGAAGATTTCCTCGTCGTGGTCGACGAGTCGCACGTCTCGCTGCCGCAGATCGGCGGCATGTTCAACGGCGACCGCGCGCGCAAGCTGACGCTCGTCGACTACGGATTCCGGCTGCCGAGTGCGTTGGACAACCGGCCGCTCATGTTCGACGAGTTCCTGTCGCTCACGCCGCGGGCGATCTTCGTGTCGGCGACGCCGGGCGATCTGGAGCTGCAACTGTCGGAGGGCGTGGTGGTCGAGCAGATCATCCGCCCAACCGGGTTAGTCGACCCCGAGATCCAGGTGCGGCCGGTGCGCGGCCAGGTGGACGACCTGCTGCACGAGATCCACCTCCGCGAGCAGCGCGGTGAGCGCGTGCTGGTGACCACGCTCACCAAGCGGATGTCCGAGGACCTCACCGACTACCTGCAGCAGATGGGCGTCCGGGTGCGCTACATGCACTCGGACATCGACGCCATCGAGCGTATGGAGATCATCCGCGGGCTCCGGTTAGGCGACTTCGACGTGCTCGTCGGCATCAATCTCTTGCGCGAAGGACTGGATCTGCCCGAGGTCTCGCTGGTGGCGATCCTCGATGCGGATCAAGAAGGGTTCCTGCGGAGCGAGCGGTCGCTCATTCAAACGGTGGGACGCGCGGCGCGCAACGTGGCCGGCACGGCCATCTTCTACGCCGACCGCATCACCGGGTCGATGCAGCGGTGCCTCGACGAAACGCGCCGCCGGCGCGAGCTGCAGGTGGCGCACAACGTCGAGCACGGCATCACGCCGCGCAGCGTGGTCAAGAGCACGGAACAGGTTCGCTTCATCACGCGCGTCGCCGACGCGCGCGGCGAGCGCGAAACGCAGCGCCGCGTGGCGGAACGCGTGTCCGGCTACGAGAAGGAAATGGATACGGCGGCGCTGCTGGCGATGCTCGAGCAGCAGATGAAGGAAGCGGCCGGCGCGCTCGACTTCGAGGCGGCAGCGGCGCTGCGCGATCAGATCTTCGAGCTGCGCGCGAAGATGGATGGCAACGTATCGCGGCGCGGGGGAGGACTCGACCGCCTGCGGGCCGCGCGGTGACGCAGCCGACGCACCATCATGTGGTGCCCGGGCTCGCTGCCCGGGGACACATCGCGCTCACGCGCGACGAGCTCGTGGCGTGGGGCAAGGACTTGGGCGCGACGGCGCGGCCGCCGCTCGTGGTCGCGATATCGGGCGAGATCGGCACCGGGAAAACCACGCTCGTGCAGGCGATCTGCGCCGGCGCGGGCGTCACCGAACCGGTCACCAGTCCGACCTTCGCGCTCGTGCACCGATACCAGGGGGCGGGCGTCGTGGTGTACCATCTCGACCTCTATCGGTTAGGCAGCCCGTCCGAGCTCACGAACCTCGGGTGGGACGAGATCGTGAACGCGCACGCGCTCGTCCTCATCGAATGGCCCGAGCGCGCGGGCAGCCGTCTGCCGGCGGCGTCGGTGCCGATCGACCTCGAGTACGACGACCGCGACGCCGGCCGCCGTCTGCTGCTCGCCGGATGACGCCCCCACTCACGCTGGCGCTCGACGCCTCCACGTACGCGGGCACGGCCGCCCTGATCGGCGGGCTAACTGTGTTAGGCGAAGCGGAGGTGGCGATGCGCACCGCCGGGCGGGAGGCGTTGCTGCCCGCCGTCGCCGAGCTGATGCGGACGGCGGGACACGGCATGACGGATGTCGGTCGCATCGTGTGCGGCAGCGGGCCGGGCAGTTTCACCAGTCTCCGAATCGCGGCGTCGATCGCCAAGGCGTTGGCGTTTCGCTCCGCGACCGGCGGCACGGCGCACATCCCGTTCTACGGCGTGTCGTCGCTCACGCTCATCGTGGCCGGCAACGACGTGGCGTGCCAACCGGGACGATACGTGGCCGTGCTCGATGCGCTGCGCGGCGACGTGTACGCAGCCGTCCTCGAGGTGGATGAGCATCTCGAGATCGCCGAAATCGAGGGCACCTCGGTGCGCCGGCGCGATTCGATCGAGTCGCTCGCGGCGCGCCATGGGGCGCGCATCGTCGGTCCGGATCAGGCACTGCGTCTCTCGCCGCACGCGCGCGGCGTCGCCCGGTTAGGCGCCACGCTGCAGGCGGCGACGCCCGCCGACCTCGCCGCGTGGGAGCCCGACTACGGTCGACCCGCCGCGGCCCAGCAGCGGTGGGAAGAAAGCCATGGCCGCACGTTGAGCGGAGCGTGACCGCATGAGGCCGACCGTCGAGCTTCCTCAGAATGCGCGTCTCGATTCCGGCGATGGCATACACCTTCGCCTCGCCACACCCGACGACCTCGATCGCGTCGTGGCGCTCGAGCACGAGGCGTTCAGCGATGCGTGGTCGCGCACGTCGTTCGAGCATTTGCTGGGCGATACACGCGCCCTCTTCGTCGTCGCGTACGATGAGGACGAGACGGTGCAGGGCTACGTCGTCGCGTGGTACGTGTTGGACGAAGGCGAGATCGCGAATCTCGCCGTCGCACCCACCGCGCGCCGGCGCGGCATCGGAAGCATGTTGTTGGACGCGGCGCTGGCGACGGCTCGCACCCGGGGCGCGATTGCGGTGTATCTCGAAGTGCGCGACTCGAACGAGAGCGCGCGATCGCTCTATGCCTCGCGCGGATTCGTGCAGGTGACGCGGCGGCGGCGCTACTATCGGTATCCGACAGAAGACGCGCTCGTGCTCAAGCTCGACCTGCCGGCGCCGCGCGCGCCGCGATGATTTGATGTTCCGTGCGATCGTTTGCTAGCGACCGGATCGCTGCCTGTCTATAATGTCGTCCGCGAGTGATCTCGCCATCTGCCAGGAGGCACTGTGAGTCGAAGCTTGAACAAGGTCACGTTGATCGGAAACCTGGGCGCAGACCCTGAAGTGCGCTCCACGTCGGGCGGTAACCGCGTCGCCACGTTTTCACTCGCCACCAGCCGCAGCTGGAACGGACCAGCGGGTGACAAGCAGGAGAAAACCGAGTGGCATCGCTGCGTCGTCTGGAATTCCAAGGTGAGCCAACTCGCCGACATCGTCGAGCGCTATCTCAAGAAGGGCGACAAGGTGTTCGTCGAGGGGCGCATCGAGTACCGGCAGTGGCAAGACAAAGAAAACCAGACTCGGTACATGACCGAGATCAACGTGCGGGAGATGATCATGCTCTCCGGTCGCGCCGGTGCGGGGGCGGATGGGATGGATGGCGAAGCGCCGTCGCGCGGGCGTGCATCGTCGGATCGCTCTCGTGGAGCCGTCGCTGGTTCGGCGGCGAGCTCAGGCGGCGCCGCAGCCGGAGAGTTCGAGGACTTCAAGGGTTCGCTCGAAGAGGAAGACGACGATCTTCCATTCTGACCGAGAGGTCGGTTGCCGTGACTCGAACGTCTCCGGCGCGTCTCACTAGCGAGGAGCCGGGCGCGCGCCACACGCCCGGACTTCCTCATCGCTCCCGCTGGTTCTCGCACCGATCATGAGGCGTACATGCGTCCGTTCACGCACTCCGCAGCTCATGGGCAGTCGGCCATGCGCCCGAACAGTCGTGCTGGC
>Ga0134125_10004799_pt1 | contig 15412 bp, 11 predicted proteins | sample KB31751_FD_96464 | JGI IMG/M metagenome (GOLD analysis project Ga0134125, IMG submission 96464) | Terrestrial soil microbial communities with excess Nitrogen fertilizer from Kellogg Biological Station, Michigan, USA - KB3-175-1 | ecosystem: Environmental > Terrestrial > Soil > Unclassified ... | reverse complement strand
TCCTCTGGATGTAGCCTTCTGTCCGGATTGCACCCTGGTGCAGATCCTGGAGACGGTGCCGCCGGAGCAGCTTTTCGGCGCGGACTATCCTTACTTCTCCTCCTTCACCGACGCCTTGCTCGAGCACTCGGCGGCGAACGTTCAGGCGCGCATCGCGGAGCAGCAGCTCGATGGCAGCTCACTGGTGGTCGAGCTCGCCAGCAACGACGGCTATCTGCTGCAGTACTATCAGGCCCGCGGCATTCCGGTGCTCGGCATCGATCCGGCGCCCGGCCCGGTTGCGGCCGCGCGCAAGCGGGGCATCGAGACGCTGCAGGCGTTCTTCGGGCGCGATCTGGCTGCCCGGCTCGCAGCCGACGGACGCCGCGCCGATGTCATCCATGCCAACAACGTGCTCGCGCACGTGGCGGACACGAACGGATTCGTGGCGGGCATCGGCGTGTTACTGAAGGAGGACGGGGTAGCCGTGATCGAGGCTCCATACGTGAAGGAGCTGATCGATCACGGCGAGTTCGACACCATCTATCACGAGCACCTCTGTTATTTCTCGGTGACCGCGCTGGCGCAGCTCTTTCGCCGTCACGGGCTGTCGCTGAATCGTGTGGAGCCGCTCGAGATTCATGGTGGGTCGCTGCGCCTCTTCGTGGGCAGGCGGAGCCAGGCGGACGGGTCGGTGGGCGAGTATCTGCAGGCGGAGCAGGCATCGGGCATGGATCGCCTCGAGTACTACTCGGACTTCTCTTCCCGGGTGGAGCGGATCCGCAGTGACCTTTTGGCACTGCTCGAGCGACTGCGGCGCGGCGGCGCGCGCATTGCGGGTTATGGGGCGGCCGCCAAAGGGACCATCCTGCTCAACTTTTCGGGAATCGGGCCGGAGGTGTTGGGATTCGTGGCGGACCGGAACGTGCACAAGCAGGGGCGGTACATCCCGGGGGTGCGGCTGCCGATCGCGCCGCCGGCGCGGATTCTCGAGGATCAGCCCGATTATCTGTTGATTCTGCCTTGGAACTTCAAGGAGGAGATCATGGAGCAGCAGTCGGAATATCGGCGGCGGGGGGGACGGTTCATCGTTCCTGTTCCTCAACCTGTCATTCTCTGACCGCGGATGTCCAATTGTGCCGCCTGCGGCGGCGGCGATATTCAGATCTTCTACCGCGTCGGTGATGTGCCGGCGCACAGCTGTCTGATGCTGTCATCCAGGGAAGAGGCACTGGCGTTTCCGAAAGGGGACATCGAGCTCGGGTTCTGCAGAGGGTGCGGTTTCATCGGGAATGTCAGGTTTGATGCGGGGCTCAACCGGTACTCGGCGGCCTACGAGGAGACGCAGGCTTACTCGCCGCGGTTCCTCGAATTCCTGGACGAAGTCTGGGACGATCAGATCGCGAGATTCGAGCTGGGGCCGAGGATGACGGCGCTCGAGATCGGGTGCGGCAAGGGGGAATTCCTGGTGGGGCTCTGCGAGCGCAGCGGTTGCGCGGGGATCGGGCTCGATCCGGGGTACCGGCCGGAGCGCACGCGCTCGAGCGCGGCGGATCGGATCACGTTCATCCGCGACTTCTATGGGCCGAAGTACGCACACCTGCACGCTGACTACGTTTGCTGTCGGCACACGCTCGAGCACATCGCTCCGGTGCTCGATTTCGTGCGCCTGGTGCGCGAGACCATCGGCGAGCGTCCCCACGTGAACGTCTTCTTCGAGCTGCCGGACATGGAGCGGGTCCTCGAGCAGGGCGCGTTCTGGGACGTCTATTACGAGCATTGCACCTATTTCACGCGCGGCTCACTCGCACGCCTCTTCCGTGCGGCGGGCTTCGACGTCCACCGCCTGTTCAAGGCTTATGATGATCAGTACCTGATGCTCGAGGCTCAGCCCGCCCCAGGGCCCACCGACGCGGCGCTTCCGCAGGAGAACGACCTTGCCCGCATCAGCGCGCTCGTCGGCCGCTTCGAGCAGCAGGTCAGCGAGCGGCTGCGATCCCTCTCGCAGACACTGGCGCGGCATCGCGCCCGCGGCCATCGAATCGCCATCTGGGGGTCGGGGTCGAAGTGCGTGTCGCTCATCAGCTCCCTGCGTCCCGGACCTGAGCTGGCCGCGGTGGTGGACATCAATCCGCACAAGCACGGCAAATATCTCGCCGGCAGCGGCCTCGAGATCGTCTCGCCGGATGCCCTGCAATCGCTGCGCCCGGATATGGTCCTGGTGATGAACGCCATCTACACCGAAGAGATCAGGCGTGACCTCGCCGCTCGCTCTCTCCGGCCCGAGCTGATCGCGCTCTAGCCATCAGGCGGGCATACACCGGCTCCATCATCTCCGCCGCCCGCTCCCAACTGAATTCCCGCTCCACGGTCTCGCGGGCACGCGTGCCCAGTGCGTCTCTCAGAGACGGGTTTCCCGCCAGGCGCAGCACCGCGTCTGCGAATCCATTCACGTCACCATTCGCAACCACCAGGCCCGTCCGCTCGTGCTCCAGCACCTTGGCCGAACCTGCGCTCGCCACGATCGCCTTGCCGGCCGCCATGTAGTTGAGCAGCTTCTGCGGAATTCCCGGGCAGGCGGTGCGCGGCAACACCGCGATAGCCGCATTTGCGAGCCGCAGCGGCAGCTCCCCGAAACCGTCCGTCAGTACCTCGATCGCTTCCCGCACTCCCAGCCGCCGCGCCATCGTCTCATAGGGCTCAAAGGACGAGCTGACCGACAGGCAGAGCCGCAGGTCGTGCCGCACCTGCAATACCCGCGCAAACGCCTGGAGCAGCAGATCGATGTTCTGATACGGCGCCAGCGTTCCCGAGTAGAAGAGCCGGGTGAGGTCATCCCGCGCAGGCGGCGGGTCGACGCGAAAGCACGCGCTCTCCACCCCGTTCGTCACGACCGAGATGCGGCCCGCATCCAGCCCGTGCGCGCGAACCAACCGGTCTTTGATGTCCGGCGTCACCGCGACGACGTGGTCGGCGCGGCGGGGCAATGCCCCGTCGAGCCAGCTGCCCACGGCCCCGAAAGCACTGCGCGTGAGTCCCGGCGCGTAGCTCGGCAGCTCCGCCGACAGCATCGTATGCGCGTCATAGACGAGCGGCATGTTGTGGCGCAGCCGGGCGGGCAACGCAACCAACAGCCCTTCGACGTGATGCGCGTGGACGATATCGAACTGCTTCGCCGTGAGGACCCGCGAGAGTTTGTAGGCGAGCACCGGATCGTAGAGCACGAGCTTGCGAAAGCTCGGCCCCACCGGCATGCGCCAGTAGACCGGATGCCGGAAGATGCGATGTACCGGAAATGCGAGCGGCTGCGGCCCGTCGGCGATGTGATAGGTGATGAGCTCGACGTGATGGCCGCGTGCGGCGAGCGCTTCCGCCAGCCGCTCCACGCGCAACGGCGTGCCGCGCCGCGCCGGCATCGGACAGGCTGCAACCATTGCAATCCGAAACCGCTCCCCGGCACCGCCAGCCAGCTGAGGCCTCGTGAGTAATCTCGGGATGGCCGCATGCGCGGCGCGGGCGTGATCGCAGTCTTCCGTCATGTCGCGCGGAGCGGACCCGTGCGCCAACAGCAGCGGCGGGCCCACCTCTCCTTCCATCAGCGTCGCCGGTCCGCGAGCAGATGTCCCGGCGCCAGGCCAAAGAGCCGATTCTTCAACCGCTCCGCCTGTGCAGGCGCGCTGGGGATGGCGACCGCCAGCAGGTCGACCATCGCTCGCGCGACGTTCCAGTTGTAGGCCCACCACCGGGCGAGCACCCCATAACAGCGGGACCGCTCGTTGGGTGTCAACACTTCGCGCCGCACCAGCCTCAGGTATTCGCCGTAGAGACGCCAGGTCGGGAAGCTCGGCTTTCCGGCCTGGGCGCTGTCGTGCCACGCCGCGCGGTCGGCTGCGCGCTGCTGGGAGCGGGTGTAGCGATTCGGATGCTCGCGCATGACGAGCAACGGCGCCGGCAGCTGGATGAGTCGACCACGCAACGAGAGCTGCGCGAGCAGTGCCCGGTCGGCGCCGTGGAAGGTCCCATGCAGCAGGGAATCGCGCAGCGTCGCGCGGCGGATCAGGCCGAAGAAATCCACACACGTGTGCGAGCGCAGCACCATCCATGCAAAGCGTGCGGACGGAGAGTACGAGTCCGCACCGGCGAGCTTGCTGTCGTAGAGCCCTATCTGCGCGCCGGTGGAGTCGATATACGACACCACCGAGTTGCAGAGCACCGCGTCCGTGCGCTCCTCCAAGACCCGGTAGGCCTTGGAAAGGAAGGACGGCAACATGCGATCATCGTGCGCCAGCCACTTGAAGTAGTGGCCGCGGGCATGATCGAAGGCAAGGTTGTAGTTGGCAGCCGCGCCGAGATTGCGCGGGTTGCGGTAGTAGCGCACCCGGGGGTCACGGGCCTCATAGTCGCGGCAGATCTCGGCCGTCCGGTCGTGCGAAGCGTTATCGCAAAGGATGAGCTCTAGGTCGTCGAGGTTCTGCGTGAGTACTGAGCGGATGGCGTCCTCGAGGAAGGCCTCGCCGTTGAATACGGGCAGCCCCACGCTGACCAAGGGCACCTTGGCCGCAGACTCGGAAGCCTGATGCATCGCACCCCCTTGGCGTATATCGCACGTTCGGCGCCCTGCGCCGGAGAAGGTTCCCCTGACTAGCACATTACGTTCCGCGAAGGCTCAGTCCCCGCAGCGTCCCCCCGTGCGCGAAAGCGAATGCGTGAGCGGCCCAGGGCCGCTCTCTAGGTCGCGGGATCGAGGCGTGACTCGGCTGGCTACCCGACAAAATCGCCGGGAGCGATTTTTGGACGGCGAAGCCGGCCCGCAGGGCCCGGCGCAGGATGTGCCGAGCAACCGCCGAAGGCGACTATTGGGCCCAGTCGACTAAGGAAATTTGATCTTGCCGCCCCCGGGGGCCTGACCTGGGCCGACGCCCGCACCGACCTCCGGCACGACGATGCGCGAGGCGGCCTCCCGGCGCATCTCGCGAGCCTCGTCGATGGCCTGCTCGAGCGCTGCATTGACTGCGTCGGGAAACTTTTCGAGAGCGTCCTCGAGGCTCTTGGCCTCGATCTCGAACGCGAGCGGCAGGACGCCCGCGGGAGTGAGGAGCTGTGTCTGGCCGGAGAACAGCACCGGCCGCTTGGGGTCATCGGCCCCGTCCACGGTCACGGGTGTCAGGCGGCGGATGGTGCCGGCCCGACGATCGGTATAGATCTCCTCCCGATAGAGGCCGGCTGAATCGAGGCGTACTTCGGGAAGATCACTCTTCGCTGCCATGGGGGATCCCGTGTGAGTTTCTAAGGAGGCGACGGCCATTGTACCAGTGCAGCCACGAACGGGCCGTCGGCCTCGAGGATGTCCTCGCCCGCGAGCCGGGCCCGTTCCACCCATTTCAGGCGCTGTCCGTCGAGCGGTTGGGGTTCGCCGCCGTAGCGCTCCACCATCCACATCGAGAGCTCGACGTCGCGGTCAGGATAACGGTGTGTCAGCCGCATCAGCGGGCGCGCCGAGATCACCTCGATACCGAGCTCTTCCTGGAGCTCGCGTGTGAGCGCGGCCTCCTCCGACTCGCCCGGAGCAACTTTGCCGCCGGGGAACTCCCAGCGACCTGCCATGTGCTTGCCGGCCGGGCGCTCCGCAATCAGGACTCTGCCTGAGCCATCGAGTATCCCTGCGGCAACAACGAGAATCGCCGGCCGGATGGGACCTCCAGAGTCCCCTGCAGTCACTCGACGCTCGACAGCGCGCCGTGGCAGTGCTTGTACTTCTTCCCGGAACCGCAGGGGCAGGGCTCGTTGCGACCGATCTTGCGCTCACCGCGCACGAACGTGCCTTGCGAGTCAGGAAGGGGCTGCGGCATGCCAGCCGGCCCGGCCCCGCCGTGTGCGCGTGGGCCGCTGCCCATCATCGCCGCTCGCGCGGCAGCCGGAACGGCCGCAGGGTCCGCTGGCATTTCTCCGCCGCCTGCCAACGCCGACAGCGCCTCCGCGTGCTGAGCCTGCAGTGCCCGCATCAGCCGGCGGCGACGCTCCTCCTCCTCGCGATCGACCTCCTCCTGAGTGCGCACCTCGATCTGCATGAGACGCGTCACCGTCTCGAACTTCACGCGATCCAGCATCGCAGCGAACATCTGGAAGGCTTCGCGCTTGTATTCGGTGCGGTAGTCCTGCTGGGCGTAGCCGCGCAGGTGGATTCCCTGCCGCAGGTAATCCATCGCGGCCAGGTGATCGCGCCAGTGGGCATCGAGCGTTCGCAACATGACGTCCTTCTCGATGTGACGCATCAAGTCGGCTTCGATGCGCGCAACCTTGGCGTCGTACGCCTGCTGCACTTCACGGGCCAGCCGCTCGCGCAGCGCCGGTTCCTCGAGCTCCGGCTCCTGCTCGAGCCAGCCCTTGACGTTGACGCGCACGTTGAAATCGCTCTCGAGCGCCTTGCTCAAGCCCTCGAGATCCCAATCGCTCGGCATCGCGTGCTTCGGCAGGTATTGGTCCACCAGGGTACCGATCGCCTCCTCCAGGATCCCGCGGATCGCCGCCGAGACATCCGCGGTTCCCATGATCTCGGTGCGCTGCTGGTAGATCACTTTGCGCTGGTCGTTGGCGACATCGTCAAAGAGCAGCAGTTGCTTGCGGATGTCGAAGTTGTGGGCTTCGACCTTGCGCTGCGCCTTCTCGATCTGGCGGCTCAGCATGCCGCTCTCGATGACTTCGCCCTCCTTCATGCCCGCCATCTTGAGCAGACGCTGCGTGCGCACCGGGTCGCCGAAGATGCGCATCAGATTGTCTTCCATCGAGAGATAGAAGCGGCTCGAACCCGGGTCACCCTGTCGGCCGGAGCGGCCGCGCAGCTGGTTGTCGATGCGGCGGGACTCGTGCCGCTCCGTGCCGATGATGTGTAGGCCGCCCGCGGCCACTACTTTCTGGTGCCGCGTCTGCCACTCGGATCTGACATTCTGGCGCACTGCCTCGTCAGCCTCTTCGCCGAGCGCGACCAGCTCGGCCTCGAGGCTTCCGCCGAGGACGATGTCCGTGCCGCGGCCCGCCATGTTGGTGGCGATCGTCACCGCCCCGGCACGGCCGGCCTGCGCGACGATGTGAGCCTCGCGCTCGTGCTGCTTGGCGTTGAGTACCTCGTGTCCGATGCCCTCTTTCTGCAGCACGCCGGACACCAGCTCCGAGGTTTCGATGGAAGTCGTGCCGACGAGCACCGGCTGCTCGCGCTCGACGCACTCGCGAATGTCCTCGATGATGGCCTTGAACTTGTCGTCCTGCGTCAGGTGCACGAAGTCAGCGCCATCCTTGCGGATCATCGGCTTGTGCGTCGGGATGACCATGACCTCCAGGCCATAGATCTCCAGGAACTCAGGGGCCTCGGTATCGGCGGTGCCCGTCATGCCCGAGAGTTTCTTGTACAGGCGGAAGTAGTTCTGGAAGGTGATGGAGGCGACCGTCTGGTTCTCCTCGCGCACGCGCACCCCTTCCTTGGCCTCGATCGCCTGGTGCAGCCCGTCCGACCAGCGCCGGCCGGGCATGGTGCGTCCGGTAAACTCATCGACGATGATGATCTCGCCGCCGCGCACGATGTACTCGACATCCCGCTTGTAGAGAGCGTGCGCGCGCAGCGCCGCGTTCAAGTGATGCATCAGGCGGATGTTGGCCGGGTCGTAGAGGCTCTCGCCCTCGCGCAGCAGGCCCGCCTTCAGCATCAGCGCCTCGACCTGCTCGTGGCCATCCTCGGTGATGTGGACCTGTTTGGTCTTCTCCTCCACTGCGAAGTCGCCGGGTCCCTCCTCTTCGAGCTGGCGCGTCAGGCTCGGGACCAGTTGGTTGATTCGCAGGTACAGCTCAGTGCTCTCCTCGGCCGGGCCCGAGATGATGAGGGGCGTGCGCGCCTCATCGATCAGGATCGAGTCGACTTCGTCCACGATGGCGTAGGCGAGCGACCGCTGGACGCGCTCCTCCAGGCTGAAAGCCAGGTTGTCGCGCAGATAATCGAAGCCGAGCTCGTTGTTGGTTCCGTAGGTGATGTCGCAAGCGTACGCCTCGCGCTTCTCCTGCGGGGACTGGGAGTTCTTGATCACCCCCACCGTGAGGCCGAGGAAGCGATGCACCGGTCCCATCCAGTCGGCATCGCGTTGCGCCAGATACTCGTTCACCGTGACGATGTGCACGCCCTCGCCGGTGAGGGCATTCAGGTAGGCGGGCAGGGTCGAGACCAGGGTCTTGCCCTCGCCGGTGCGCATCTCCGCGATCTTGCCCTGGTGCAGGGCGAGGCCGCCGATCAGCTGGACATCGAAGTGGCGCATCTTGAGCGTGCGCCATGCCGCCTCCCGGACCACGGCAAAGGCTTCCGGCACCAGGTCATCGAGCGTCGCACCATCGCGCAGCCGCTGGCGGAATTCCTCGGTCTTGCCGCGCAGCGCCTCATCGCTGAGCTCCTTGAGCCCGGGCTCGAGCTCCGTAGCCGTGCGGATGTACCGGCCATAGCCGCGGATCATCCGATCATTGCGGCTACCGAAAATACGCTTGAGAGTGTCGAGCAACTTGACGATCCTGGTTTACTGGTCCGAGCCGGGGCGGCCCGGATACCCGCCTCACCCCAAAATGGGCCGGGAAACGGGCGGGGTATTCTACGCATGCCAGGCTGACTCCCCAATGGGTTCCGACGCCGGGGAAATCAAGCAGTCATTAGACCGCTCGCTCGGCGATGGGTGCGCCTCGGGCGTTGCAATGTGCCGGCCTGGCAGCCGGTCTTATCAGCCAGTCCCGGGCTGCGGGAATTCAGTCCTGTCCGTGTGCGCTCGCGGTGGATGGCGACTTCTCGGCCACCACGTGGGCCGTGCCCGTGCCGGTGAACGCTGCCGTTCCCGCCCGCAAGGCGACGAATCGGGCTGGATTCACCTCGTGACCGTTCTTCAGCACCTCGAAATGGACATGGGGGCCAGTGGAGCGGCCGGTATCGCCGACGAGGGCGAGAGGATCGCCTCGATTGACCGTCTCACCCACGTGCACGAGCACCTGATAGGCATGTCCGTAGCGCGTTGCGTAGCCGTTGCCATGGTCGACCTGAACCATGTTGCCGTAGCCGCCGCGCGGGCCCGCCCAGGTCACGATCCCGGCAGCCACGGCGCGAATGCGCGTGCCCTCGGGAGCCGCGAAGTCGATACCTTCGTGAAACTCTTCACCGCCCGTGAAGGGATCGACACGCCGGCCAAAGCCGGAAGACATGTATCCGCTGCTCACGGGGCGCCCCTCCGGGTGGATCTCCTGCCCGAGCTGGCGCGCGAGAATGACGTTCTCCAGCGCCGAGAGCTGCGAGCCGCTGGAATCGATCTGGCCCTGCAGGCTCTTCAGCATGGTGGAGACATCGGCCATCTCCGGCCGCGTGCCCGGGATGTCCATCTCCGGACCGCCCTGAGGCGGGTCCTGACCGAAGTTGAATTCAGTGCTCTTGATGCCCGCCATTGCGGTCAGTCGCTGTCCCAGCGCATCCAGACGGAGGACGTGCGCCTTCATGTCGCCGAGCTGAATGGCGATCGCATCGGCGCGCGCCTGCATCTGCCGCTTGAGATCGGCGATCTCCTCGCGCTGCCTGGCGAGGATCTGTGACCAGTGGTTAGTCTGTCCGAGGGGCAGGCCGGTTGCGCCACCGCCATGTCCCAGGCTGAGGCCAATCCCGAAGGCACCGCCCACGATGGCAAGCCCCACGAGGAGCACGCCGGCGAGAGCCAGCGGAGGCAGGTTCAGCTCGCGGGCATGCCCGTGGCGCTTCGAAAAAAAGATGACATTCATGCCATGCGCTCCGGACGCGTGCGTACCCCTTCAGTAACGGCAGGTGACGCAGCAGCCTGAGCGCACGAGCCAGTCATGGCGGGCCTCCCCCGCCAAATTCGAAAGAACTTGCGCTTTGCCGGCAACCCCGCTGTCATGGCTCTCCGCTTTAGACCGGTGGCTTTGCGTCCCCGCCTTTCGACGGGTTTGCCCTTAAGCAGCAACCAGAATATGCCCAATAAGAGCCGTCCAGACAAGCACGGCGTCCGCAAACTCACGGTCCGCCCACCGCGAACCCGCTCACACTCGACCTCCAGACCCGGCCATTCGGGCCCTCAGCCGCAGCGCGCACATTCTGTCAAAGACCTATTGGCGCGTGCGGTTCCCGTTCTGTCAAAAGCCGCCGGCCAATCCGCCCGCCAGGCTTTCTGGCGCAACTGGCTGCAGGCCCGTCTCCCGACCGACCTTCCCCCGCGAATCACCGGGATTACCGAGCGTGACGGTAACCTGATCGTTTTCGGCGAGTCCCCTGCGTGGTCAGCGCGCCTGCGCTACGCCCTCCAGGAGCTCGGCGTCGAGATCCGGGAGGCCCAGCCGGACATCAGGGAAGTTACCGTCCGGGTCTTGCCCGGTTCAAAGAAGTAGCCCTGCCCAACATTGGCGGCCGCGACCTTGCGGGAATGACCCGCTCAGGCGCCGCCGGAGCCGGGCAGAGCAGGCGCCTCGATGTAGGAGATCGGCGCATCGGCATAAGACTCGAATACCACCTTCTCCCAGGTGGTCGCGTCCGCGAGCAACGCCCGCAACAGCCGATTGTTGAGCGCATGTCCGGATTTATGGCCGCTGAACTCTCCGATCAGGCTGTGTCCCAGCAGATAGAGATCCCCGATCGCATCCAGGATCTTGTGCTTGACGAACTCGTCCTCGTACCGGAGGCCATCCTCGTTGAGCACCCTGAAGTCATCGAGCACAATGGCGTTGTCGAGATTGCCGCCGAGCGCGAGATTACGCTCCCGCAGCATCTCCAGGTCGCGCATGAACCCGAACGTGCGCGCCCGGCTCACCTCCTTCAGGAAGGAAGTCGTCGAGAAGTCCATCGAGGCCTTCTGCGCCCGGCGCTTGAAGATCGGATGATTGAACTCGATCTCGAAGTTGACCTTGAAGCCATCGAAGGGGATGAACTCCGCCCATTTGTCTCCGTCGTCCACGCGCAGCCGCTTTTTGATGCGGATGAAGTGCTTCGGCTGCCGTTGCTCCTCGATGCCCGCCGATTGCAACAGAAAGACGAACGGACCGGCGCTGCCGTCCATGATGGGCACCTCGGGTGCCGACAGCTCAACGATGGCGTTGTCGATCCCGAGGCCCGCGAACGCCGAGAGCAGGTGCTCGACCGTTGAGACCCGGGTGCTGCCTCGGCACAGTGTCGTGCCGAGCAAAGTGTCACTGACATTCTCCGCGTGCGCCAACACCTCACCCGGCTGCGGCAGATCGGTCCGTCGGAACACAATGCCGGTGTCAGCGGGGGCCGGACGGAGCGTCATCAGGACCTTCTTGCCCGTGTGAAGCCCGACGCCCGTAGCGCGGATGGAATTCTTGAGCGTCCGCTGACCGACCATGTTTATAGCTGCGTGAGTCCTTCGTCTCTCAACGATCTTGCCGGGCCGTGGATGACACCGCGGCGCACCGCCCCGCAGTCCGTCGACCCGAGGGCCATGACCCGCCACCACATGGCCCCTGGATGAGAACGGTTGCCGCGGACGCTCGGGTCCGCGGCGCGGAACGGCGCGCTAACGTATCACAAGCTGGCCAGTTACGCTCAATCAGCTTGGCGGCGCAGAAATGCCGGAATGTCAAGCAGGTCGTCCGGCTGGACGTCCTGCCGCAATCCGTCGCCCACCGCTCGCTGCCGCTGAACCGTCGGCTTGTCGAGCTGGGCGTAGTCGCTGCTCGAGAGGGGGCTGCGCCGCACCACCCTCATGGGCGGCTCGCGCGTCTCCCGCTCCCGGCCCGGCGGCTCCCCACGCGGTGCAGCCTCGGGCTGCCGGAATCCCCCGAGCGACTGCGGCCGGGCCGCGACGGCCGGGCGGCCGAGGCCGGTGGCTACGACGGTCACCCGCACCTGGTTGCTGAGCTCCGGATCGATCACTGTGCCCACGACTACCGTGGCGTCCTCAGAGGCGAACTGCTTGACGATCTGGCCGACCTCCTGGAATTCCCCGATCGAGAGGTCCATGCCGGCCGTCACGTTCACGAGAATGCCGTGTGCGCCTGCCAGGTTGATATCCTCCAGAAGGGGTGAAGATACGGCCGCTTCGGCTGCCGCCCGCGAGCGCCCTTCGCCGCTCGCAGCTCCGGAGCCCATCATCGCCATGCCGGTCTCTGCCATGACCGTGCGTACGTCGGCAAAGTCGACGTTGATGAGGCCCGGCCGGGTGATGAGCTCCGCGATACCCTGCACCGCCCCCTGCAGCACCTGATTCGCCGACTTGAACGCATCCAGTAGTGTCGTTTGTGCCCCGAGGACCGTGAGAAGTTTCTGGTTGGGAATGGTGATGAGCGAGTCGCAGTACTTGCCGAGCTCGGCGATGCCGTGGTCGGCCATGTACGAGCGTTTGCTGCCCTCCATCTCGAAGGGCTTGGTCACCACCGCAACCGTCAGGATCCCGAGCTCCTTGGCGACCTGCGCCACCACAGGCGCGCCGCCCGTGCCCGTGCCGCCGCCCATCCCCGCGGTGATGAACAGCATGTCGCATCCCTCGACCAGCTCGACGATCCGGTCGCGGTCCTCCATCGCCGCCTGGCGGCCGACTTCCGGATCGGCCCCGGCGCCGAGCCCCTTGGTGATGTTGGTGCCGATCTGCAGGGCGGTCTTGACCTTCGCGTGCTTCAGGGCCTGCGAATCGGTGTTGATGCACATGAACTCCACCCCCTCGATACCGGAGGTGACCATGTGGGCTACGGCGTTCCCGCCGCCGCCGCCCACGCCGATGACTTTGATGACAGCGCTTTGGCTGTAGGCGTCCATTAGTTCGAACATTGCGCGTGCTCCTCGAAAATGAATCGGTTGATTGAGAGGGTTGCTTTGGTTTTCTTGGGATCGTTCGGTCTGTCAGCGTCAAAAGTTTCCCTGGAACCAGGCGCGCATACGGTCGAGCGCCGTCTTCGCGTTGCCCAGGGACCGCCCGCGACGCGCGGGCAGGAAGTTGTCACGGGCATAGAGCAGCAGCCCCACGCCGGTGGAGAAAACGGGGTTCTTCACGACATCGGTGAGCCCATGGACCTGCTGGGGCAGCCCCAGTCTCACGGGCACGTGGAAGACTTCCTCGGCGAGCTCGATCGCGCCCTCCATCTTGGCGCTGCCGCCGGTGAGCACCACGCCCGCGGCGATCACTTCCTCGAAACCGCTGCGGCGCAGCTCTTCGCGCACCAGGCCGAAGAGCTCCTCGTAACGGGGCTCGACGATCTCGGCCAGCGTCTGGCGCGCGAGGCGGCGCGCCGGCCGGTCGCCGACGCTCGGCACTTCGATGCTCTCGTCCGGGTTGGCGAGCTGCGAGAGCGCACAGGCGTAGCGGATCTTGATGTCCTCGGCGTGTTGGGTCGGCGTGCGCATGGAGACCGCGATGTCGTTGGTCACCTGATCGCCCGCAATCGGTATCACCGCCGTGTGGCGGATCGCCCCGTGCGAGAACACCGCCAGATCCGTCGTGCCGCCGCCGATGTCGACCAGGCAGACGCCGAGCTCTTTCTCATCGTCGGTGAGCACCGAGAAGCTGGAGGCCAGCTGCTCGAGCACGACATCGTCGACCTCGAGCCCGCAGCGCTTGATGCACTTCTCGATGTTCTGCGCGGCGCTCTCCGCGCCGGTAACGATGTGCACCTTGGCCTCCAGCCGCACACCCGACATGCCGATGGGGTCGCGGATGCCTTCCTGGCCGTCGACGATGAACTCCTGGGGCAGCACGTGCAGGATCTTCTGGTCGGCGGGTATCGCCACCGCTTTCGCCGCATCGATCACGTGCTCGACATCGCCGTGGGTGACCTCCCGATCGCGGATCGCCACCACACCGTGCGAGTTGAGACTGCGCACGTGGCTGCCGGCGATTCCGGCAAACACCGAGTGGATCTCGCAGCCGGCCATGAGCTCGGCTTCCTCCACGGCGCGCTGGATCGACTGCACCGTCGATTCGATGTTGACCACGACGCCCTTCTTCAGACCCCGTGAAGGCTGGGAGCCGAGCCCCAGCACCTCGATGGTGCCGTCGATGCCGACCTCCCCGACCAGGGCGACCACCTTGGAGGTGCCTATGTCGAGGCCCACGATGAGATTTCTATCGGACCGCTTAAGCATGACTTGCACCTGCCCGCCAACCGATCGAGAAGCCGTTTGTGTAGCGCATATCCACGTACGAAATGTCTCCCGCGCGGCGCTCGACGATGGCGAGCGCGGCGCTCATGAATTTCTCGAACCGCTCATCGACCTGGGAGCGCCCGAGCCTCACCGTGATGCCGTTGGCGAGATCGAGCTGCCATGCACCGCGCGCATCGAGCCGCAGCGCCGTGATCGTGAGGCTCACCCGGGTCAGCCGGCGCTGCATGGCGAGGTAGCGCTGGGTGACCTCGGCCTCGGAGCCATCCGGTCCCGACAAACGCGCGAGTCCCGCGGGGACGCCGCTGACGCCGGTCGCAAACACCACACCGCTGCCGTTGACCAGGCCATCGCGGCCCCAGCGCGCGGCGGCCACCTGCTCCACGACCAGAACCGCAAGCCCGTGCGGCCAGTCGCGCTCGACGCTCGCGGCATCGACCCAGGGCAGCGTGTGTATCGCCCGGCTCACCGCCGCGAGATTGACCGTGAGCAGGCCCTCGCCGCGCACCCGTCGCGCGACGATCTGCTCGATCTCCGACGGGGCGATGTGTTGGAAACGTCCCGTCACCTCCACGGTGCGGATCGGCTGGTTGAGCGCCCAGAACACAACGCAGAGGGTCGCAACCACCGCCCCGCCGGCGGCGAGCACCCGGACGATGGCACCCCAGGGGACCGCCGGCCGCGCCGCGGCTTTCTCGCGGGCTTTGATCCGATTGCGCGTCCGCTTCCACACGGTCAGCGCCCTCTCCCGGGAAAGCGGACGAAGCTCGTCTCGAGCACCCGCCACACGAGCTCATCGAAGTCGATGCCCGCCGCGCGGGCCGCCATCGGCACCAGGCTGTGGCCGGTCATCCCGGGCACGGTGTTGACTTCCAGGAGGAGCGCACGCCCGGCGCCATCCATCATGAAGTCCGCCCGTCCCCAGCCTTCGCCCCCGACCGCCGCGAGCGCCGCGAGCGCGAGGCTCGCCAGGTGCTGCTCTGCCGGCCGGGAGAGCCCTGAGGGACAGAGATAGCGGGTGTCGTCGCGAAAGTACTTCGCCTGGTAGTCGTAGAAGCCCGTGGGCGTCTCGATGCGGATGGACGGCAGCGCCTCACCCTGCAGGAGCGCCACGGTGTACTCGCGGCCGGCGACCCATCGCTCCGCGAAGACGCTGCGATCGACTGCGGCGGCAGCCGCATAGGCCGCAGGAAGGGCCTCGGCGCTCTCGACCTTCGTCATCCCGACACTGGAGCCCTGGCTCGCCGGCTTCACGATGAGCGGCAACCGGAGGCGCTCGAGCGCCAGCTCGAAATCCTGCGGGCC